>OGYH01002425.1_pt1 | contig 14825 bp, 12 predicted proteins | sample 1576511 | NCBI WGS metagenome assembly OGYH01 (sample SAMEA3541522, study PRJEB24748) | human gut metagenome | biome: human gut; feature: human-associated habitat; material: faeces | place: China | collected 2012
GAGCCGCCTACGGCGGTTGCTCGCTGGACGCCCACTGCGGTGGGTGTGTTCGCCCTACGGGATATATGGTGCAAAACCATGTCTCTCAACAAACAAGCGCTCCGGTTTCATCACTTGACAAAACCGGAGCGTCCGTTTATTATACTGATATAAGAACGGCTCTCACGTGTCAGGTGCGATCGTTCCCCGAACAAGTTTAGAGCTTGAGGAAAACGCCGCTGCCTTTTTAGGTGGCGGTTATTTCTTGAGGTTCAAAATACCGAAGACAACCGTCGCAAGCAGCATCAGAAGCGTAAGTACCTCCATTGTTGTCATGCGCGTCACCCCCTTAATACAGGGGAATAACCTCGCCGTTCCATATCAGCAGCTTCATTATAGCATACATGGTTTCATACTGTGTCAATAAACCGCTCTTCGGGGCGGCTTTTGTGTATTTACCCCGTATTTCAATCACATAAACCCCAAAACAGGCACACCTCTCGGTGTGCCTGTTTTCCGTATATTACTCTCTATCCATCCTGTGACCCACTGTCTCCTACCACAGAATCAGCAGATCGGATATTGTACTTGCCGCGATGATGACGATCCAGCAGACAAGCGGTGCTGCCCACTCTGCCTTTCCCTCGCCTGTCGGCGCGAGCTTGGGACACGCTCTCATCAGAAGCCTTGCTGCCGCGAAGCCGAGCGCGCCGCCGAGGGTATTCAGCAGCAGATCATCTGCCGAGGTGACGCCGCCCGCGACCAGCTGTATCAGCTCAATGCTGAGCGAGGTGCCGAAGCACCACCGGATGGTGCGGCCCGCCCGCTCGAACCACCGCCAGAACAGTGGCAGGAACAGCCCGAGCGGAAACAGCAGCGCGATATTTCCGGCAATGTTCACGAACGCGCCCAGTCCGACCGCGTTTTTGTCCGTCAGCACAGAAATCATATCCGCAAACGGAATCAGCTCCAGTCTTGGCTGCGGCAGATGGCCAACGAGCAGCTGCGCCAGCGAGGGACCGGTAAACAGTCCCACGCCTGCAAGGTACATCAGCAGAAGCAGCGTACCGATGATACCGCGCTTTCTCATCCGACAGCTACTTCCGTTGTATAGGCAACATCACCGTCCTGTACAGACTCGACGCCGTTTTCCGCGTCCTTCTCCGCCTGTGCACGGTATTTCTCGATGATATCCTTCGGATAATCCTCTTCGGTGTAACCTGCGCTTGCGTTCCACTCATCGCCCTTTTCGTCCATGTAGGTCACGGATACGTCGCTGCGGGTAAACTGCTGCATAACGCCGTACGCCATCGCATCGCTGCCGTACAGATTCATTGCGTCAATGTTGACCGCATTCTTGAGCAGCGCGTCGATGTCTGCTCTGTCGGTCACCTGCACGCCCTGCCAGATGTCTTTATCCGGCAGATAGATGCTCAGTGTAATCAGCTTTACGTTTTTCGCGCTGATGGCCTTGGGAACGATATTGGCGTACTTTTTGATGAGTGCAAGCGTCTTTACGTCCTTGTCGGTCACGCATACGGCACCCTCGCTGTAATAATCGTCGTTGTTCTGCTGCGAGAATTCCATACGCAGCACCGGCATGGCATCACCGGTGTGGGTCAGCGTCTCTGCCTTGAGCGTGTCAATGATCTCCTGTGCCTTCTGCGAGTCGCTGAGTGTGCCGACGCCGTTGTAGCCGTCACCGTTGGTGTAGAAAACAATGTTGCGGTGATAACCTTCATTGACCTCGCCGAGCGCAAACAGCGACCACGCCTTCTGCTTGTACTCTGCGGACTGGTAAATCTGCTTTTTGAGCGTGAACACTTCGTCTGTGGCCGGCAGCTCATACGAACGGCTCTTCACCTTGCCGTTCCTCAGCTTGAAGGTGACGGTGATGCACGCCTTCTGTGCATTTTCATCCGTATTATTCAGGCTTTCCACGCCGAGCGCCGCCAGCTGCCGCGCTGCCGCGATGTTTTCCGGCTCACTGAGCAGTGCCGATTCACCGACGTAACCCATCGGCGCTGCCGCTGCAATGCTGCCCTCATCCGGCAGCCACTTGTCGTAGCCGAACACATCCGCCTGCATGGTCAGCAGACCCGCACACAGCACTGCAAGGATGATAACCAGCTGCAGCGGCTTGCGGAAGATGGCGCGGAAGTCGAACGCGTAAATGATCTCCACCACGCAGTGGAAAATGACCGTGCCGAGTACCAGACCGACCCAGAACCACAGCTCGGATTCGTAGACCAGCATTTTGAAAATCTCAGCGAACGCCGTACCCATAACCACGCAGATAATAATCTTGACGGGCAGCTTGATCGGGTTGAATGCCAGTGCCGTGCCCGCCCGCTCGCTCTTGCGGATGCGGAACAGGAACAGCGCCAGTGCGGTGATAACGATCGCCGCAACCGCATAGCCGATCAGCAGACCGATAGCACTCGGCTCCTGCAGCCCGGCGGCGTAATCCATCGTATAGACATGCATTTTCGTGCCGTTTACGACGAAATACTGAATCAGCGGTGCAAATTTGTTGCAGAACAACAGCGAAAACATGGAAGCATCCGTCACATAGGTCTGGAAGAACAGGCTCTTGAGACCCTGCCACAGTGCGATTACGAGTGTCGGTCCGAAGTACACCCACAGACCGAGCAGCAGCGTGATGACCGTGTTGCCGCACAGGATGGTCGTAATAGCCGCCATCGCGTACAGCAGGAAGAAGAAAATGACGTTGGACGCGATTACGCCGATGAGCGATGCGTTGACCACCTCACCGAAGCCCATCGCACATGCACTGACAATACTCAGCGCATGCAGCACGAGGTACGGCACCAGCGCACACAGCGCACCGGTCGCGTAGTTTACCGCGAACAGGCGGCTGCGCGAAATCGGCAGGCTGTGATAGAAATCCACCTTGCGGCGATTGTGCAGGTACGCGAACATGCTCACACCGCAGGTGACCGCCAGAATGATGACGGCCAGCTTGACAAACACATTCTGTCCGCCGAGCATCTCACCGACGCTCTCCACATAGCCTTGCCAGCTTGCCGCGGCATCGGCCGCACTCAGATTGGCCAGATCCTGCTTATGTGCCGACAGGCTGTGCTGCGCCGTCATAATCACCGGCAGCAGCTGTGCCATAAAGAATCCCACCGTGGACAGCACGATGGCCCACAGATTGCGTTTCATGCAATCCCGCACGAGACCCTTAGAACAGGAGTTTCTTGACATCATAGCCTGCCACCTCCGTTTCATTGATAAAGATTTCCTCCAGCGTCAGCGGGAGCATTTCGCAGAAGGTCGGGTTCAGCGCGTTCACCCTGGCGAGCAGCTCCTCGCGGCTGCCGCGCGCCGTGATCGTGTACAGCGAGCCGCGCTGCTCCTTGTGCAGAATGTCAAAGCCTTCCCACGCGGAATCCGGCAGCGGATTCGGGAAAATGCACTGCATTTTGTACATGCCGAGCTTCATGTCGTCCAGATCGCGCGAGAACAGGATGCCGCCGCGATGCAGCAGACCGACATGGTCGCAGATGTCCTCCAGCTCACGCAGGTTGTGCGAGGCGATGATGGGCGTCAGACCTCTGTCGGCTACATCCTCGGCAAACAGGCTCTTTACCGTCTGGCGAACGACCGGGTCGAGACCGTCGAACGTCTCATCGCAGAATAAGTAGTCCGTGCCGCTGCATACGCCGCAGATGACCGAAACCTGCTTTTTCATGCCCTTGGAGAACGTCCGCAGCTTGCGGTTTTCGTCCAGACCGAAGCCGTTCATCAGCTTGCGGTAGCGCGCTTCATCGAATTTGCTGTAAAAGCGCTTGTAGTAGTTTTTCATTTCCTTCGGCGTGCTGTTCGGGAAAAAGAACTGCTCATCCGAGATGAAGAAAAACCGTTCCTTCATCGCAATGTTCTTGAAAATGTCCGCTCCGTCGATCTGCACCGTGCCCTCATCCGGCTGCAAAATGCCGGCCAGCATGCGCAGGAACGTGGACTTGCCCGCGCCGTTCGAGCCGATCAGGCCGTAGACCGAGCCGTCCTTGACTTCCGCGCAGATGTGATCGACCGCCGTGATGTCCTCAAACCGCTTGGTCGCGTTGGTTGCCGTAATCATGTTTCGCTCTCTCCTTTCCTCTCTACCCAGCCGCGCAGCTGCTCCTCGGTCGCCCCGAGCGAGCGCGCCTGACCGGCCAGTGCGGTAATCTGCTCACCCAGTTCGTCAAGCCTCTGGGAACGCAGCGCCGCTGCATTGTCCGATATAAAATTTCCCCGTCCTTTTGCGGCGTAGATCACACCGCGGCGTTCCAGCTCTCCGTAAGCGCGCTGTATTGTGTTCGGGTTGATCGACAGTTCCATCGCAAGCTGCCGTACACTGGGCAGCTGGGTGTCCGCCGGCAGTGCCCCACGCAGAGCCAGTCCCTCAATGCCGTCCACCACCTGTTCATAGATGGGTCGGGCATCCCGATAGTCGATTTTAATCACCTGACGCGCCTCCTTTCCTTTTGTTGATTTGAGAGTGTATCAACTGTACTGTGTGTTTTAGTACAGTTAGATAATAACACGAACCAGACGGCATGTCAAGCATAATTAGTAATCAGGAATTAGAAGTTAGTAATTAACGTGATAGAAAGCCTTACCGTAGGGTGCGCCGACCCCGGCGCACCGTGTAAACCGTCTGCACATGCGTAACCGTAGGGGCGAACATTGTTCGCCCGCAGCGCGACCGGAGCCTGCGCAAGGAGCGGCCGCACACCCGTTTAACCACAACGAGGGAGCACACTGTGCTCCACTACGAGATAAATGTTGCCGATGAATTTACAAACGGTGCGCCGAGGTCGTACCCCAGGGCACCTTCTCTTGCGGCTATGCCGCAATTCACCTTGCCGCACCCTACGGTAATGTTTGTGCAGTTATTTGTCGGTATGAACATGATTTATCGTTGCAAAAGGAAAAGGGCGCACAATGTGCGCCCTGCGGAGAACCATCCCTTCACGGTCATTCTCCATTTTCCATTTTCAATTCTCCATTATTTCCATTTCCACTCGCGGACTTCCGGCATATCCTCTCCGTACTCGTTGATATACTGCTGATGCTGCACCAGCTTATCGCTCATCTTCTGGTAGAGATACGCGCCGCGGTTGCCAAGCTGCGGCAGGCGCAGCAGAACGTCCTTGACAAGGTGGAAGCGGTCGATATCATTCTGCACGCGCATATCGAACGGCGTGGTGATGGTGCCCTCCTCCCTGTAGCCGCGAACGTGCAGGTTGCGGTTATGACGGCGGTAGGTCAGCTCATGAACGAGCGTCGGGTAGCCGTGGAAGGCGAAGATGATCGGCTTATCCTTGGTGAACAGCATGTCGTACTCGGCATCGGACAGGCCGTGCGGATGCTCCCGCTCGGGCTGCAGCTTCATCAGGTCAACCACGTTGACAACGCGAACCTTGAGTTCGGGCAGCTCTTCCCGCAGGATGGATACGGCAGCCAGCGTTTCGAGCGTCGGCGTCTCGCCGCAGCACGCCATAACAACGTCCGGTTCTGCGCCCTGATCGTTGGACGCCCACTCCCAGATGCCGATGCCCTGGGTGCAGTGCTGCACAGCCTGCTCCATGGTCAGCCACTGCGGACGCGGATGCTTGGAAGCCACGATGACGTTGACATAGTTGCGGCTCTTGATGCAGTGATCGAAGCAGCTGAGCAGGCAGTTTGCATCGGGCGGCAGGTACAGACGGACAACATCCGCCTTTTTGTTGGCGATGTGGTCAAGGAAGCCCGGGTCCTGATGGGTAAAGCCGTTGTGATCCTGCTGCCATACGTTGGAAGCCAGAATCAGGTTGAGCGACGCGATCGGCTGACGCCACGGCAGGCCGTTGCAGACCTTGAGCCACTTAGCGTGCTGTGCCGCCATCGAGTCGATAATGCGGATGAACGCCTCATAGCTTGCGAAAAAGCCGTGACGGCCGGTCAGCAGATAGCCCTCAAGCCAACCCTCGCACATGTGCTCGGACAGCATGCCGTCCATCACGCGGCCGCTTGCGGACAGGAATTCGTCGGTGTCCAGACGCTCGGCGTTCCACTCGCGGTCGGTGACCTCGAAAATGTGGCTCAGGCGGTTGGACATGGTCTCGTCCGGGCCGAATACGCGGAAGTTGCGGCTGTCCATGTTCAGCTTGATGACATCGCGGACATAAGCGCCAAGCTCGATCATATCCTGACCCTCAACACTGCCCGGAGCCGGAACATTCAGTCCGTAATCACGGAAATCCGGCAGGCGCAGCTGGTGCATGAGCAGACCGCCGTTGGCGTGCGGGTTTGCGCCGATGCGGTGCTCGCCGGTCGGCGCCAGCGCCTTGAGTTCGGGAATCAGCTTGCCGTTTTCGTCGAACAGCTCCTCCGGATGGTAGCTGCGCAGCCATTGCTCGAGCATGGGCAGGTGCTCCGGGCTGTCCATCATCAGCGGCACCTGATGCGCGCGGAAGCTGCCCTCGATCTGCTTGCCGTCCACGTTCTTCGGACCGGTCCAGCCCTTCGGGGTGCGCAGCACGATCATCGGGTAGATGGGACGGGTCGTGTCGCCGGTCTCGCGGGCGTGCTTGCGAATGGCGAGGATTTCCTCGGTTACAGTGTCGAGCGTGTCCGCCAGTGCGCGGTGTACCTTCATCGGCTCATCGCCCTCAACGAAATACGGCTTCCAGCCGCAGCCCTCGAGCATTTTGCGCAGCTCCTCTTCGGGAATACGCGACAGCAGGGTCGGGTTGGAGATCTTGTAGCCGTTCAGATGCAGGATCGGCAGAACAACGCCGTCCGTCACCGGATTGAGGAACTTGTTGCCGTGCCACGAGGTTGCCAGCGGGCCGGTCTCCGCCTCGCCGTCACCGACAACTACGGTTGCGATCAGATCGGGGTTATCCAGCACCGCGCCAAAGCCGTGCGCCAGAGAATACCCCAGCTCACCGCCCTCGTGGATGGAGCCCGGGGTCTCCGGGGCAACGTGGCTGGCAATGCCGCCCGGGAACGAGAACTGCTTGAACAGGCGCTTCATGCCCTCGGTGTCCTCGCTGATGTTCGGGTAAACCTCGCTGTAAGTGCCCTCGAGATAGGTGTTCGCCACGAAGAAGTTGCCGCCGTGACCCGGACCGGACAGCAGGATCATATCCAGATCATACTGCTTGATGATGCGGTTCAGGTGAACGTAAATCAGGTTCTGACCGGGCACCGTGCCCCAGTGGCCGACGATCTTCTTCTTGATGTGCTCGGGCTTCAGCGGCTCCTTGAGCAGCGGGTTATCGAGCAGGTAAAGCTGACCGGCTGCAAGATAATTTACCGCCCGCCAGTATGCGTCCATTTTGTTCAGCATTTCGTCGTTGATGTGTGCTGCCATAGCGTAATGCTTCCTTTCTGCGATTGACTGTATGCGTGGTTTTATTATTCTATCCGTTTTAAGGCAAATAATGCGATAAAACGTCCACCTGTTTTTTCATTCCTTATCACGCTGAGATAATAGCACATCGTTATTTATTTGTCAATATTACATTTGTCATTGATTCAGGCAGGAGTGAGGAGACAGGCATAATCGAAAATGGAGAATGGAAAATTGCGGCATAGCCTCAAGAGAAGGTGTCCTGGGGTATACATTTCATACGGTGATATCGCAATGCGAAGAAGGTTAAACCACAGCGTTCATTCTCCATTCTCCATTATTCCGCAAAAAAGAACAGCGCCCCGCTCTATCCAAGCGGAACGCTGTAATTTCATTGCATTTTTATCAAATCTGCGAAGTAAACACCTTATAGCCATCATCGGTGAGGGTGTCGATGAGGCGCTTGGCGTGGTCAACGCCGCCAACCTCACAGACGACATGGATAATCGCCTCGCCGATCTCGAGGTCCGTCTGTACGCGGTCATGCTGGAACAGGATGATATTGGCATTCTGCTGTGCAACGATGTGCGAGAAATGCTCGAGTGCGCCCGGAGCATCCGGCATGAGCACAGAGAACTTCAGCTGACGGCAACGGGTAATCAGGCCCTTTTCCACAATCTTGTGAATAAAGGATACGTCGATATTGCCGCCGGACAGCACGCATACGACCTTTTTGCCCTTTACATCCACCTTGTTGTTGAGTACAGCCGCGAGCGGAGCCGCACCGGAGGTCTCAACGACCTGCTTGCAGCGCTCGAGCAGCAGCAGAACAGCGGAAGCGATCTCGTCATCAGAAACCGTGACAACGCGGTCCACATACTTCTTGATATACTCAAAGGTCTTTTCGCCCGGGGTCTTTACGGCAATACCGTCAGCGATGGTGTGCACGGTATCGGACGGAATGCGCTCACCGGTGCGGAACGAATTTGCGATTGCCGGTGCGCCCTCAGCCTGTACGCCGATGATCTGGATGCGCGGGTTGATCTGCTTTGCGCAGGCAGCCACGCCGGAGATCAGTCCGCCGCCGCCGGCCGGAACGAAGATCATGTCAACGCCCGGCAGGTCGCGCAGGATTTCCAGTGCGATGGTGCCCTGACCCGCCATAACATCCTCATCGTCAAACGGGTGGATGAACTCTGCGCCGGTCTCCTCGCAGATCTCGCATGCCTTGGCATAAGCCTCATCATAAATATTGCCCGCCAGAACAACCTCGGCACCGTAGCCCTGGGTTGCGGAAACCTTTGCAATCGGCGCGGAACGCGGCATAACGATGGTGGACTTTACACCGGCAGCGGTTGCCGCAAAGGCAACGCCCTGTGCATGGTTGCCCGCAGAGGACGCAACAACAGCGTGCAGGTCGCCCTCAGCGAAGCGCTTCATAATCTTATTGTAAGCACCGCGCACCTTAAAGGAGCCGGTCTTCTGCTGATTTTCGTACTTCAGATAAACCTCTGCGCCGGTCATGGCGGAGAAGGTGCAGGACGTAGACAGCGGAATGTTGTGGATGACGTTTTTCAGTCGGTCCGCAGCTGCCTCGAAATCTTTTAATTCTAACATTGAGCATCTTCCTCGTTTTTGCAAGATAGATTTATAATATCACTTTCCATTTTTGATTGCAAGATATCCGGGCACATTACCTTACATTATTATATCATTCTGTTCAATATGTACAAAGAATCCGCATTTCCCGCAGTGTGTGCGCATTGTGAGAATGATCGCATCGTGCAATCCTGTTCAATCGGTATCCCGCAGGGTGCGGCACGGTGAATTGTCCGCAAGGGCCAGAGAAGCCGCTCCGGCGTGCCCCGCCCTGCGGAACCGGTTGAACGATGCGTTAATTCTCCATTTTCCATTTTCAATTCTCAATTTTGTTGCCATTTCTACATGAATTTGTTATACTGTAAATTAGATTATTGTGGGAGGAACTGCAATGGACGAGCAAACCCGTGGATTCCGCAGTGCCATCTTCGGCGGCTTTAACCGCGAGGACGTAATGCATTACATAGAAGAAACCGACACGAAATACTACACCGAGACCGCCGAGCTGCGCTCTCAGCTGACCGAGGCTCAGTCCGCGATGAACGAGCTGCGCACGCAGAACGAGGCGCTTACCGCGAAGAACGCCGAGCTGCTCGAGCGGCTGGGCGAAATGACGCTGGATACCGATAAGATCCGCGCACAGCTTGATCAGATCGAAAGCGGTTTTTCCCTGCAGGCGACCGAGATCGAGGCGCAGAACGCCCGTGCGGCGCAGCTTGCGGCGGAAAACGACCGGCTGACCTCGGAGAACGCCAAGCTGTCGGCCAAATGCGGTGAATACGATGCGACCAGAGAGAAGATCGCCGAGATGGAGCTTTCCGCGTACCGGCGCGCCAAGCAGATCGAGGAGGACGCCAAGGTAGAGCTGCAGAAGCTGCGCCGCAAGTCGATGGAGACCATCGAGCAGGTGCGCCGCCAGCTGGATGCCACCAAGGAGAACTACCGCACCGTGCTGGCACGCAACCAGCAGGAATCCGCCGAGATGGCCCGCAAGGCCGGTGAAGTGCTCGGTGAAATTGACAAGATCAGCGCATCGCTCGGCAAAAAGGACGGCGAGGCGCCCCATCCCGAGCCGGACAAGGCAAAAAACGGACTGCGTGAGGTTCTGAACAATCTGCGCCCGAAAACGGAGGAATAAGCATGGCACACTACGATTTGAAAACCGAACAGCTCAAGGAAATGGCGCCGAAGCTGCGTGCGGGCGACACCGTAACGCTGACCGGCACGGTCTACACCGCGCGCGACGCCGCACACAAGAAGATCGTTGCCGCGATGGACGCAGGCGACAAGCTGCCGTTCGACCTCGACGGCGCGGCGATCTACTACGCCGGCCCGACCCCCGCAAAGCCGGGTCAGGTCATCGGCTCGGTCGGCCCGACCACCTCCGGCCGTATGGATCCGTTCGCACCGCGTCTGCTCGATGCAGGTCTTGCCTGCATGATCGGCAAGGGCGTGCGGGGTCAGGGCGTGCAGGACGCAATGGCACGCAACGGCGCGGTTTATATGGTGGCCATCGGCGGTGCAGGCGCGGCGAAGGCGGCATCCATTAAGAATGTCGAGGTCATCGCGTATGACGAGCTGGGCTGTGAGTCGGTCAAGCGTCTCACCGTGGAGAATTTCTCCGCCATCGTCTCGCAGGATTCGGTCGGCGGCAACCTCTACACCGAGGGCGTTGCAAAGTATAAGAAGGATTGAGCCAAAAGGCGGACGGTTGTCCGCCTGAGGCTGTCGAAAAACTTCGTTTTCCGAACAGCCTCTCGCTCGAAACCACGCTTTCGAGCGAATCTCGAAGAAAAACCGCGTCCTGCGGACACATTTTTTCTTCCCTTGTATAAATTCCGAGATACACAAGGTGAATTGCCGCATAGCGGCAAGAGAGGGTGGCCTGGGCCATGCTCCCGGAATTTATGAATTTGCAAAGCAAATTCGATTGAATGCGTGCTGCCGCACGAAGCATAAAAATCGAATATTGCTTTTTCGACAAGCTGAGGCGGACGGTTGTCCGCCTTTTTCTTTTTGCATTTGATGTGGTTTTGCCTTCTCCGTAGGGCAAGAGAAGCCATTCCGGAGTGCCCCGCCCTACGGTACAGGTCTAATCCTATATTATTTTGGTCTATACCGGACCAGAATATAATCTTCCCCAAGGGTTTCAATGCATCCCCACGGAATAACGCAGTCATTTTTAGAGAACAGCCCTGCAATGCCGCTTTGCGCGGGCACGACAAGTGCGGTAATCTGTCCGCAGACCGGATCGAACAGCAGATCGCTCACCTCGCCCATCCGTGCTCCGTCGCACAGATTGATCACCTCACGGCAGTGCAGCTCGGAAAATCGCATGGTATTCTGCATTTAATCCTCTCCTAACGCGCGGTGCAGGAAGCTTTCCGTGCTCTGCCCTGCCGGACGGTTGAACCGCCCCAGTTCAAACAGGCAGTCCGGATTGCGGGTAACGGTATTGACGCGCTCCTCGCACCCGAGCGTACACCGGAAGCCCATGCTTTTGAGCAGCGTTTCGCTCTCCTTGGAGCACGCACCAAACGGATAGGTGTAGCAGGTCGGCGCGGGCAGTCCGGCGTCCGTGATGAGCGTCTGCGTCTGCTCGGTGTCCTCGCGGAGCAGAGTCTCATAGCGCGTTTCATCCTCGCCTCTCCGGCGCAGACAGCCGCGGCGTTCGCCGTACTCGTGCAGGTTCCACGAGTGATTCTGCACCTCAAACACATCCTGCATTTCGCGCAGGCGGTCAAGCCGCAAATGCGACCAGTAGGCGTTTTCCTCTCCGTTGTCGGTGAAAAGCGCGGTCTGGCTGCCGATGATGGACACAACCGCCTTCATTCCGCGCTGTTTGAGCAGCGGATAGGCATAAATGTAGTTGTTGTAGTAGCCGTCATCGAAGGTGATCATCACCGGCTTCTCCGGCAGGTCTGCGCCGTCCTGTACATACGCCAGCAGATCACTCACCGTTACGGCGGTATACCCCTTCTCCTGCAAGGCGTCCAGATCGGCCGCCAAAACCGCCGGCGAGATAACATACTTGCCCTGCCGTGCGCTGTCCTTGAGAATGCTGTGATACATTAGAATCGGTACGCGCACGCTGTCCTCCCCGAATACCGGCTGCACCGTGTCGGCACGCTGAAGCAGTCCAAGCGCAAAGCATAAAACCAAAACCGTGCATACCGCCTGAAACGCGGTGTGACGAAAACCCAATCGCAAAGGAATCCCCTCCTGCCATAATTTTATGCAGCGAAAAATATTTCATTACCGGTTTTGTCGCACCCTACGATATTCATTTAATTGACCGCAAAGCATTCCAATCATTCGATACGGTATATTTAATGTAATCCAAACCCGGAGAAACGCCGTAAACCGTATCGTTCATTCTCCATTCTCCATTTTCCATCCTCAATTTTCAACTTTCCTCTTGACATCCCTCCCCCATTGGTGTAAACTATCATAGCATGAATTCACACATCCCGTGATGAAAGCGGTCGGTGATGGGACGCTCGTTCTGTTGCCGCTGTCAGATGATCAGGGATGGAGGAAAAACCAAGGAGGAAAAACAAAATGGCAGTAATTTCTATGAAGCAGCTGCTGGAGGCCGGCGTACACTTCGGCCATCAGACCCGTCGTTGGAACCCGAAAATGGCTACCTACATCTTCACCGAGCGCAATGGTATCTACATCATTGACCTCCAGAAGACTGTAAAGAAGCTCGAGGAAGCATACTTCTTCGTACGCGATATGGCAGCTTCCGGCAAGTCCATCCTGTTTGTCGGCACCAAGAAGCAGGCACAGGACGCAATCAAGGAAGAGGCTGAGCGCTGCGGTCAGTTCTACGTTAACGCACGTTGGCTGGGCGGCATGCTGACCAACTTCAAGACCATGCGTACCCGTATCGCTCGTCTGAACCAGCTGCAGAAGATGCAGGCTGACGGCACCTTCGATCTGCTCCCGAAGAAGGAAGTTATCAAGCTCCAGCTCGAGATCGCTAAGCTCGAGAAGTACCTCGGCGGCGTTAAGGAAATGAAGGAGCTTCCGGGCGCTCTGTTCGTAGTTGACTCCCGCAAGGAGAAGAACGCGATCGCAGAAGCACGCAAGCTGGGCATTCCGATCGTTGCAATCGTTGATACCAACTGCGATCCGGACGAGATCGACTACGTTATCCCGGGCAACGACGACGCTATCCGCGCTATCAAGCTGATCTCCCAGACCATGGCTAACGCTGTTCTGGAAGGCAAGCAGGGCGAGCAGCTCGAGGTTGAGGCTAAGGCTGACGCAAAGGCTGAGTAATTCATAACTCAATATAACATTCAGTGAGTTGTTCGTAGGGCGCGACGACCCGGCGCGCCGGTGTTCGTTGTGCCCTACGTTTTTTTCATCGTAAAATCATAAATTGGAGGAATAATAAAATGGCTTTTACCGCTGCTGACGTAAAGAAGCTCCGCGAAATGACCAGCGTAGGCATGATGGACTGCAAGAAGGCACTGACCGAGGCCGATGGCGACTTCGACAAGGCTATCGAGCTGCTCCGTGAGAAGGGCCTGGCTAAGGCTGCTAAGAAGGCAGACCGCATCGCTGCCGAGGGTCTGGTCAAGGCTACCGTATGTGATGAGTGCGGCGTAGGCGCAATCATCGAGGTAAACTCCGAGACCGACTTCGTTGCTAAGAACGCTGACTTCCAGCAGTTCGTTTCCGACGTTGCTAACGTTGTTATCAAGGACGCTCCGGCTGACGTTGAGGCTCTCAAGGCTTGCAAGATGGGCGAAGGCACCGTTCAGGACGCTCTGCAGGAGAAGGTTCTGACCATCGGCGAGAACCTGCAGATCCGTCGTTTCGAGCGTTTCGACGACTCCACCGTTAACGTTGCTTACAACCACATGGGCGGCGTAATCGGCGTTCTGGTTGGTCTGGAAGTTTCCGAGGGTCTGAAGGACAACGCTGCTGTTAAGGAGCTGGGCAAGGACATCGGCATGCAGGCTGCTGCTATGAACCCGTCCTTCCTGGACAAGTCCGACGTTGACGAGGCTACCCTCGCAAAGGAGAAGGAGATCCTCCTGATCCAGGCTCTCGAGGAGAACAAGACCGCTGCTAAGCCGAAGCCGGAGCAGATCATCCACAAGATGGTAGACGGCCGTATCGGCAAGTACTACGAGGAGAACTGCCTCCTGCAGCAGGCTTTCGTTAAGGAGAACAAGGTTTCCGTTGAGGCTCACATTAAGGCTGTTGCCAAGGAGCTGGGCGGCGAGATCAAGCTCGTAAAGTGCGTTCGTTTCGAGAAGGGCGAGGGCATCGAGAAGAAGGTTGACGACTTCGCAGCAGAAGTTGCTTCCATGGCTAAGTAATCTCGTTACCAAAACGATAGATCAAGGACTTCCGGTTTTACCGGAGGTCCTTTTTATTTGCAGAAAGCAATTTAGAAAATCTCTTTTCGTCAGTCAGGGTCAGATCAGTCAGAATCATTCTCCATTCTCAATTTTGTTTCTGCTCTGCTGTTCTCTGCTATGCTCTGCTCTACTCTTCTGTTCTGTCCTCTGCTCTTCTCTGCTCTGTGGATTTTCCGGACGAGAAATCGCGTTTTCCGGACGAGAAAAAACGATGGGCATGGGAATAAGCCCTGTTGATGCGGAATGACAGGGCTGTGGTGCGATTTTCATTCTTATCTATACCGCGGATTGTGCGGAAAATTGACCATGAGTGGTCAACTCAGGGAAATATTTTTCGGTCTGTACAATCTATCCCGTAGGGTGTGCCAAGGTGAATTGCGGCAAAGCCGCAAGAGAAGGTGCCCTGGGATACGACCTCGGCACACCATTTGTAAATTCATCTGCACCGGCTGAACCGTAGGGGCGAACACACCCACCGCAGTGGGCGTCCAGCGAGCAACCGCCGTAGGCGGCTC
>OGYH01002446.1_pt1 | contig 14752 bp, 18 predicted proteins | sample 1576511 | NCBI WGS metagenome assembly OGYH01 (sample SAMEA3541522, study PRJEB24748) | human gut metagenome | biome: human gut; feature: human-associated habitat; material: faeces | place: China | collected 2012
GCGACTCGTTGGCAGCGTTGACGATGGCGTCCACCTTCATTTTTGTGATGTCATTCCTGATAATTTGAAGCGGCATTATTTTATCCTCCGTCCTATCAAAGCGGCATCGGCGTCCGGGCAATCAGAATGACCGCCAGAATCGCGCCCACAAATGCCGCAGCCCCTATGACCGCTAACACCTTTTTGCTGAGTCCCTTCTTCGCTACCTTGCCAATCAGCGCAGCGCAAGCCACGCAGACAGCCGCAGCCAAAAGTGCAATGCCCAGCGTTTCCCATAGCCAAGATAGTTCATATAGGATTTTCATGCGATCGTCATCTCCTGTTCGTTAAACTGGAATTTGTCAGCCTAATTGCTTCTTGATTTCAGCTTTCACTTTATCCAAATCACTGCAAGTCAAGATTGGAATTAGCCGGTTGATTTCATCAACGCTCCTATCCCACCACTTGAATTTAAGCAGCAATTCAATCAGTTCATCATCAAAGCGCTTTTGAATCGCTCTTGCGGGGTTTCCAACGACCTTTGTATATGGTGCAACATCACTGCCCACTACGCTGTTTGCACCAATGATCGCTCCGTTTCCAATGTAAACGCCGGGGAGAATCACCGCATTTTGCCCAATCCAAACATCATTTTCGATAACAGTATCTCCTTTTAATGGCATATCCGTCTTTGCAGGCGGTAACATTTCCCACCCCTCCAAGGTATAGAACGGAAATGTAGAGACAGCGTTCATCTGATGGTTTGCGCCGTTCATCACAAACTCAACCCCGGCGGCGATTTGACAGAACTTCCCGATGATGAGTTTATCGTCATTCCACTCGTACAAATGTGAAACATGACTTTCAAAATCCGAATCGGCAATATATGTAAAGTCTCCAACAATAATGTTCGGATTTGTAATTGTCGGCTTCACATATATTTCTTTGTCATACCCTGCAATTGGATGGATCGTATTGGGGTTTGGATGTTTTCCGTCTTTCATCTTAATTCCCTCCTCAAGTCCCGATTTGTACGACTCTCAAAGTTTCAGTCCATCAACCCACGCTGCCAGTTCTTTATGCCCTACATTGTGCTTGAAGACTTTCCCGTCCACCAGCTTTGCGCCTTTGCAGCTCGGCGCAAGGCGCTCGTTCGTCTTGCCAATATCGCTTCCGCCGGAGGTCGCAAACGGGATAATTGTCTTGCCGGTCAGATCATAGCTCTCAAGGAACGTATTGATAATCGTCGGCGCAACGTACCACCAGATCGGGAAGCCCACAAAAATTGTGTCGTAGTCCTTCATGTTGTCCCGCTTTATGGCAATCTCTGGACGGGAAGCAGGATCGTTCATCTCAATCGTGCTGCGGGCTTTCTTGTCCATCCAGTTCAGATCAGCTTCCGTGTAAGGCACCTTCGGCTCAATCTCAAAGATGTCCGCGCCGATTGCCTCTGCCAGCGTCTCAGCTACCTTCGCGGTCACGCCGGACGCAGAAAAATATACTACAAGTTTCTTGCTCATGGTGTTTTATCCTTTCAATATCTTTGTAAGCTGCTGTGCGGATGCCCCCGACAGAATGGAGGAAAGATGCCGCATCATGCGCTCTTTGGATTCCTGCGGGTCTCGCTGATAGGCAGATGTGATAAAGTCGTACCCGAAAAGCTCTTCCGGGGTTGCATACTCCGCGACACCCCAGCCATAAGGTCTTCCGTATCTGTCCTGCATATAGACGAAATCCGCGATGCAGACATAGCTCTGCATTTGCAGCCGCGTGATGCACGTCTCAAAACCGGTGTTGCCACCCTTGCGGTAGTTCAGAGCTTCTTTCAGCCGTTTGGAGAGCATCCTGCCTTCACCGGCTATGGCTTCATAAATCTCCTTGTCCTTGTAGGATGCCAAGCCGTCTTCCCAACGGGCGTCAAAGTCATAGCCATCACGCCGGAAGTTTGCAAAGTCCGGAATCCACTCTCGGCTCACAAATCCAGCCTTCTTGTTGAAAATCTTGCCGTAAAGACATTTGCCGCTCCGCGCAGCCGGTCCTTTCCATTCCCACGGACCATCTACATCATCCGCAAACCATAACTCAGGTGGGCAAAGTTCCTCGATGGAGAAGCCGTGAATCTCATTCCGAAAGAAGGGCAGAAAGCCGTATTGCTCGACGGCGGCAATCAAATCATCTGCACTATGTAGTTGTCTGGCATATCTCTTTGACATTACTCCGCCTCTTCAATCACGCCATAATCAATCAGGATGTTCTTCTCCGCATACTGCGGGTAAACAACACCCATCATCTCATACTGATAACGTCTTACGCGGCGATGCTCCTGAATTGGTTCCGGTGCATACGCAGCGGTTTCGCAGTGCGCATACTCCGGCATTTCCGCAAGATCATCCCGAACGGCACGGATAAGCGCGTCTGTAACTTCATCAATGCTGCTGCCAATCTCCACGGCAACCAGCTCATGCTTGAGAACTGACTTGTCCAGATCACCGGGGGAACGGAACAGTTTGTACTTCATAATGCACGTCCTTTCTCTGTCTGTCGTGGTTAGTGTTCTTCCGAAAGCCTTTTTTGCAGTTTCTTGACCTCCAACTGCGTGACGAGGCACAGATAGATGGAGCCAATCTCAAGGATAAAGTCTCGATCAATTTCCACGAAGTCCTTTCTGAGTTTCCGAAACACAAGCTCAAGCAAGTCCATAAACAGCGGATTGTCAAAGAGCTTGTATTTTGCAATCTTCTTTTGGGCTGCACTCCATGTCGAAGACGTTTCACCCTCACGACTTGTCAGTGCTTCACAAAGAATCATGCTGACAGCCATTTTCCGATTACCGTCTTCAAGCTCTTCCATGTAGTAGCGCAGGATGTCATCCTTGTCTTCAAGAGCAAGAACAATGCAGTTGTCATCCATCTCGAAAGCTATGAGTTCCGCAATCAGTTCGCGCCAGATTGCATAACCGGCATTGATTGCACCGTCTTCTTCACTGCTCAGTGTATCATCCATGCAGTAGCGTTTGTAGAAGCTGTCTCCGCCAAGCTCATTGCGGGTACAGAAGATATGCGCCAACTCATGCAGAAGAATGTGAAAGAGCGTTGCCGGAGTGCGTTCAATATCTGTGCGTAAGAGAACGCCATCCACATTGCTTTCTCTTTCACCAACAAAAGCAGAAGCATGAAAGTCAAAATAGCCGTCCTCTTTATATCGGTCTGTCAGGCGATCCGGGAAATACTGCTTGCAGAACTGCTCAAAGACTTCCTGCTGGTTTTCCGTCTGAAAACAGCGCAGCAAAAGGTTGTCTTCGCTGAACTCCGTACCCATGCGTTCATTGAGGGTTTCAGCCGCACAAAGAAGAGCCTCTTTATATTCGTTGTAGTCCATCTCGTGTTGCCCTTTCACGGCTCAAACTGCATCCGCGCATGGTAATTCAAACCCATTGCAGGATTGTGTAGGTTTCGACATCGGACATCCCATATAATGAATATATCAGACAGGAAATCCCTTAAAACCTCTGCTGTCAACCTTCCGGCTTGACATTTTTGAGGAAATCTGAACGCGGTACATACGGTAAGTTAAGCTGCCATCCCATGCGATTCAGCTCGTTGAGCTTGATCAGCATCAAGTTCACATTCGTCTCCATGATGGAGGAAAGCTGTACCACATCATACCCTTGCTTCATCAGTTCCATCAGCTCGTCATCGTCGATCCGCAAATGGGCGCTGAACGCATTGGCTTCATATTCCATCTCGTTACGCATATCGAACAGCGTAAACTCCTGCAATCCGCTTGCGCCTTTGGCTTGCTCCCGGTGCAAGCAGTCGTGACCAATCTCATGTCCGCAGACCATGAGCTTTACAATATACTCCATATTGGAGTTCAAAAGAATGTGCCTCTCCTTATGCCGGTAGGTGTACATTCCAAGAAGTTCGTTCAGTCCATCAATGAAATGAACGTAGATACCCAACTCTTTTGCAATACGCACGGTGTCCCGTGTTCCGCAGCCTCGTACAATATCCGTGGCTTTGTGGTGAATGAGTTCAGGTCGTAGAAGCAATTTTCATCACCCCCGCTATACCGATGGTTATTCCGTAATTATATAACATCAGCAGTCCAATAAACCGCCCTCAATCCTCATCGAGATGCAGCTTGTATTTCTTTGGTGTGTATTTTTCGACGTTTCGGGCTTTGGAATCCCAGTAGATGTCCTGCAATGCTTTCATGACGGCATCTTTGTCCTGCTCAGAAAGCGTTCCGCCAGCAAACAAACCGGAGATACCATCCACCAAGTCCTGTGCCTGTTTCTTTCCACGCGCACCATATTTCTCTGTTGCCTGAACAACGAAGTCCTCATCTTCCGTCAGAAGATAATTGACATCAACGCCGAAGAAATCAGCAATCTTCTTATATGCTTCCCGTGTGCGGGGCAAGGAAGTCCCTTTTTCATACAACGTAATCATTTTGCGTGTAATCCCCAAGCTGTCTGCGACTTGCTGCTGGGTTAGTTCCTTCTTTACTCGTTCTTCCTTGAACTTCTCAGCAAACGTCATGTCTCGTTCACCACTCCTTCACAAAAAGTTTGCGAAACTGAATTCCCCATTTCTATTGACATGGGTAGTTGAAGTATGTATAATAGATATGCGTAATTCAATTACCCATAGTATATCGCGGATTACTCATCAAGTCAAGAGGTTCGCGAGAATATGCACAGAAAAGTTACAAATACAAGCTGTTTCGATGAGACAGCCCAACAACAAGGAGTGAGGATGCAAAACATGAATGCACAATGCAGAAAAGCGTATGTGTCCGTCAATCTGGATGTGGACAAGGAAGGGGCTATTCATCCACGTTTCATCCGGTGGGACAATGGTTTGGTCTTTCAGATCGACCAGATTCTTTACAAGTGCCGCGCCACATCCAAGAAGGTGGGTGGCGGAGGCATCCGTTACACAGTCATGATTAAAGGAAAGGAGTCGTTCCTTTTTCATGAAGGAGACAAGTGGTTTGTCGAAGCAAAGGAGAATGCCCAGTGATCTTATCCCAGAAGCAAATCGAAGAAATTGCAGCAGCCGTCACGGAAGACTTCAACAAGTTCTTCTTCGGCACGGAGTCCGAGGAAGTCCGTATGGCTCGTGCGACTCCGATTGATCAGTTCGCAAGAGACTATCTCGGCTTGCAGGTGTCTTTCGCCCGCCTGTCCTCCGATGGAAGTATCTGCGGCTTGACCGCTTATACAGATACAGAGTACATCGTTGAGGAAAAGGGTGTCAGGCGAACACTTCCGCTCAGATGTAATCAGGTATTGCTTGACGAGAGCTTCATTCGTCAGGGGCAGATAAAGAAGCTCTGTGGGAAGCGGCGCTTCACGCTTGCCCATGAATGCGCTCATCAGATTCTCTATCAGATGGAATCCGATGAAGTCAAGCAATACTGCAACCGGCAGTATTCCGCACGAACAGCCTATTCGCTGCGCGATCTCAAAACACATGAGGACTGGAATGAATGGCAAGCAAATGTCCTCGGTGCGGCAATTCTGATGCCGCAAAAAGAAATTGACCTTGCCGCATGGTATTTCATCCCTGAGAAGAAACTGACGTCCTATGACGGCTACTTTACATACCGGGATCGGCTGTCACTCAGAGCGATATGCTCACAACTCGGCGTCTCAAAAAGTGCTGCTGTTATACGTTTGCGTCAACTCGGCTACATTGAAGACCGTCCTTATACAGAATATGAGGACCCGTTGGAGGTGTGGGCATGAAAAAGGACATCCGCATAACCGAACCATCCGCTGAGATGCAAACAAAGATACAACGGGCGCGTATTGCCATCGCCAGCCAGAAGAGGCGAACAATGGAATGCCCGTACTGTCATCACAATACCATCGTCGTTTTTGAGGACACGAGAGGTCACGTTCAAGCGAAGTGCAAACGCTGCGGGCGCGAGACCGTCTTTAATGTTCTCAGTATGAGAAGGTTATATCTCCACCTCAACAGAGGATAAGGAGTTTAACAAATAAATATTTGATAGCTGTGCTGTGGAGCCGCTGACTGGTGAGCCTTCCTAATGCCGCATGAACAGAGTGTTCGCACTCTGTTTTATCGGCATGGGATCACAACTCACCGTCATGCGGCTCTTTTTTTAGGCTTGTCCATCCGCTGCTCCGCACCAGCGGAAAGGACAAGCAATGAAACAAATCCCAAAAACCCCTGTCGAGTTCGACTACGACCTCTGGACTACGGAGGACGGAAAGTGCATGGTGCGTGTGAAAAACACCGGCGAAGTAACGGAGGTTGACCGTGAGGTTATGAAAATCCTTCGTACCGAGGAAAAAAGGCTTAGACGCTCGTATGGCTTTGACAATTCATCGGAAGATGAGGACGGGGTGGAATATCCCTCTGATGCTGTATTGTCCCTTGATGCGCTGCCTGACGATGATGTGAAGTCCGCTGCGTGGTTGGCTGATCCCCACGATTTCATTTTGGAAATCCAAAGTGCCGCTCTGGAACAAGAGTTTCAGAAGAAATTGACCGACAGGGAACGAGATGTTTATGATTTTTGCATCCATATTGGAGGCAGTCAGCAAGAATACGCAAACAGCGCTGGGCTGTCTATCTCTCGCGTTTGCAAGATCATCGCAGCTATTAGAAAAAAAGCAAAAAATTTTTTCTGATAGGGTGCCAAGTTTTTGCCCAAAAATGTCCGTTGTAAAGTGAAGGGGTTAATCAGACCGCCTTCAATGTTCCTTGAAAACTGAATAGTTCAGTGCTGCGGATCTTTCCGCTTCTGCGAAGCAACACAGCTTCCGACGCCAAGACCTCCCGAAAGGGAGTGAGCGACCTCCGGAGAGCTATAACAGCCGTGTGGTGCGGCTGCTTGCGACGATGCAGATGCCGGGTATAATGATACTTCCGTCTTTTCTTTGAATGGGCGGCTCGGAGCGATCCTCGGAGGGGTGAGAGTCCCATGATACCGATTGACCATTGGTAGTCCGCAGCATTCCCTATTCGGCAGGGACGCGAGCTGCAAATATGCCGGAAGTAGAACACTGTGAAAACGTCCCGAAAGGACTTATCAGTGAATACTATGGGCAGCAGTCCTCATGATTGCTGTCTATCAATTTGCTGATAAAGTGTTCTCGCGGCTTAACGCATAAGAAGGTAAATATTGGGCAAGAATACTCGTGAAAAGGCGGTGATGTTATGGAGAATGAGAGAAGCAGGAAAGAACTTCTCGACTCCTTGGTGGATATTCGGGACGTCAGAATTGACCGTTCCATGTCGGTAGAAGACCGGATGAAATCCTATGTGGAGCAGATCAAAAACCCCTATATGTTTAAGGTCGGCAACACGGTAGTCAGGGTTTCCTACGCAAATACTCAGGCTACAATCAATGACAATTTCGTAAATCTGCTTGCAAGTATGTGAGAAAGCCGTCGGATAACCCCAAAAGAATCTTTTTTGTGAACAAATCTGAAAAGGCTGGATAATTGCTCTGGACTGTGCTATAATAAGCATGGACAAAATCAGCGGAACACCACTGCTACTTTAGTTTTCGGGTTATCAGACCGGAATAAAGTAAGGAGTGGCGTTTTATGCTGAAATTATCTTTGGATAAAGATTATAAAGCCGCCATCTACCTGAGATTATCAAAGGAAGATGGCGACTTTTCTATTTCCGGTGAAAAACTTGAGAGTGACAGCATTTCAAACCAGAGAATGCTCATCAAGGAATACCTCAAGAAGCACCCGGAAATTACCGTAGTAAAAGAATACTGCGATGACGGCTTTACTGGCGCAAACTTTGAGCGTCCTGACTTCAACAGAATGATGGAGGCTGTCCGCGCTGGCTTGGTTGACTGCATCGTGGTGAAAGACCTTTCGCGTTTTGGTCGTGAGTATATTGAGGCTGGTGACTACATCCAGAAGATATTCCCCCGCCTCGGTATTCGTTTTATTGCAATCAACGACAACTATGACAGCGCACAGCCTGGAGCGGCAGACAACGAGCTTGTCCTTCCGTTCAAGAACCTGATGAACGATTCCTATTGCCGTGACATCTCCATCAAGGTCAGATCAAACCTTGATGCGAAGCGACGGAACGGACAGTTTGTCGGCTCTCGTGTGGTTTTCGGGTATCTGAGATCACCGGACAACAAGAACCAGTTGGTGATTGACCCGGTTGCCGCGCCGGTTGTGCAGGACATTTTCAAGTGGAAGATAGAGGGGCTGTCTCCGGCTCAGATCGCAGACCGGCTTAATGACGCCAATGTCCCTTCTCCGATTGAGTACAAGAAGGCGAATGGCTCAAAGCAACGCACCTGTTTCCAGACGAAGAAGGTCGCTCTGTGGAGTGCCGTTGCGATATATCGCATTCTCAAGAACGAGATTTATACCGGAACACTGGTGCAGGGCAAAACCACGTCTCCGAACCACAAGGTTAAAAAGACCGTAGTGAAGCCGCAAAGCGAATGGGCGCGGACAGAAAATGCCCATGAGCCTATTATTGCCCATGCTCAATTCGATCTTGTTCAGAAGCTCATGCTTGATGATACAAGAAGCCCGTCCGGTGCAACCGGCGTCCATCCGTTTTCCGGGAAAATTTATTGTGCTGACTGCGGAAGCCCGATGGTACGCAGAGTATCACGCTGCGGAGATAAGGAATATGCCTATTTCATCTGCGGTGGCAACAAGAGCGACAAGACCTCCTGCTCGGCTCACAGCATCAAAGAATCTGTTGTATATGACGCCGTTCTCGCTGTTGTTCAGGGACATATTGATGCCGCTATGAACATGGCAGATGCGTTGAGGCGGATTGATGATATGGCTTGGGAAAACCGTGAGATTGAGAAGATCAAAGCAAAAATTTCGTTTCAGGAAGAAATCATTGATAAGAACTGCCGCTTGAAAACCGGTGCTTATGAAGACTTCAAGAGCGATTTTATCAGCCGTGAGGAATACAAAGCCTTCACAGCTCAGTTCGACCAGCAGATCAAGGAGGCAAGCGACACCATTATGCGGCTCACCAGTGAGCGAAACAGCGTGATGGGTGGGCTGGCAGAGCAACAAAGCTGGCTTGAGCAATTCAGAAAATACGCAAATATCAAGGAACTCACTCGAAGCACCGTGGTCAACCTAATCGACTATATTCATATTCGAGAGAACAAAGACATCGATGTCGGTCTCATGCACTGTGACCGCTTTGCATCTATCGTCGAGTTCCTGCGCGAACGTCAGGAAAAGGAGGACGCGAATAAAGTCATTCGCTTTGAAAGGAAGGTGGTCTAATGGCACGAGTATCGCGGAAAAAGCAAAATCTCCCTACCCCGGCAGTTGATACTCCTATCCGCCGCTGGAAAACCGCTCTTTATGTCCGCCTCTCCGTCGAGGATAACGGTAAAGGTTCGGACTCGATTGAGAACCAGACCACGCTCCTTGAAGACTATGTTGCGTCACGCTCGTATCTTGAGAAGACGGCGCTGTTCGTTGACAACGGCTATACCGGAACAGATTTTCTCCGTCCAGAGTTTAACCGGATGATGGAAGCCGTCAAGATGGGCATTGTAGATTGCATCGTGGTGAAGGACTTATCTCGTCTCGGCAGAAACTATATCGAAACCTCTCAGTTCATTGAAAAGGTCTGCCCGTTCTTCGATCTGCGATTTATCTCCGTCAATGACTCCTTTGATACTGCGACGGTAACAAGCGAGGGGCATTTATCCGCCTCCCTGTCGAACATCGTCAATGATTTTTATGCGAAGGACATCTCGCGCAAGGTCACAACAGCCCTTCAAGCGAAGATGGAGCGCGGGGATTATATCGGAAACTATGCACCGTATGGCTATCGTAAAGACCCTGAGAACAAGAACCATCTTCTGATCGACCCTGAAACTGCGCCGATTGTTGTCCAGATATTCCAATGGAGAGCCGAAGGCGTCAGCTACATGGGCATCAACAAAAAGCTCAACGACGCCGGTATTCTTTCCCCCAGTCAGCTCAAACGGGAGCGCGGGGTGGAAACGAACTTCAACAAGAAGTATCGGGTCATTCTGTGGAACAAACACATGATAACCGAAATCCTTCAAAACATCGTCTATATCGGGCATTTAGCTCAGAAGAAAGGCAGTCAGTGTCTCTATGGAGGCATCCCTTATCACATCACGTCCGAAGACGAATGGATCATCGCTAAAAACACCCATGAACCACTTCTCAGTGAAGAACTGTTTGAAAAGGTGCAGGAGATCAACCGTGCAGCCGTAGAACGCACGAGAGCCAATTCAGGCAAGTACGATCATCTACCCAAAGCGAAAAATATCTATGGGAAGAAGTTTGTATGTGCCGAGTGCGGGGCAATCATGAAATTGCAGCGTTCCATCAGCACGAAGAAGGACAAGGTGTATTTCACCTTCAAATGCCCGACCTACGCCGAGCATGGAACAAGAGGCTGTTCCGACGTGAAAATACGGAAGCAGGATCTTGACGATGCAGTTTTTTCCTTCATCAAGTCTCAGATGGAAGTATTCCTCGACATGGAGAAGACGCTTCATTCTCTGCTGGCAATGAAAAAAGTCATGATCAAGCAAGACAATTCCGTTCAGGAGATACGGACACTGCGTCAAAAACTTGCGCAAAAGCAGTCTCTCCTTAGCGGTATGTACGTTGATCTCAAGGAAGGATTGCTCTCTGACGCCGAGTACAGCCACCATAAAGAGATCGTCATGGAGGACATCCGGGCGATTGAGAGAAATCTATCCGAGCTGGAAGCGCCAAAGAATCAGACTGAGGAACAGATTACCGGCGAAATGAAGTGGGAGCAGATGATCCGCCGTTTCCACGACGCGACGGAAATCTCCGAAGAAATGGCGGACGCTTTCATCGAGACCATGAAAATTCATAAGGATGGCACATTGGAAATCAAACTCAGCTATATGGATGAGTTTGCGGCACTTACGAAGACTTGCGAGAAAATCAGGAAGGAGGTTGCTTGATGAAGCAGCAAATCGCAATTTATCTGCGCTTGTCGCTTGAAGACGTTGACAAGCGTACAAACAAAGTCAAGGATGAGAGCAACAGTATCGCATCGCAGCGTATGCTCATCAATCGTCATCTGGATCAGAATCCGCTTCTCTGCGATCTGCCTCGTATAGAGTTCTGTGATGATGGTTTCTCCGGCACGAACTTTGATCGTCCTGACTTTGCAAAGATGATAGAGTGTGCAAAGCATGGAGAAATTAGCTGCATCGTAGTGAAAGACCTTTCCCGCTTCGGGCGAGACTATCTTGAAGTTGGTGACTATTTGGAGCATATCTTCCCGTTTCTCGGCATCCGCTTCAAGTCTATCAATGACCACTATGACAGCGCGAAACATGAAGGCAAGACTATCGGTATGGATATTGCCTTCAAAAACCTCATCTACGACTATTACAGCAAAGACCTGTCCAAGAAGGTCAAGTCTGCAATGGGCATGAAACAGGAGAAGGCAAAGTTTGTGAACACAGTCCCATACGGGTATAAAGCCGATCCTGCTGACAAGCATCACCTTATCATCGACGTGGAAACCGCTCCGATAGTCCGCCGTATTTTCATGGAAGTGATTGGTGGCAAGTCCTGCACACAGATTGCAAAGGAGCTGAATACAGAGAGCATTCCAACGCCCGCCCAGCACAAAGCCGTATCCAGAAAGGCATCTTCCAAGAAGCCCCAGTGGACACATCGCGGTATCCTGACTATGATAGAAAGTGTGAAGTACACTGGAACAATGGTCAACCATACCCGCGAAAGCAGATTCATCCGTGACAAAAACCAGCGGCGCGTTCCCAAAGAGGAATGGTATGTCCGCGAAAATGCGCATGAGGCGATTGTGACAAAGGATGAATACGAACAGGCACAAGAGGCAATCCAGAGGCGTAGAAAGTTTGTCCGAAGCTCCCATGACCAGTCAGACCGAGTTTACTTCTGCGCCCATTGCGGCGGAAAACTTGAGAAAGCCAATGGAACCGTATTTGCCTGTCCGTCCCATCGGTATCACGATGGCAGTCCGTGTGAAAACGTCCGCTGGCGAAAAAGCGCACTTGAAGAAATCGTCTTTGAAGCACTGAAAAGACAGATCGAAATCGTCAGTGTTGAATCCGCAGCCGTCAGAAAAACAGCGAAAAGCAAAGGTGAAAATCTGGAAAGACAGCTCGTCTTGCTGAAAGCTCAGTATGATGCCTGTGATCGCGAGAAGTTTACGATCTATGAAAACTACCGTGAAGGGAAGCTGACTCCGGAAGAGTATCTGTCCGGCAAAGACGCCCTTGCACAAAAACAAGCCGCCCTGAAAGAGCAGCTTGAAACCTGTGAGACTCAGCTTGAGGTCTTTCATCAGCAAAGTCTTAATGCAGAAGAACAGCATGAAGCAGCAAGCCGGATGACCGGCTTGCCCGATGACAAACTCAGAGAGCATCTGTATGATGCAGTTGAACGTGTACTTGTTTATGACACCGAGACAATCGAAATTGTCTGGAAGTTCAACGAATCAAAAATCGACACCGATGAAAACATCGGAGTTGCGAATTGACTCCGGTGTTTCATTTCGGGGTAAATCTGTCGAATTTGCTCCTAAAATAACATAATCTATCGAAACCTCGTAGGCGCATCGTAGCACCGTCCGGAAAGCCCAGAGCCATTGATATTAAAGGCTTTTCGGATAGTTTGTAAAATTTTTTTGCACCTACTTGACATAAAGGGATGAACTGGGCCGGGTGGTCATCCCCAAGGAGATCCGCCGCACCCAGCGCATCCGGCGCGGGGACCCACTGGAGATCTTTACCACCGGGGACGGGGAAGTGATCTTTAAAAAGTATTCGCCCATCGGGGAGATGAGCACCGTAGCCGCCCAGTACACCGAGGTGCTCAACAAGAGCTTTGCCCTCACCGCCTTTGTGGCCGACCGGGACCACATTCTGGCCGTGAGCGGGGCAGGTCGGCGGGAACTGGCCGACCGCAGCATCAGTCAGCCGCTGGAAAAGCTCATAGACGCCCGCCGCCCCTACCGGAACGAGGGCGAGCCGGACCGGGCCCTGATGCCCTGCGAAGGGGCCGCCCGGGTGCTGCTGTGCGCGGTGCCCATCATCGCGGCGGGGGACGTGGCCGGTGCGGTGGGGCTGCTGACCGAGGACCGCACCGCCACGCCGGACGAAGCCCAGTGCAAGGCCGTGAGCGTGGCGGCGGCCTTTCTGGCAAAGCAGATGGAAGAGTAAAAGAAAACGAAAACTCCCTCAGTCGCCTGCGGCGGAAGCTCCTCCCTTGGGGGCTGGCATCGCGGCAGCGATGACTGGGGGAGTTTTGCTGGGTTTATGACAGAATTATGAATCTTTCAAAACATTTTTGCAAAGCCCTTGACAGCACCGGAAAATTGGCTATAATGGTCTTAGCACTCAGGAACAAGGAGTGCTAAACAAGAAAAGCCAAGCAAAAGGAGGCAGGCGCTATGACGATGGATGCACGCAAACAACGCGTTTTGCAGGCGATCGTGGCGCTGTATGGTCTCGAAGGTGAGCCCGTGGGCAGCAGTGTGCTGGCCAACTACTTTGACATGGCTGTGTCCAGCGCCACCCTTCGCAATGAAATGGCGGCGCTGACAAAGCTGGGCCTGCTGGAACAGCCTCACACCAGTGCGGGCCGCGTGCCCAGCGCCAAGGGCTACCGTTATTATCTCGACAATCTGCTGACGGACGATCAGCCGCTGGACCGCGTGACCCGCGCCCGGGTGGATGCCGTGTTCGCCAGCCTGGATCATGAACCGGAAAAGCTGGCACAGGGTGCCGCCAGAGCGCTGGCCGCCATCAGCGGCTGTACCGCCGCGGTCAGCACCCCCTGCGCCGAGGACCTGTGCATCGCCCATTACGAGGTGGTGCAGGTGGGCCGCAGCGCAGCCGCTGTGCTGGCTGTGACCACCGCCGGCTACGTCCGCACCCGGGTGGCGCGGGTACGCACCGGGCTTTCCCGGGAAAATGCAGCTGCCCTTGCGGCGCTGCTCAACCGCAACCTTACCTTTGTGGCACCGGTGGATCTTTCCACCCGGATGCTCAGCGAGCTGTGCAGCCAGATCGCACCGGAACTTGTGCCGGTGGTCAGCGCCGCAGCCGCAATTCTGCAGAAAAGCTTTGGGAGCAAGAACGGAGGACATACTTTTGCAGTTTCTTGTGGAAAGCGCAATTATATCGGCGGCAGGAGGAATTATAGGAACGGCTCTTGGAATAGGAGTTGTGGCAATAGGCGGAGCAATTACAGGGCTTGGAATTGTGGTTAAAATGCCTGTGGTTGCGGTTTCAGTTGGATTTTCGGCAGTTGTGGGAATTTTCTTCGGGCTTTATCCGGCTTTAAAAGCGGCGAAGGCAGACCCTATTACGGCACTTAGGTATGAATAAAAAGGAGGACTGTCCATGAAAATAAAAAAAGGCTTCATTATTTATGCTGTTATTTCAGTTTGGGCAGTTTATACAGCCGCAAAATATCACTATACACATACATTTTCACAAAAAGCATGGCTTAAAACAGAAGAAAGAGCATATATGGCAGAGGACATGATGAAAAAATACAGCCTTGAGGGAATGACAAAGGAAGATGTTATTTCTCTTTTGGGTAATGACACAGAAAGCGAATATTTTAGGGAAAGCGGAAATTTGGTGTATTGGCTTGGCATGGAAAGAGGATTTATAAGCATAGACAGTGAATGGCTTGTTATTAATTTTAAAGAAGAAAAAAATATTACAATTTTTGAACATCCGTTGATTCAGC
>OGYH01002462.1_pt1 | contig 14665 bp, 12 predicted proteins | sample 1576511 | NCBI WGS metagenome assembly OGYH01 (sample SAMEA3541522, study PRJEB24748) | human gut metagenome | biome: human gut; feature: human-associated habitat; material: faeces | place: China | collected 2012
GAAGGGAAACTTTCTTTAGAAAGTTTCCCTTCCCCTCCCCAATATTTCTACCAGTCCAGCGTCGCCTTGAAGGCATGGGCCAGCGCTTCGACGGGGGCGGAGAACAGCGCGCTGTCGGCGGAGGCCACGGTAAGGCGGGCATCGGAAGTCACTTCGCCGATGAAGGGCGCGGAGGCCCCGAAGAGCGCTTCGAACTCGGCGGCCTTGTCGGGAGCCACGGACACCAGCAGACGGCTGGCGGATTCGCTGTAAAGGGCTTCCGTGAGCGTGAGCGCGCCGACGACCGGAACGCGGTTCAGGGCCAGATGCGCGCCAAGGCGTCCGCCGATGCACATTTCCGCCAGCGACACGGCAAGGCCGCCGTCGGAGAGGTCATGGCAGGCCGAGATGAGGCGGCTGTTGATGGCCTGATGGAGCTTCCGGTAGCTGGCGAGGGCGGACTTGGCATCCACGCGGGGCACGGTGTTGCAGGCAATGCCGAGCTGGTCGGCGATTTCGCTGCCCGCCAGTTCGCGGGCCGTGTTGCCGATGATGTAGAGGCGGTCGCCCGGCTTCTTGAAGTCGGAGGTCACGGCCTTCTTCACATCGTCCATGATGCCGAGGACGGAGAAGAGGACGGTCGGCGGAATGGAGATCTTCTTGCCGCCGCCGGTGTAGTCGTTCTTCATGGAGTCCTTGCCGGAAATGCAGGGCACGCCATAGGCCACGCAAAGCTCGGAGAGGGCCTTGCAGGCGCGCACGAGCTGGGCAAGCTTGTATTCGCCGTCCGGGGTCTTTTCGGACTGCACCGGGTCACACCAGCAGAAGTTGTCCACGCCAGCCATGCGGTCGGGGTCGGCGCCTACGGCCACGGCGTTGCGGATGCCTTCATCCATCGCGTTCGCCATCATCCAGTAGGCGTCGTAATCGCTGTACTTGGGGCAAATGCCGTGGCTGATGACCAGACCGGCCTCGGATTCGAGGATGGGCCGGATGACGCCCGCGTCGGACGGGCCGTCGCGCTTCACGCCGGTGAGGGGCTTCACCACGCTGCCGCCCTTCACTTCATGGTCGTACTGGCGGATCAGGTATTCCTTGCTGCAAATGTTCAGGCGGCCGAGCATGGCCTTGAGGAGTTCCGCCTGATCCACGCCGCCGTCTTCGATGCGGGCGTCGGGATGCACGGGCGCTTCCCATACGGCGTTGAGCTGGTACTGGGGCACGCCGTCGTGCATGAATTCCATGTCGAGATGGGTCACGAGCTTGCCGTTGTAGGTCACATGGAAGACGCCGTCGTCGGTGAATTCGCCGAGCGGGGTAGCTTCCACATCCATGCGCTTGGCAAGGGCGAGGAATTCGTCGAGCGCCGCCGGAGGCACGGCGAGGGTCATGCGCTCCTGCGCTTCGGAAAGCAGGATTTCCCACGGGCGCAGGCCGTCGTATTTGAGGGGCGCGCGGGCCAGATCGATGCGGCAGCCGTTGGTGTCTTCCGCCATTTCGCCGATGGAGGAGGACAGGCCGCCCGCGCCGTTGTCGGTAATGGCATTGTACAGGCCGAGATCGCGGGCGCGCATGATGAAGTCGTACATCTTGCGCTGGGTGATCGGGTCGCCGATCTGTACGGCGGTGGCGGGAGAGCCTTCGTGCAGCTCTTCCGAAGAGAAGGTCGCGCCGTGGATGCCGTCCTTGCCGATGCGCCCGCCGGTCATGACGATGATGTCGCCGACCTGCGCTTTCTTTTCATAGCCCTTGCGCGGCTTGCCGTCCGTGGAGGACTTGCTGGCGGGCACTTCGGCGGGGATCAGGCCGATGGTGCCGCAGTAGACCAGCGGCTTGCCGAGGTAGCGCTCGTCGAACACGATGGAGCCGTTGACGGTGGGGATGCCGGACTTGTTGCCGCCGTGTTCCACGCCTTCGCGCACGCCTTCGAAGACGCGGCGGGGATGGAGCAGGCGGGGCGGCAAGGCTTCGTCATGGAAGGGGGACGCGAAGCAGAACACGTCGGTGTTGCAGATGAGTTCCGCGCCGAGGCCGGTGCCCATCGGGTCGCGGTTCACCCCCACGATGCCGGTCAGCGCCCCGCCGTAGGGGTCGAGGGCCGAGGGGCTGTTGTGCGTTTCCACCTTGATGCAGGCGTCGTATTCGGGCGTAAAGGCGATGACGCCCGCGTTGTCCTTGAACACGGAACGGCAGAAATCCCTGTCGCCGAGGCTCTCGCGGATCTGCTTGGTCGTGTTCATGATGCAGGTTTTGTAGAGGCTGTTGATTGTTTCGCTGGTTCCGGCTTCCTTGTCGGTGTAGGAAATCTTGGACGCGAAAATCTTGTGCTTGCAGTGTTCCGACCACGTCTGGGCGAGCACTTCGAGCTCGGCGTCGGTGGGATCGGCGGGCAGGCCGAGTTCCTTGCGCTGCGCGGCGACCTCGGGGCTGGAGAACCAGTTCTTGATCTTGGTCATTTCCTCAAGGCTGAGGGCCAACGTGTTCTTCTGGCTCACTTCCATGAGCTGCGCGTCGCTCATCGAGGAGAGCGGCACGATGTTCACTTCGTCGCAGGACGCGCCGGTCACGCGGGCGGCCTTGGGGGCGAAGCCGGGGTCGGCGTCCCACTGGGCGCGGCTCTTGATTTCGAAGCGCTGGATGAGTTCGTTGGCGAGGAGGTCGCGGGCGATGCGGGTGACCTGTTCTTCCGTCAGCGGGCCGTGGAGGCGGTACTGGATGGAGGTGTATACGGCGAGGCTGCTGCGGTCTTCGATGCCGAGCACGAGCGCGGCGGTATCGCGGGCGGTACGGCCTTCATTGTCCGTAACGCCTGGGCGGTAACCGACTTCAATGATCCACGATGTGCCTTCTTCGGGCAGGGGCAGGGGAGACAGGGATACGGCCTGCAACACCGGATCGTGCAGCACGCTTTTCGCCATGAGCGTATTCACCTGTTGCGCGTCGAGCCCCTCCAGCGTGAACACTTTGATCGTGCGCACGGACTTGACGGGGATGCCGAGGGCTTCACGGATGCTGGCTGCGGTTTTACGGCCGATCGTGTCGTCAAGATGGGGGAAAAGGCCGGCTTCAATGCGGTAGAGCATGTCTGTCTCCTGAAAAGGCTGTTTGAGTAACCGTGGAAAAAGGTTGCGTGGAAAAATCAGGCGTCGCGGTTGCGGACGTAGCCGATAAAGCTTGTGAGGATTTCCCCGTACGGCGAGGCCGGAAGCCCAGCGGTGAGGGCGTCGAGGTTTTCCTGTGCCTTACGCAGATAGGTATCGGCGATGCCGCGCGTCTTGTCGTCAAAGCCCTGAGCGCGGACGGTATCAATGACGTGCCGGACGTCTTCGTCGGTAAAGGACTGTTCCGCGAAACGGGCGAAGAAGGCGTCACGCTCGGCCGGAGCCAGTGAGTTGGCATAGAAGAAGATGGGCGGTGTCAGTTTGCCTTCGCGGACATCCCCGCCTTCGGGTTTCCCGGTCAGGCTGGAGGGAGCGAAATCGAGCGCGTCGTCGACGATCTGGAAGGCCATGCCCAGATTGAACCCGTAGTCGGTCGCTCCGGCAACCTGTTCCGGCGTACCGTTGGCCCTGACCGCGCCGATGTTGCAGGACGTCCGGATCATCCACGCCGTCTTGCCCGCAATGATTTGGTTGTAAATCAAGAGATCGGGAGCCTTCTTCCCCTGGTTGGCGATTTCCAGGATTTCGCCGTTGGCGGTCTGGGCAATGGCATCGGACGTGGCGGCGGTGAGCCTCGGATCGCCGAATCCGGCCACGATCTGATTCCCCTTTGCGAGCAGCGCGTCCCCGGCAAGGATGGTTTCGGTGACGCCGAAGACCTTGTGCGTGGCCGTGCTGCCCCGGCGCATCTCCGCATTGTCCATGACGTCGTCATGGAGCAGGGTCGCCACATGGAACATCTCCATCGCCGCGGCAAGGGGATAGATGTCGTTATCGGCATAGCCGAGCAGACGGGCCACGAGTACGGTCAGCAAGGGCCGCAGCCGTTTCCCTCCGTTCCCCATGGCGTATTGGGCAATGGGCATGATGGAGACGGGGAGTTCGGCGGCCGCCTCGGCCAGCGCCGCGTTGATGCGGGGTTGTTCCTGTTCGATAAAGGTACGGAGTGTGATCATGGGCAGATGAGGATAAAGTTAGTGGCTGAGGATGCGGTCCCGTCACGAATCCGTTCTACATAGCTGTTAGCCGGTTGATGTGCAAGTAGCTTTACAGCTTCCACGGCTTTTCCTACAAGGGAACTTCGTTTCGTCCACCTCTTGCAGCGAGGAGCGCATGGAGTTCAACAGCAAGCTTTTTTTCAGTGCACTCGGGCTGGCCTTCATCCTGGAAGCCCTTCCTTATACACTCTTTCCCGAACGAATGCGGCAGGTTCTGCAAACCCTTGGTGAGGAGGGCGCTTCCGGTCTGCGCCGGATGGGGCTCTTTTCCCTTGCGGCGGGGCTCATCGTACTCTGGCTCACGCTTGGGTAGTCCTTTGGGGGCGATCCTCCGCGTTGTTCCGGTAAACCGGAGGCGCCTTATGGAGCCGGAGTACGTTTCCTTTGCCTGTTCCCTTGGAACGGAAAAGCCCCTGAAGCGGGATTGCATTCAGGGGCTTTCGTTACGCTGAGGCCGTTCTTACATGAAGAACAGATAGGTGATGAGGGCGAAGCAGGGGAACAGGATACCCACGGACCACAGCATGTAACCGAAGAAGCTGGGCATCTTCACACCCTGATCTTCGGCGATGGAGCGGACCATGAAGTTCGGGGCATTCCCGATGTAGGTCACGGCACCCATGAACACGGCACCGGCGGAGATGGCGGACAGGGTTTCGGTCCAGTCGGTCATCAGATGCACGGCATCGCCGCCGGCGGTGTTGAAGAACACCAGATAGGTCGGGGCGTTGTCGAGGAACGAAGAGAGGATGCCGGTCAGCCAGAAGAACATGGCGTTCACGGGCTGGCCTTCGTGGAAGACCATGTTGATGACCCCGGCGAGGGCGCCGTCGGTACCGGCGCGTAGAATGGCGATAGCCGGAATCATGCTGATGAAGATGCCGATGAACAGCTTGGCGACTTCAAGGATAGGTTCCCACGTGAAGTTGTTCAGCTTGCGGCATTCCTTCGTGGTCAGAGCCAGGGAAGCGCCGGCGAGGGCGAGCAGGATAACGTCGCGGGCGGCGTTTTGAAGCTCAATGTGCGTGCCGTAGATTTCGAAGCCGGATTCGGGCTTCCAAATGCCGGACATGAGTACCGAGATGACGACGCCGATCAGAAGCAAGAGGTTGACCTTGCCGTCGAGGCCGAGCTTTTCATTGGACTGGGTGGCAGGTTTCGGCTTGCCTTCCTTGTTGAACAGGAACATATCCAGAAGGAAGAAGATGCCGAGCAGGATGACGGAAAGCAGCACGGTTTTGCAGAACAGATGCACGGTCGTCCAGAAGAAGGACACGCCCTTGAGGAAGCCGAGGAACAGCGGCGGGTCGCCGAGGGGGGTCAGGGAGCCGCCGATGTTGGCGACAAGGAAAATGAAGAAGATGACGATGTGCATACGGTACTTGCGGTGCTCATTGGCCCGGAGCAGGGGCCGGATGAGCAGCATGGCCGCGCCGGTGGTTCCCATCCAGCTGGCGAGGATGGTCCCGAGAGCGAGCAGCCCGGCGTTCACCACAGGCGTGCCCACGAGCTGACCTTTGAGGCGGACGCCACCCGCGATTGTGAACAGTGCGAACAGCAGGATGATGAACGGGACGTATTCCATGAAGAGGACATGGACGAACTGATAGACAGCCAGCTGGAGTCCGAAGACCATGGCGCAGGGCACGAGGAAGGCGAGGCCCCAGAAGAGGGCCACCTTGCCGAAATGGTGATGCCAGAAATGCGGCACGGCAAGGGGGCCGATGGCGATGGACAGCAACATGCAAACAAAGGGAACAACCCACAGGATGGACAATTCCGCTCCGTTGAGGTCGTGACCGCCGGAAGCCTGGGCAGACAGGGGTACCAGCGCCGTCAGCGCCAGCGCCATAAACATGGCAAACAGTCGTTTCATCTCGGGTCAGCTCCTTGGGAAAACTTTTTTTATCAGACGTTCCTTTAGTATGAAAATGCAAGAAGATCAAGATGCACACCTACAAAGAGCTTCTTGTCTTCATAGGAAAGGATTCGTTTTCAATGCGCTTCGGAGGCTTTGTTTTCTTTTTTTCGTAAATCCGCGAATGTGACGGGAAGGTCTCTTTTTCCCTGTGGGGCATAGGCATTTTGGAAAATTTTCGCAGCTTCGCGGATCTCTTCGGCACTGCCGAAGCCATAACTCGCCGTTGGTTTTGGCGTGTCCGTGGTGTAGAGGTCAAGGCGATGCATCTGCCAGTCGCTGTGCCCGTGAAGGCGTTTGATGTCGACAATCATCCCGGCGGTACCATTGATGATCCATGAGCCTTGCCGTTCGTCGATGAGCAGATAACCAGCCCCGGTGTTCCACCATGTGGGGCGCATACCGAGCTTGCGGATAAGGCGGCGCGTTTTCCAGTAGGGGAGGGTACGGCTGACGAGGTTAAGGCCACGGAAGAAAAAAAAGATGGCGAGAACGGGTGTAATGCCGATGGCCACGAGGCCGGGCAATGGCGACCAGAGGTAGAGATGCCATGCCCCCACGGCGAAAAGGACCGCCAAGCTCCATCGGAAGAGCCCGCGAAGCAAGGGGAGTGGGCCAAGGATAGTGTGAATCGCGACTGACGGCATGACGGCTCCGGAAAAGTCCGCGGGACGTTTCGGCTGGGTAAGGCAACGGATGTGTATAGCCCTGTACCTAGCGCAACTGGTGACGTGCGGCAACCGTTTTTCGTGCTTTCTTTACGGAAGGAAATCACTGTTTACAGATGCGGTACCGGTGCGCTAGCATAACCGCCTGTTCTCCTCTAACCGTTCGGGTATCGTATGTCTTGTGCATTTTCTTCTGGTCCCTCTTTTCAAAGATCTCAGCTGGTGTGCTCCAAGCGTTCTCTTGCATTGCTGGCTGCGGATTGTCTGGCACTTTTCGGGACCATGTTTTTGATAGGCGTTATTCGGGTTCTCTTGGGTGGGGAAATATCGCTTTCACAGCATGTTCCGTTGGCATTGTTTCTGTTGGTGGTTCCCGCAGTTAACGCTTTTGAAGGATTGTACAGCGGGGTTCCTCCGGCATTGCCGGAAGAAATGCGTCTGCTCGGGATATCGACGTCCATCGCCTACTTCAGTATTGCTATTTTTCTTTTTCTCGGCCGTGGCGATCTTCCCTCGCGTACCGTTTATGTCTGGTCTTGGTTTTTGAGCCTCGGGACGGTTCCTTTGGTCCGTTGCGCATTGCGTTCCCGTTTCTCCCGGGAGGCATGGTGGAGAGTGCCCACAGTGGTGTTTGGCGCGGGAGAGCTTGTTCCTCGCGTAACGGCGTATCTTAATAAGCATACTGAGGCGGGGCTGCTTTTAAAAGCCCATTTTGTCAGCCAGAAATGCACGGAAGCAGAAAAGGAACAGAAGAATACGCCTCAGGATACCTATAGCGGGCTTGAACCGTTGTATAGCCGCTCAGACTTGGATACTTTTGTCCGCCTTTACCCGAGAACGTGCGCTATCGTCGTCATGGAAAAAGATGCTCCGCTTGCATGTCGGCAAGAACTGATTGATTTAGCAAGCCTGCTGTTCAGTTCGGTCATTATCATCCCTGAAGATTTTTCGGAAGGGGAAATTCCTTTCTGGGTACGCCCCGTGGAGATCGGGGATGTCCTTTGCTTCAAGGTGCGGCAGAACCTGCTTGATCCCAAGCGGTTGGCCCTGAAGCGTGCTATGGATTTGTTCCTTTCGGTCGTGGGGGGCATCGCCATTTTTCCTGTTCTTGTGCTTATCGCCCTTGCCATCAAACTTGAATCGCGCGGCCCGGTTTTTTTTAGGCAGAATCGCATAGGGAGAGGAGGGCAGACCATCCATATTTTAAAGTTCCGCACGATGGTGCTTAATGCAGAGGAAGTTCTCCAAACCTATTTGCAGGAAAACCCTGATCTGCGTGAAGAGTGGGAAGCGGATCAGAAGTTGCGTAACGATCCCCGCATTACAAAGGTCGGGGCTTGGTTGCGCAAGACAAGCCTGGATGAATTGCCTCAGCTCTGGAATGTTGTATGGGGAGAAATGAGCCTGGTAGGGCCGCGTCCCATCGTAGACGATGAGATCGTGAAATACGGTTCGGCTTTTGCCTCCTATACACGTGTGCGGCCCGGTATGACCGGGCTCTGGCAGGTTTCCGGGCGAAACGATCTTTCATACAAACAACGGGTTCACCTTGATCGTTTTTATATCTGCAACTGGTCAACATGGCTCGATATTTTGATTTTAGCGAAGACGTTTCCCGTTGTCCTCGGGCGCAAAGGGGCTTATTGATATTCCCAAAATACACGCAAATTTTCATCTGGTTAGGTAAAAAGGTCCGGAACGTTTTCCGGGCCTTTTTTGTTTTGAGGAAAGAGACGATCGGGGTGGAGGATTCAGAAAACGCTGTGAGGAAGGCAGGGGGGGCTTTCCCATGCATCCAGAGAATGTTCCTGAGCATTATGAATGGGCGGAGCAAAACTGTGGTGGTGCAGTATCGTGGTCTCTGCCTTTTCGCGAGCTCGAGGAGGAAGGGCGGAAGATTTTGCGGCCTTGCCCGGATAAAAAACGAGGCCATGAATTGCTCATGGCCTCGAAAGCATACTTTGGATGGTGCTTAGTTGGCGGGCTTGTCGGCAGCGGGAGCCTCAGCGGGCTTTTCAGCAGGAGTTGCGGGAACCGTGGCAGCGGGAGCGGCAGGTTTTGGGGTGTCCTCCAGACGGACGTCAAGAATGGTGGATTCCTGCGCTTTGTGGGAGCTGGACACGTAGTTGTAGCTCAAGGACGTGACGATAAACAGTACCGCCATGAAAGCGGTCATCTTGGCCAACAGACCGCCCGCACCGGAGCTGCCGAATACGGAGGCGTTGCCGCCGCCGAAAATGACGCCCATTCCTTCCTTGCCCGCTTGGAGCAGGACAAGGATAACGAGGGTTACACATACGATGACATGCAAGGAAAGAATCAGGGTCTGCACGGTGGGAACTCCTCAGCAGGCTGGACAATGCCTGCGCTGAACCGGCTGTGCCAGTAAATGTATGGGCCGATGCGTTGGCCGAAGATACGCCGACTTCCTGTCGGACGGGAACACGGTGTTCCGCTCAAGAACAGGATTGGTATTGGCGTTCCGAGGATCGGAAGGCGGAATCCTGCGCGCCTGCCGTTCTTCTAGGCCAGATCGGCACGGACGATGTCGGCAAAACTTTGCGCCTGTAAAGAAGCGCCACCTACCAGAAGACCATCAACGTTGTCAAGAGACAGAATGGCCTTGGCGTTGTCCGGCTTCACGCTTCCGCCATATAAAATCTGGATGCCGATGCCGTTGGAACCCAGCAGGCTGCTCAAAAGTTCGCGTACCAGCGTGTGCACCATGCGGATGTCCTCGTCGGAAGCGGTCTGGCCCGTACCGATGGCCCACACGGGTTCGTAAGCCACGGCGAGGCGGGAATAGTCCGCATTGGGGCCGAGCCCGGCAAGCCCCCTTTCAAGCTGGAGCCAGAGGATGCTGTTGAGTTTCCCCGCCTTGCGTTCGGCGAGGGTTTCACCGATACAAAGGATGACGGAAAAGCCTTGTTCCAGCGCGAACGCCGTCTTCTTGCCTACGAAGTCCGGGCTCTCCCCAAGTACATGGCGGCGTTCGGAATGGCCCGTGAGCACCCATGTGCAACCGGCTTCGCGGAGCATGGCCGGGGAAATCTCGCCGGTGAAAGCCCCGGATTCGGCGGGGTACATATTTTGCGCGCCGACGAAGATGCCGGGGGCCCCGTCGAGCCCTTCCCTCGTGGCTTCCAGAGCGGTGAACGGCGCAAACACGACGACATCCCTATCGTCCGGCGCGCCGCCAAGGATAGAGGCGAGTTCGTGCGCGGTGGCTTTGGCTTCCGTGCGGGTTTTGTTCATCTTCCAGTTGGCGGCGATAATGGTGCGCATAGAATTCTCCCACGAGCGTAATTTATGGATTCGTCCGAGTCTGTCCCATATCCAAAGTATAAATGAGCGCGTCTTCTCCGGTATCTTGATAATACCCGCGCCGCTTGCCCGCCTGCCGGAACCCGAAAGATTCATACAGATGGATGGCGGGCGCGTTGCTGATCCGCACTTCAAGCACTCCTTGTAGTATGCCTGTTTCTTTGGCATCCTGCAAGGCTGTAGCCATGAGCAGGCGGCCGTATCCGTGGCGGCGCCTGTCTTCCCGTACCGCAATATTGAGGATTTCAACTTCGTCCGGCGTGTGGTATACCGCGATGTACCCTGCAAGCTCCCTTGGAGAGAGCGGCGAGGCTGTTTCCCGGATGCCGAATGCATGAAAGGTTTTTCCCGCGAAAGCCTCGGCAAAGGCCTGTTCCGTCCACGGAAGAGCGAAACAGCGGCTCTCCAAAGAGGAGAGGGCGGGGGCATCTTCAGTCGCCAGCCGGACGCAACGGACGGCCCGTTTAGGAGAATCATGCATCATACGATCGTTCCCGAACCATGTGAAAATGAAGAACCGTTGATCGAATATGTGGACGAACGTGATCGCCCCCTGCTGATTGCCCCTTCCTCAGACGCCTTCCCTTTGCGTAAAAAGGCGGTCTGTGCCGTCCTGTGCGACAGGCGGGGCAGGGCGTTCGTACGGAGGCGGATGTCCGAAGAGGGCATGGAAACGTGGGACATTTCCGCTGAAACATTCGTCCGTTCCGGCGAAGCGAGGGAAGAAGCCGTGGAGCGCGCCGTACGGGAGACGTTGGGCCTGTCCAATGTACCCTCGGGGGTGGCGGTTTCCGCGGCCTTCAAGCCTGCCGGGGAAACTGTCTCACTCACACTGTTCATTGCCGAACTTCCGGGAGGCTTGCCTCCGGTCTCATTGCCGGAGGGGCATTTTCTGGACCGTGAAGAGCTTGAGGGAATGACGGAAACGTTTCCCGATTTGTTCAGCCCGGCATTGCTCTGGGCAATCCAGACAGGCTGCCTTTGGAAGCACCGGGGACCCCGCGTCAGCACTCGATCAATAAATCCCTGTACTTTTCGGGATCGTCCAGTGTGATGCCCGCGCCGCGCAGTACCGTGGTCAGCGGATCGGAATCCACATGCACGGGAATGCGTGTAGCCCTGGTGATACGGTCGGCAAAGCCTCTCAGCAAGGCTCCTCCCCCTGTCAGCAACATGCCTTGGCGCATGATGTCGGCCCCCAATTCGGGCGGAGTGACTTCCAGTATCCCCATGACCGCGCTGACAAGCTTTTCGGTGATGGGTTGGAAGGCCTCACGAGTATCCGTATCGGAAAGGGCAATAGTCCGGGGGCTCGCGGTTGCGAGATCCTTGCCCGAGACTTCGAATGACAGCGGTACGGGAAGGGGCGCGACGGAGCCGAGGGCGATTTTGATACGTTCAGCCATGTTTTCGCCCACGACAATCTGGTATTTTTCCTGGACAAAACGCTGAACTGCCGCGGTCAGGGCGTCACCCGCAAGCTTGAGCGAAGTGGAGCAGGCCATACTGCCGAGCGTGATGACCGCGATGTCGGTCGTCCCGCCGCCGATGTCCACAACCATGCTGCCCACGGGGTCGAGCACGGGCAAACCCGCTCCTACTGCCGCGGCGACGGGCTCTTCAATGAGCTTCACGTTGCGGGCTCCGGCCTTTGTAGCCGCTTCGGCCACGGCACGGCGCTCCACATCCGTGATGTTTGTCGGCACACAGATGACCACATCCGGTTTTATCGGCCAGCTGCCGATGACTTTTTTCAGAAATGTGGCGATGAGCGCCTGCGCCGCGTCAAAATCAGCGATGACGCCGTCTCGGAGAGGACGAATGGTGGAAATGCGCTGCGGGGTCTTCCCGATATAGTCTTTGGCTTCCTTGCCCACGGCAATGACGCGCTCGTTGATGGTGTCCACTGCGACAACGGAAGGCTCATTGATGACGATGCCTTGGGACTGGACAAAGACCAGCGTGTTCGCAGTTCCCAGATCGACCGCTATGTGCTTGCGGAGCATGGGATCAGTCTTCCTCGCTCATGGGTGCCGATGGCGCCGTGTCCGGATCATAGGCCATCGCGCCGTCGCGGTGTACTTTTGCGCGCGGCAACAGGCTTTTGAGGCGGTGGCGAAGATACAGCATCTCAAGGTACTGCGCCAGATAGGTTACGGCGATCTTGGTAAACGTCCGCAAATTTTGGGAAAGGGAACGGGGGTTCAGCCCGGCGAAACACAGAACGCCGCAAGTGACCTTATTGAGATGCACGGGGAGGCACATGACGGATTGGAAGTTGGGCACTCCCGGCAGCTTGCCGAAGAGCGGCGTACTGGGAGAACCATCGGCCCCTTCCGCATGTACGGGCACTTCGTTGCGGAAAACCCAGCTGACGAGGCCGCCGCTCGTAAGAGGCAGTTCGGGCATACCGTCTTCCGTAATGAGCAGAGGCGTGTTTTCGCCTTCCACAGTATACGTGGAGCCGCCTTCCTGCGCGGTAGCGAACGCGACGTATTCAAACTCCGTGCTCTCGGCCATCAGGCGGAGGAAGGCCCCGAGGTAATCACGCCAATGCGGGTTCTGCGCACTGAGCTCGGAAAGCTGCTCCAGCCGGGTGAAATAGCGGCGCAGGTCTTCGGCGTCGCAAGCCAGCCCGGCGGAATGGACTTGCCGGGCGAGGTGCCGGGCGAAACGGTGGAGGAGAAGCTGGTCTTCTTCGGTGTAGGCCCGTGGGCGCACGCTGTCCACGCACAGGGCTCCTCCCTCGGGGATGTGGCAGCCCATGAATGCGGAAATGGCGCCTTCGTCGTTTTCATCATAATAACCGAGGAAGGTGTGCCGCATATCGAGGTTGTTCACGATGACGGGCTGCTTATGCCGTAAAATCCACCCGACAAGCCCCTTCCCCGGCGCAATGGTGACTTCCTGCACGCTGGGCTCATTGTCCGTGGAGGAAAGCGCGACCGTATAGTTGCCGGATTGATCCGGCAGGAAAAGGACGGCACTGTGCGCGTCGAAGGTGGTTCTTACGAGAGCCAGGAGCGTGTTGTCATTATCGTGAAGCGTTGCCATGAAAATCTCTTTCAGGGATAGAGTGTCGATATGAAAGCGCTAAAGGAGTCGCTTCCGTTTCGTTCGGAAGCCAAGTCCTCATACAAACACGTCCTTCAACATATCAGGGGGAGGATGCCCATGCAACCGTCTTTTACAGTAGAATGTACCGTCCCCGTTTTTAGAAAGACATTATAGTCTATCTATGGGTAAAAATAAACTCTTTTGGGAGACCGCGAACGAGTGTGGCTCAATGGGGTTTGTCGCTGTCCATAAAAGTGAGGGCAATCCGCCGATCGCGCGACGGAGTGCAAGGCATTTGAAAGGGATAAAAGAGGGGCGGTATAAGGAGCAAAAACCGGCGAGGGTGGGCCTCTTGAGTTCAACCTCACCTTTCCTCCAAGGAGGCTGTTCCATAAGCCTCACTCAGCGAGCAATGACTTGATACGTTGCACCCGCCAGTCCTTGTTTTTCTGCCTATACCTTTTTTCCCTTCTTGGGGTAAGGATATATATGATCCTATAACCTAACTTTCAACGAACAAGCCCCAAAGAACCGGCGTAGAAGAAACATGAGGTTTCAATCCGCAGTGTTCTTGGAAGCATTCCGATTGACGGAAAACACTTTTCAAGCTTATAAAGAAACATTCTGAATACGGTTAACAGATGGGAGAACGCCTTTTGAAAACAGCAGTCTTATCCGCGACACTTGGTATTGCTCTGATCGCTTTTTCCGGTATGAGCCTCGCTTCCGACGACTTTGCCGGAGGGTGCAAACGTAAGGAGCAGGCCATTGAGACAAAGATGGAATACGCCAGAAAACACGGGAATCAGGAGCAGCTCCGTGGACTGGAAGAAGCTCTCAGTCAGGTCCGCCGGTGGTGTTCGGACGGCACGCTGCGCTCTAAGGCAGAACTCAATATCTTGGAAAAGCAAGATAAAGTAAAGGAGCGGCAAGCGGATCTCGACAAGGCTGTCACGGAAGGCAAGGGAGAAAAGAAAATCGCCAAGCTGCAGCGCAAGTTGGGCGAAGCCAAAGAGGATCTGGCGCAGGCCGTTGCGAAGCGTGACGCATTGGCTCAGTAATACTCCCCTATAGAAGCTGCTGTGGCCAATGTTGAAGAATACACGGCCTCATTTCTGGATATGAAGTAGCGCGGTCTCCGCACTGACAGAAAACCACGCGAGAGAGCCGTACAATATGCCCCGTAGAAGCTTTCTATGGGGGAATTGCCTTTCAGGGAGTGAAGCCCTCGGGCCATTCCAAGTGCCTTAGAAGCGTTTTAGAAAAGATTTGGATTCTAACCGGAGCGAAAACACGGTAGAAACGGTGTTCGTGGGGCAAAAAAATCAGAAAAAAAATAAAAAGACGTTGACAGAGGCGTCGTGGAGGTGCATAACCCGTTCTCGCCGCTGCGGGACGGAATGTCTCGCTGAGCCGGGCAGGGCCGAGAGGCCGGGCACGGCGGGGCGAAAAAGTTTTTTGAAAAAAAGCAGAAGAAAGCGGTTGACAGCGAGAAGGTGTGGGGGTAAGTTCCCGCTTCTGCGCCGGGGAGAAATCCTCGCGGCGCGCTCCGAAAAAAAC
>OGYH01002473.1_pt1 | contig 14614 bp, 11 predicted proteins | sample 1576511 | NCBI WGS metagenome assembly OGYH01 (sample SAMEA3541522, study PRJEB24748) | human gut metagenome | biome: human gut; feature: human-associated habitat; material: faeces | place: China | collected 2012
AGATCTGGAAGCTGGAGGACTGCATCTACGACCTCATCAGCCAGTGCGAAGAGGTGCTCAGCGATACCCCGCTGTTTTTTGCGGTCAACAGCTACACCACCGGCCTGTCTCCGGCAGTCATGGAGTATATGCTCAAGACCACGCTGGTGCCCCGCTTTGGCGGCAAGACCAGCTGTGATGAGATCGGCCTGCCCGTTTCCGCCACCGGCGGCGTTGTGCCCTGCGGCGCAACGGCCATTTGGGAAGAATGAACTCCCTCAGTCACGGCTGTCGCCGTGCCAGCTCCCTCGGGGAGGGAGCCTTTGGCATGGCGGGAACGTTGACCGTTTGCCGGAAAACTTCTCGGTTGCGCCAGAGGCCCCATCTCAGAGGGGGCTGTCTGCGAAGCAGACTGGGGGAGTGTCCTGACGGCAGCCATTCTGAAAAAATGAAGAAGAACCAAGAATGGGGTACAGCCCTTTTGAGAAGGGCGCACCACCGGAAAGAGAAAACCTATGGAAGAAACGATTTTAACTGCGAAAGATCTGAAGTTCCGCTATGACCCGGAACAGCCGGACTACGCCCTGAACGGCGTGTCGGCTGAGGTGAAGCGGGGCGAATTTGTGGCAGTGCTGGGGGCCAACGGCTGTGGAAAATCCACGCTGGCCAAGCACTTCAATGCCATCCTCCTGCCGGAGAGCGGCACTGTGCTGGTGGAAGGGATGGACACCAAAGACGAGGACAAAATCTACGATATCCGTCAGACCGTGGGCATGGTGTTCCAGAGCCCGGACAACCAGATCGTTGCCACCGTGGTGGAGGAAGATGTTGCCTTTGCGCTGGAAAATCTGGGCGTGCCGCCGGAGGAGATGCGCCGCCGCGTGGATGAAGCGATGAAGATGGCGGGCATCTATGAATACCGGGAGCGTGCGCCCCACAACCTGTCCGGCGGCCAGAAGCAGCGTGTTGCCATTGCGGGCGTGGTCGCCATGCGGCCTGACTGTCTGATCCTGGACGAGGCCACCGCCATGCTTGATCCCCGGGGCCGGGAGCAGGTGATGCAGACCATCCACCATCTGAACAAGAACATGGGCATCACGGTGGTGTCCATCACCCACTATATGGAAGAAGCTGCTCAGGCCGACCGCGTGCTGGTGATGAGCAAGGGCAATGTGGTCATGGAGGGCACCCCGAAAGAGGTGTTCAGCCAGACCGAAAAGGTGCGCGCCCTGCGGCTGGATGTGCCGCAGGCTGCCGAACTGCGGGATGAGCTGGTCAAGGCCGGCATCCCCATGCCCGAGGGCATCATCGACACCGGCGCGTGCGCACAGGCTCTGTATGAGCTTTTGAAGTAAGGGAGGGGACGGAAGATGGGAAGCATTATCAAAGTGGATCACCTGAGTTATGTCTATAACCCGGGAATGCCCAATGCCGTCACCGCGCTGGATGACGTGAGTTTTGAGGTGGAAGAGGGAGATTTTGTGGGCATCATTGGTGCCACCGGCTCCGGCAAGAGCACTCTCATCACCCACATGAACGGCCTGAACAAGCCCACCAGCGGCCACATCATCATCGATGGCCGTGACCTGTGGGCCGAGCCGGAAAAGATCCGGGAATTCCGTTTTCTCACCGGTCTGGTGTTCCAGTACCCGGAGTACCAGCTGTTTGAGGAGACCTGCTATAAGGATATCGCCTTTGGCCCCAGAAACATGGGGCTGGACGAGGCCGAGATCGACAGGCGGGTGCATGAAGCAGCGGACTTTGTCGGCCTGGATGAGGCGCTGCTGCAGCGCAGCCCCTTTGAGCTGTCCGGCGGCCAGAAGCGCCGGGTGGCCGTGGCGGGTGTGATGGCCATGAAGCCCCGCATTCTGGTGCTGGATGAGCCTGCCGCCGGTCTGGACCCCGAGGGCCGGGACGAGATCCTGTCTGAGGTCAAGGAATACCACAAAAAGACCGGCACCACCGTGCTGCTGGTCTCCCACAGCATGGAGGATATTGCCAAGTACGCCGACCGTGTGCTGGTGATGAGCAACAAGAAGATCGCCATGTACGACACCGTGGAGAACGTGTTTGCCCGTGCGCCCGAGCTGCTGGCGCTGGGCCTGAGCGTGCCGCAGGTCACAAAGATCTTCCTCAAGCTGCGGGAGATGGGTGTGGATGTCCCGGCGGACGTTTACACCGTGCCCTATGCCGTCAAGATGATTTTGGAAGCCAAGAAGCGCCGGGACGCAGGTGAAAGCCTTGTGCTGCCCCGCGTGGATGCAAAGAAGGGAGGCGCTGCCACATGCTGAGAGATATCACCATCGGCCAGCACTTCCCGGGCGACAGCCTTGTGCATAAGTTCGACCCCCGCATGAAGCTGGTGCTGACCATCGTCTACATCATCCTGCTGTTTGCCGCGTCCAACCCGCTGGGCCTGACGCTGTCCCTTGTGTTCCTTGTGGCCATGTACGGCGTGGCAAAGATCCCCTTCAAGCTCATCACCAAGAGCCTGAAGCCCATTTTGCCCATCATCCTCTTTACCGCGGTGCTCAACCTTTTCTTTGTTTCGGGCGAGGGCGAGCCGCTGGTGCACTTCTGGGTGCTGAACATCTACGCCGAGGGCCTGCGCTATGCCATCCTGATGGCGGTGCGCGTGATGGCACTGATCGCGGGCACCAGCCTCCTGACCTATACCACCAGCCCCATTGTGCTGACAGATGCCATCGAGCAGCTGCTCAAGCCTTTGGGCAGGCTGCACTTCCCGGTGCATGAGCTGGCCATGATGATGAGCATTGCCCTGCGCTTTATCCCGACCCTGATCGAAGAGACCGACAAGATCATGAACGCCCAGAAAGCCCGCGGTGCCATGCTGGACAACGGTTCCATGATGGAGCGCGTCAAGGCGCTGGTGCCGGTGCTCATCCCGCTGTTCATCTCGGCCTTCCGCCGCGCCGATGAGCTGGCCATGGCCATGGAGTGTCGCTGCTACCGCGGCGGTGATGGCCGCACCCGCCTGAAGGTGCTGCGCTGCACCCGGCAGGATTATATCGACCTGGCGGTGTGCATTGTCTGCTTTATGGTGATCCTGAGCTCGAGACTGGTGTTCCCGAATTTTTAAGATGAACTTCCTCACCCTCTCAGTCAAAGCCTAGCGGCTTTGCCAGCTCCCCCAAAGGGGGAGCCCTTGGCAAAAAGGGAAACGTTGTGTGGACTGCCAAGGCCTCTCACTTTGGGAGAGGTGGCATTGTGAAGCAATGACGGAGAGGGTGAGGCCGTGAATGGTTTGCGAAGAACTTTTATGAACTATCTACTCATTTTAGCCTACGACGGCACCAACTACTGCGGCTTTCAGGTGCAGCCCAACGGGCGGAGCGTGGCCCAGACCTTTCAGGATGGGCTGGAAGCGGTGCTCCACAGCCGCCCCGATATCAAGGGGTGCAGCCGCACCGATGCCGGGGTCCACGCGCTGGGCTTTGCGCTGAACTTCCACGCGGAGACCCGCATCCCCCCCGAAAAGCTGCCGTTGGCCATCAACCAGCACCTGCCCCCGGATATCCGGGTGCTGTGCGCCCGGGTGGTGCCGGAGGAGTTCCACGCCCGCTATGCTGCCCATACCAAGACCTACCTGTACCGCATCCACAACCACCCCATCGATTCGCCTTTTGATGAAAAATATTACACCCGGGTGCCCCGGCGGCTGGATGTGGATGCTATGCAGAGGGCGGCGGAACAGTTTGTGGGAAAGCACGATTTTCTGGCCCTGTGCGCGGCGGGTTCCTCTGCTGCTGCCCACGGAGATACCGTGCGCACCATCACCGACTGCCATGTGACCCGGAAGGGCGACGAGGTGGACATTGAGGTGACAGCGGACGGCTACCTCTATAACATGGTGCGCATTCTGGCAGGCACCCTGTGTGAGGTGGGTGCGGGCCGGATGCAGCCCGATGCCATCCCCGGCATCCTTGCCAGCCGGGACCGCAGCCAGGCCGGGCCGACGCTGCCCGCGAAAGGGCTATTTTTGGAGAAGGTGGACTACGACCTATGAGAAAAAATCGCAACCGTCCGGAGAGTGACGAGCCGCTTTCGGAAGGGCGGGTCGAATATCTGGAAGCTGCCCGCCAGCGTGTGCGGAACCGGCGCATCCGCCGCACGGCGGTGCTGCTGGTGCTGCTGACGGCGGTGGTGCTGTTTGCCACCGGCATTGCGGGCAGCTCGGTGGCGGCCCTGAAGGACCTGACCGATACGGCCCGCATTGCCCTGCTGCCCGGCTCCGGCTGGCCCCAGCAGACCGGTGTGGCCGAGCTGGAACAGATGGCCCCCCTGACCGGCAGTTTTGTGGAGCTGGGGGACGAGGGCTGTGTGGTCTGGTCGCGCACCGGCAAAAAGCTGAACAGCATCCAGAGCGGCTATGCCCGCCCGGCGCTGGCCGCGGGCAAGACCCGCTTTGTCCTCTACAACCGCTCCGGAAACGAGCTGCGGGTGGAGAGCCGCACCCAGAACCTCTACACCAAGCAGCTGGAAAACAGCATTTTCCTCTGCGCCATGTCGGACAACGGCACGCTGGCTGTGGTCACGGAGGACCAGACCAGCATGGCAAAGCTGCTGGTATACAGCCCCTCCATGGAGCAGCAGCTCAGCTGGAGCATGACCTCCAACGACGGCACCCCCCTGCGGATGGCCTTTTCCCCCGACAGCCGGAAGCTGGCGGCGGCAGCCGTCACTGTCAGCGGGGGACAGGTGATGACCAACCTCTACCTCATCAATCTGGCATCGGGCGATCCCGTCAGTCTGGTGAATCAGGGCGGAGTGCCCCAGTGGCTGGGGTGGACCTCCGCTTCCACGATCCTGGCTGTCTACGATACCAGGGCCGTGCTCTACAATGTGGGCGGCGGTGAGCGTGCGGTCTATGATTTTGCGGGCACGGAGCTGAAGGATGTTTCGGTGGACGCGGCAGGCAATGTGGCTCTGCTGCTGGCATCGGGGCAGGTCTCTCAGGCTGTGACGCTGGACAAAAACCTGAATGTCCAATTCAGCGCTGCTGTCTCGGCGGCAAATTCCATTGTCCGGGCGGGGAACCTGTTCTATCTGCTGGCCGATAACGCCGTGGAGTGCTTTGATGCGTCCGGCACCCAGCAGTGGAGCCAGAACCTTGACACCAGCCCGCAGGCATTGCTGGCCAACAGCAAGGATCTGCTGCTGTTCAGCGGCAACACGGTGCAGAAGTTGGCCGCACCCGCTGAATAGCCCTCTCCGTCAATGCTTCGCATTGCCACCTCTCCCAAAGGGAGAGGCAATTGCGGCTTTGAGGAAAAAGAGTGCAATTTATTTTGTGGCTTCCCCTGTCAGAAGCGTTGGCTCCCCCTTTGGGGGAGCTGGCACGACGGCAGTCGTGACTGAGAGGGTGAGCCAGTTCGGAATAAGGTTAAACGTATGTTCAAGAATCCGTCATTTATTTTTGATATCCTATGTACGGTGGTCTGGCTGGTGCTGGCCGTCCGGTATGCCCGCAAAGGCTTTCTGGCCTCGGTGGTGCAGCTGACGGGCAGCCTCATCAGCCTGTTCGGTGCCAGAGCCTTTTCAGGCTGGGCAGCCGGGCAGGTGTTCGAGCACTTCCTCGCCGGAAGCTTCCGGGACCAGATCGCTGCCAATATCGCCGCCGGGGGAGCCGTCAGTCTGGATGGCATTGCCCAGCGGTACGCGGGTTTTCTGCCCGAGGCGTTCCGGGCATCCATCGTGGATGCCTGCGAGCGCTCCATCTCTGCCGTCCTCAATGACAACGCCGTTGTGCTGGCGGATACCATCGTCCAGAAGGTGCTGGCTCCGCTGCTGACCCCGGTGATCTCGCTGGTGCTGTTCTTTGTGGCGTTCGCCCTGCTGCGGATGCTGGTCAGCCTGCTGGTCACAGTGCTGGGGCTGGTGAACAAGCTGCCCGTGATCGGTGCAGTGAACCACTGGCTGGGCTGGGGCGTGGGCGGCATTGCCAGCCTTGTGGACATCTATCTGGTGCTCTGTGTGGTCTGGGCGCTCATTGTGATCACCGGCGGCAACCTCACCATGCTCAACGACACGGTGATGAGCGGCAGCCTTTACTATAAAGTATTCAATGTGTTCAACCCGTTTGTCTGAGCGGGGAGGGAAAAGGAGGAACAATGGTCTGCATTCGATGCCAGAAGCGGCCTGCCATTATTTTTGTCCAGCGGATGGAAAATGGCCAGATGAAAAACGAGGGGTACTGCCTGCACTGTGCCCGGGAGATGCACATCAAACCGGTCGATGATCTGATGAAGCAGTTTGGCATGTCTGATGAGGACATGGATGCCATGGAAGACCGGATGGAAAACATGATGCAGGAGATGGGGGACATGAGCAGCATGAACCCCTTCTCCATGATGATGGGTATGGGCCAGCCGGACCGGAGCGAGGAGGACGGCGACCTTGTGCCCGGCTCCAGCGCCACCTTCCCGCTGGGGGTGAACGGCGGTGCCCAGAACGGCAAAAACGAGAAGAAGGCGGGCAAAAACGACAAAAAGCCGCCCCGCCGCAAGTTTCTGGATACCTACTGCGAGAACCTGACCCGCAAAGCCCGGGAGGGGAAGCTGGATGATATCATCGGCCGCGACCGGGAGATCTACCGCACCATCCAGATCCTGAGCCGCCGCCAGAAGAACAACCCCTGCCTCATCGGCGAAGCCGGTGTGGGCAAGACCGCCATTGCCGAGGGCATTGCGGAGCGCATTGCCAAGGGGAATGTGCCCATTGGCCTGAAGGATAAGGAGATCTATCTGCTGGACCTCACCAGCCTTGTGGCAGGCACCCAGTTCCGCGGCCAGTTCGAGCAGCGGGTCAAGGGCCTGCTGAGCGAGGTCAAGGCGGCGGGCAATGTCATCCTGTTCATTGACGAGATCCACACCATTACCTCTGCCGGTGAGAGCGAGGGTGCCATGAATGCGGGCAACATCCTGAAGCCCGCCCTCTCCCGCGGCGAGATCCAGGTCATCGGTGCTACCACCTTCAACGAGTACCGCAAGTATATCGAGAAGGACCAGGCGCTGGAGCGCCGGTTCCAGCCCGTGCGGGTGGAGGAACCCAGCGTTGCTGATACGCTGGCCGTGATGGGCGGCATCAAGCATTACTACGAGGAGCACCACCATGTGCAGGTGCCCGCCGATGTGCTGAACGCCACCGTGACTCTGAGCGAGCGGTATATCACCGACCGCTACCTGCCCGACAAGGCCATCGATCTGCTGGACGAGGCCTGTGCCTGCTGCAATCTGGCCCACCCGGTCATCTCCGAGTACCTGACCATGCAGAAGGAACTGGAGGCCCTCAAGCAGGAAGAGGCCGATATGGAAAATGCCGATGTGAATGAGCCCATCGACTACGAGCGTGTGGCAGAGCGCAAGACCCGTATGGCACAGCTGGAGCGGGAATTGCCCGCCAAGCAGGCTGCAGCCGGGGAAATCCAGGTGACCATGGACGATGTGGCCAAGGTCATTGAGCTGTGGACGGGCATCCCGGCGGTGAAGATCCGGGAGACCGAGTATGCAAAGCTCGCCAGCCTTGAGGCCGAGCTGAAAAAGAAGATCATCGGTCAGGACGATGCCGTGCATCTGGTGGCACAGGCGGTCAAGCGCAGCCGCGCCGACCTCTCGGGCCGCCGCCGTCCGGCCAGCTTTATCTTTGTGGGCCCCACCGGCGTGGGCAAGACGGAGCTGGTGAAGCAGCTGGCAAACCAGCTCTTTGACGGCCCCGACCCGCTGATCCGGCTGGATATGAGCGAGTATATGGAAAAGTACGCCGTGTCCCGCATGATCGGTTCCCCTCCGGGCTATGTGGGCTACGAGGAGGCGGGTCAGCTGACCGAAAAGGTCCGCCGCCGCCCGTACAGCGTGGTGCTGTTTGATGAGATCGAAAAGGCCCACCCCGATGTGATGAATATCCTGCTGCAGATCCTGGACGAGGGCAAGATCAACGATGCCCAGGGCCGCACCGTGGATTTCTCCAACACCGTCATCTGCATGACCTCCAATGCGGGCAGCAGCGACCAGACCACCGCAAGTCTGGGCTTCAACCGCAGCGAGGAGGAGCGGAACGAGGAGAAGAGCCGCAAGGCACTGAGCCAGTTCCTCCGCCCTGAGTTTTTGGGCCGCGTGGATGAGGTCATCACCTTCAAGCCGCTGAGCGAGGAGACCCTGCAGGGCATTGCCGCCCTGATGCTGGACGAGTACAAGCCCAGCATGGAGGCCAAGGGCATTGCCTACAGCTATACCCCGGCGGCACTGGCAGCGCTGGTGCACAAGAGCCAGGGCGGCAAGTTTGGTGCCCGCGACCTGCGCCGGACCATCCGCAAGGCTGTGGAGGACCCCGCCGCTGAAAAGATCATCGACGGTACCCTTGTTTCCGGCTCCACCCTGACCGTGGATGCTGAGAACGATGAGATCGTGCTGAAATAAAGAGCAAACAGAAAGCCGCTGCACAGCGTAACAACTGTGCAGCGGCTTTTGTAGTGCAGGATCGCTCCGTCACCTGCGGTGAGGCTGATGGAGGAAGATCAGTCCACGCTGACCGGCTCCTCCGGCTTGTTGGTGGTACGGGCGCTCGTGCGGCCCTCGGGAATGATCTCGCCTGCGGCGGTCAGGCTGATCTTGGCCAGGGTCGGGCCGACCAGCTCGTACACCAGCACCGAGAAGAGCACCACGTTGCGCACCATGTGGCCGTCGGAAAGCTCTGCAGCTTCGGCGGCCATGCCCAGCGCCACACCGGCCTGCGGCAGCAGGGTGATGCCCAGATACTTCTGGATCTTCTCACTGCAGCGGGTGGCCTTGCAGCTGACATAGGAGCCGGAGATCTTGCCCAGAGAGCGGGAAGCGATATAGACGGCACCAATGAGCAGGGCCATGGGGTTTGCGAGGATGTTCAGGTCCAGCTCCGCGCCGGAGAGCACAAAGAACAGGATGTTCACCGGGCTTACCCAGCGGTCCAGGCGGTCCATCAGCTCATCGGAAGTGGGACAGATGTTGCAAAACACGGTGCCGGTCATCATGCAGACCAGCAGCAGCGAGAAGCTGCAGTGGATGGGGCCGACCTTAAAGCTGACCATGGAAAGGCCCACCGTCAGCAGCACAAAGGCCACCGAAAGGCTCATGCGCTTAGAGCGGGAGTGGAAGTAGACCTCCAGCTGGTTGAGCAGCAGACCTGCCAGCGCGCCCAGACCCAGGCTGAGCACGATCTCCACCAGAGGCTCCAGGAGGATGCTGATGGGGTCGATGCGGCCCTGCTCCAGCGCGTTTGCGATGCCGAAAGAGGCCGAGAAGAGCACCAGACCCACGGCATCGTCAATGGCGACCACCATCAGCAGCAGGCGGGTCAGGGGGCCGCTGGCCTTGTACTGCTTGACCACCATCAGGGTGGCGGCGGGGGCTGTGGCAGAGGCGATGGCACCCAGTGTGATGGCGGATGCCATTGAGATGACATCCGGCCGGGTAAAGTGCAGGGCCACCAGAGCGATATCCACCAGCACGGTGGTGATAACGGCCTGCAGGATGCCCACAGTGACCGCCTGCCTGCCCATGCTCTCCAGCGCGCTGAGCCGGAACTCGTTGCCGATGACAAAGGCGATGAAGCCAAGTGCCACCTGTGTGATGATGCCGTAGCTTTCGACCTGTGCAAGGCTTCCGAAACCGAAGCCCCAGCCGCTCAGGCCCAGCCGACCCAGAAAGAAGGGTCCCAGCAGAAGTCCTGCCACCAGATAAGAGGTGACGGCCGGCAGGCGGATCGCTTTCGCTGCACGGGATGCCAACAGGCCTGCAATGAGCGAAAGAGACATGCAGATGAGCAATTGCTCCATAAAATAAGATCCTCCTCAGAAATTAAGATACGTTAAAAAGTATATCTTATCTGAGGAGGAAAAGCAACATTTGTTAATTGAATTTAAAAATCTTCTGTGCAATGCGGTAGCCGCCCAGCACGAGCTTGTCGCCCTTGGGGATCTTCAGGTTGGTCACGCCGCCAAAGCCATAGCGGATGGAGCGGTAGACCCCGGCGCTGGTGTGTGCCTTGAGGTAGGCCCACAACTCGTTTTTCTTCTGCTTGGCGGCGGCACTGCCGTCCAGCAGAAGGAAGATGTCGCTGATGGCCATCATCATGGAGAGGTAGTGCAGCATATAGCTGCGCAGCTTCTTCTGGCCCTTGAGGGCATCCAGGTCCTGGCAGTCGATCATGTGGCGGGTCACTCGCAGCTGCTGATCCACCCGCTTGACCATCACACTCTCGTTCACGCTCTGGTCGGCCCGGCCGATGAAGTAGCGGTACAGGTCCAGATCCATATAATACATGCTCTTGACAAAGGGCAGGGGCTGGTAGACAAAGATGTTGTCTACATAGAAGGTGTGCTTGGGCAGCACCATGCCGCAGTCCCGCAGCACCTGTGTGCGGTACATCACCGAGTGCATCAGCAGGTTCTGGTCGGGCCGGAAGTGGCCGACATGCGTCCAGCTGAACAGCCGGTTCTGGGGGAACACGTTGGTGTAGCGCACGGTGTGGCTGGTGTTGTCCTCCACGTGCTCGTAGACATAGTTGCAGATCATCAGGTCAGGCGCGGTGCCCCGGGCAGTCAGCGTGTTCAGCTTGGCCAGCACGGTCCGGAGGGCTGCTTCGTCCAGCCAGTCGTCGCTGTCCACTACCTTGTAATACAGGCCGGTGGCGTTGCGGATGCCCTGATTCACGCCCTCGCCGTGGCCGCCGTTCTCCTGATGGATGGCCTTGACGATGGTGGGATATTTGGCAGCGTACTCGTCGCAGATGGCGGGGGTGTCATCCTTGGTGGAACCATCGTCCACCAGGATGATCTCGGCCTGCTCCCCGGCGGAGAGCAGGGTCTCGATGCAGTGGCGCATATAGGCCGCCGAGTTGTAGCACGGGACGGCGAAGGTGATCAATTTCTGAGCCATACAAAATACTCCTTTGCTCTTTTCCGGCAGATGCACAAGGCAGGGGCCGGGATGGAGATATGTACCCATATTATAGCATTTTTGTGCAGGAAATGCTATCGAACGTGGGAAATGTCAGAGATGTTTTACAATTATCCGGGGAGTTGTGGTATACTGGTTGGGTTATAAACCGCTCAGGCCGCTTTGCGTCCAGCTCCCCTGGCAGGGGAGCCAAGACTTGCCTCTCCTACTGGGAGAGGCGGCATTGCGAAGCAATGACGGAGCGGTTTTGTATGGATAGGAGGAACCATGGAAAGTCCGCATAGTATTCTGAAAAAAGTCTTTGGCTACGACAGCTTCCGCCCGGGGCAGGAGGAGATCGTCTCCCGCCTGCTGGCCGGGCAGGATGTGCTGGCCGTGATGCCCACAGGTGCGGGCAAGTCCATCTGCTATCAGGTGCCGGCCCTGCTGCTGCCGGGCATCACCATCGTGGTCTCGCCGCTGGTCAGCCTGATGAAGGATCAGGTGGGGGCGCTGGTACAGGCCGGTGTGGCGGCAGCTTTCCTGAACAACAGTCTGACGGACAATCAGAAGGCTCTGATGCTCCGCCGCGCCCGGGAGGGGTGGTATAAGATCATCTATGTGGCTCCGGAGCGGCTGGAGATGCCGGGCTTCCAGCGGTTTGCGCAGGAGCGGGAGATCAGCATGGTCACGGTGGACGAGGCCCACTGCATCAGTCAGTGGGGGCAGGACTTCCGCCCCAGCTACCTGCGCATCAAGGCGTTTGTGGACAGCCTGCCCAAGCGCCCGGTGGTGGGAGCCTTTACGGCCACCGCCACGGCCCATGTGCGGGAGGACATCCGCACCCATCTGGAACTCCACACCCCCTACGAGGTGACCACCAGCTTCGACCGACCCAACCTCTATTTTGCCACCCGCAGGGCCCTGCCCAGCGAGAAGCCCAAAGTTCTGCTCGACCTTGTGCTCAGGGAGCGGGACAATGCGGGCATCATCTATTGCAGCACCACCCGGCAGGTGGACGAGACCACCCGCCTGCTGCAGAGCCGGGGGATCCGGGCGGCAGCCTACCACGCAAAGCTGGATGCGGATACCCGGCGGCAGAATCAGGACGATTTCCTCTATGACCGGGTGCAGATCATGGTGGCGACCAATGCCTTCGGCATGGGCATCGATAAGCCAAACGTCCGGTTCGTCATCCATTATAATATGCCCAAGGATCTGGAAAGCTATTATCAGGAGGCGGGCCGCGCGGGCCGTGACGGGGAGCCGGCCCGCTGCACCCTGCTCTATTCCGGCACCGATGTGCGCACCATCCGGTTCTTCATCGACAAGGAGATGGAGGCTGACAACGGCCTGCCTGCGGATGTCAAGGCCGAAGCGGCACGCAAGGCAGAGGAACGGCTCAAGTACATGACCTTCTACTCCACCACGCCGCGCTGCCTGCGGGGGTATCTGCTGAGCTACTTTGGCGAGGCCGCGCCCCAGAAGTGCGAGAACTGTTCCAACTGTCTGCTGGCAGCACAGGCTGCCGAACAGGTGGAGGAGCAGGCGGCACAGGCCCGCCAGCGTGCCGCAGCCAGTGCAAAGCGGCTGGCCGCGGCCTCCCGCCGCCGTGCCGACGAAGATGCCCTCAGCGAAGCAGACGAGAAGCTGCTGGCGGCCCTCTATGCCCTGCGCAAGCGGCTGGCCGCAAAGCAGAAGCTCCCTGCCTATATGGTGTTCAATGATTCCACCCTCCGCCAGATGGCGCTGAAAAAGCCCCTGAGCGTGGAGGAATTGCTCAATATCCCGGGTGTGGGCGAGAAAAAGGCCGCCCGCTACGGGCAGGAGTTCCTCAGTGTGATCGAAGAAACCGTTGGCACACGGTGAATTGAAGATAAAAGAACAAATAAAGCGTCCCGTTTTCCACGGCCAGTGCAGGCAGGGTGGAAAATGGGACGCTTTTTGTAAAAATAAAAGGGAACTGAATCGCTCCAGTTCCCTCAAGTATATGTCCCTGAGAACATATACCCCAATTAGTAAGAATATTATATCGCAGCCGTTGAAAAAATGCAACTGTTAAATATAATTTTTCAAAATTTCCATCCGTTTCGTCAGGTCGGGATGAATGACAATTGAAGCGACGGCAGGGTTGACTTCAGAGCGATAGGTTTCTGTGATATGCTCAAATTCTTCAATGAACTTAAGGATTTCGGAATTTGGCATCTGCAATAGCTTCAGATAATAGGACATCAGAATGACATAATCTCCGATGGTCTTGAAATTGACATACGGAAGCTGAATCGCAGAACGGAGACAGGCTTTCATTGCCTTTGTGGGGTCAAAATTGCGAAATCGTGTATCAAATACCACGGCATTGTGAGCAATAGCATTTCGGAGATCTTTCAAAGCATAGATGTAGCGAAATAAGAGCTCACAGGATGTATCGTTGGAAAGATCAAGGCCAATGCGGGTGGAAATATCTTTTCGGACAGGAAAAGTCAAACAAGAAAGCAAGTATCCAAAATCTCCCATGGTCATGATCTCGAAGAAAGCCCAAAGAGGAACGCCGGAGTAAGTTGGATTATTGTAAAAATGTGTGATTTTTGGATTTCCTTTTGCATAGGCGTTTGCAAGGCTGGACTGGATGGAACGCTGAAGGTTCAATTTGTTTTGCTGGGCTCGCTTTTTCTGTTCAACGGTGAAATTAGCAGGGGAGTTGTTGTAACTGCAAACGACACGATCCAGAACATCCGAAATACTCTCGGATTGTGCGTTTTCAAGGATGCCCTGCAATGCGATGTTCTTGACAGCAGTTTCAATGAACATCATTTTTCCGTAAAACAGAGCTTTCAGGGCAGAATCATATTGGATGGTGGCATAGAGCTCTTGATAAGAGGAAAAAGGCAGGCGCGCACCGGCAGATTTGAAGAAACGATAGCCTTTATAGCCATGATAATATCCGGTTGTGACAAGCTGCTGTTTCTGTGTTTCGCCGGAGATGGCGATGCCGTTGTCACGCAGGTGCTGCATTAAGTCGTTTGTTGTTTTATAGCTCATGGGCATCCTCGATTTACATGCTATGGGTAGCAAACACCTGTTCGTCCTCCCACCAGACGGGGGCCTTTGCGGCAAGGCTCTTGGGAACATCCAGAAGCCGCTGGTTGGAGCTGCCCCGGAAGCGCAGAGAGATATCGTGCTGGGCTTCCACAAAGCGGCCGTCCACCAGAACATCCAGCAGACTCAGCAGCTCATCGGTGACCTCACAGCGGGCCGGGCAGGGAACACTGCCGGTCAGCTGCTCCCAGGTGTAACCAGAATAGCACCAGACGCTCTTATTCGGGTATAACGCCCTGAAGTTGCGGACGAAGGGCAGCAGTTCCCGCTGATTCTCCGGCTCAAAAGGCTCACCACCCAGCAGGGAGATGCCTGCAATATAGTCGGGCTGGCAGGATGCAAAGATCTCGTTGCGCACGGCCTTGTCGAAGGGCTGACCGTACCCGAAATCCCATGCCACCTCGTTGAAGCAGCCCGGGCAGTGGTGCCTGCAGCCCGAAACAAAGATGCTGGTGCGCACCCCCGGCCCATTGGCAATGTCGTAATACTTAATTGTTGCGTAATTCATCACAGATGCAGCACCCGATCCTTGATCTCCTGTGTCCGGCCCTGGTTCCAGAACTGGGTGCCGATATAACCGCAGGTGCGGCGGGCAACGTTCAGCTTGT
>OGYH01002481.1_pt1 | contig 14589 bp, 12 predicted proteins | sample 1576511 | NCBI WGS metagenome assembly OGYH01 (sample SAMEA3541522, study PRJEB24748) | human gut metagenome | biome: human gut; feature: human-associated habitat; material: faeces | place: China | collected 2012
AGGGTGAAACTCTGTATGTTTTTGATCTGCTTGTGCCAGAAATTTTTCATGAAGGGCAGAGAAAAAAGAACGCAGTCGATTCGCAGGATAATGCTGCGGCAACAAAACCTGTGAACAGCAGAAAGGGATTTTACCCGGATGATATTGTGGGAACTTTTGGTGTGCCTGTGGAAGAACACCGGAAAGAGTCTGAAGTCAAGCAAATGGATGGGTATGTGTCAATGGGGATTCTGACTGGAAAGATTGCACCTGAAGCTGGAAAGGACTAATTGATAGGGTGTACAAGGGGATGGTCTGCCTATTTGCGGGAGGTGAGCGTATGCAGAAAACAGAACAACAGGCAGGACTTGGTATGAGTTTCTGCGAGGAAGAGGGACGAATCACGGTCTTCAGAAAAACGCTGGAAGCGTTAGAATGGCCGTCACACTATCGGTTTCTGTATAATCGCAAAATGAAACAGATAGCTGTACAGGCGTGTGGAGCAGAAGAAGCAGGAGCGCATCGTGTGGGAAAACTGGATGAATCCAATAGCGGCGAAATCAAGTGTATGGCATTGGTTCGCATGATTTACGGGGATTCTGGGTGGGACAAGAAAATGTCCTATCGGCTGCTCGGAAGAGCTTTCCCACAGCAGCGACTTGTTTCGTTTAAGATAATGGATGCAATGCAGATAGAAAACGGGAGAGTACTAACTGAAATGTGAATCTCACATTAGTTGGTTCTGAAATAATTAGTTGCCTATGATATAACAGTGGCGAAGAATGCAATAATATGGACAACTCCATTCTACGCTGACCGAGAGGTGCTTGAAGTGTGCAATCTTAGTCAAGGCGTAAGAGCCGAAGGTCGTGAAGAAGGCCGTCAGGAAGGCAGAATCGAAGGCATCGGAATTGGCGAGATTCGGATGCTGGTTCAGCTTGTTCGAGAGGGTGATTTACCGCTGGAGCGTGCTGCGGCAAAAGCGAAAATGACAGTTGAGCAGTTTAAGGAAACAATGGAGAACACCCCATTACAGGCAGTGTGAAAACAAAATAGCATAAGATAACGGATAGCCCTACAAGGCCCTGATGATTCAAAGAATTGTCAGAAAAGCCTTGTGGGGCTTATTTTTTTGCTTTTTTTGAGAATTTTTTTGTCCCTATCTTGACATCAGGGGGATTAGCAGCTGTTAGTTCATCTTTTTTTGCAGCACTTTACAGTGCATTTGGAAAATATGATGTTGTACATATTCACGCGGAAGGACCAGCTTTTTTCTCATGGCTGCCAAAGATGTTTGGTAAAAGGGTCGTGGTTACAATACATGGGGAGAAGCCTACAAGGATGCGGATTTTGTAGTGATCGCAACGCCTACCAATTATGACAGCCGCACACAGCATTTTGATACATCAGCAGTGGAAGCTGTCATAAAACTGGTTTTGGAGTATAATCCAGATGCGATTATGGTGATCAAATCTACCATTCCTGTAGGTTATACAGCTTCCATCAGGAAGAAGTTTGGCAGCAAAAACATCATTTTCAGCCCGGAATTTTTACGCGAGTCTAAAGCACTTTAAGGATACAAAACAACTGCTGGCTAACTATGCAGACATACCGGAAAATCTGATCGAAGCAATAGTGGAGAGCAACCGGACCCGCAAGGATTTTATTGCGGACCGTGTTCTGAAACTGGCAGGCTATTATGATTATGATGAAAAATTTGAGTTTTCAGCGGATAAAGAAAAAGAGGTAACAATAGGTGTTTATCGTCTGACCATGAAGAGCAACAGTGACAACTTCCGCCAGAGTTCGATCCAGGGAGTTATGAAACGGATCAAAGCAAAAGGTGCGAAAGTAGTGCTCTATGAGCCCGCATTAAAGGATGGGGAAACATTTTTTGGAAGCCGGGTCGTCAATGATCTTCAGAAATTCAAGGATATGAGCCAGGCGATCATTGCCAACCGCTATGATAAGTGTCTGGATGATGTAGCAGAAAAAGTATATACAAGAGATATTTTCCGCAGAGATTAAAAGGTTTATTGCGTTTGTTTAAAGAAGGGAGTTGATACCGTATCAGTAAATATGTTGAGATTATCCTAACCGATTTCAAACAGCCGGTCTTTTATATAATACCGGCTTTCTTGTTGAGCCTTGTATTTGTGGTATCGTTTACATTTGCATATAGGGTTTACAAAAGGGAAAAATACCCACTTCAAAACTCCGCAATATTGACCTTGTTTCTGTGTTACTGGCTGGTCCTGATCCAGACAGCATTTTTTTCCAGGGAGTCGGGCAGCAGGAAGCAGATCAGTCTGATATTGTTTGAAACCTGGGGACACAGTGTGCAGGCTCATGCTTATTTTATAGAGAACATTTTTATGTTTATTCCCTTTGGAATTTTGGCGCCGGTTTTATTCAAACGAATGAAGAAGATGTACTGGTGTGTACTTGCTGGCTTTTTGATGTCCTGTACGATTGAAATATCCCAGCTGCTTACACAGAGAGGATATATGCAGATTGATGATGTGCTTACCAATACAGCAGGGGCGATGGCGGGATGGCTGATCTGGAAGATCGTCACGCTTCTGACAGGCTTTTTGAAGTCCGAATTCACTTGAATAAACCCTGACTCTCGGATATACTAGTACAGAAAGCGAGACCGGAGGTTATTAAAAAAATGGATAATGATTATCTGATTAAAAAACCGCCGTTACAGGCGTTATTTTTATTTGCGCTTCCTATGATAATAGGAAACCTGTTTCAGCAGACGTATACAATGGTGGACTCTGCCATTGTAGGACGTTATGTCAGTGAGCAGGCCCTGGCAGCAGTAGGAGCGTCTTATGCTCTTACGAATATTTTTATCTGCGTTGCCATCGGCGGTGGAATTGGCGCGTCGGTGATCGTAAGCCGGTATTTTGGCGCGAAGGAATATGGACGGATGAAGACGGCTGTGTTTACAGCTCTTCTTTCTTTTCTTGGCATCAGTCTGGTCCTGGGAATAGCAGGACTGATCCTTGGAAAGCAGATCATGATATGGTTGAATACCCCGGCAGACTGTCTGGATATGGCGTCAGAGTATCTGCGGATCTATTTCCTGGGGCTGCCGTTTTTGTTTATGTATAATGTACTTTCTGCTATGTTTAATGCACTGGGAAAATCCAGGATCCCTCTGTATTTTCTGATCTTTTCTTCCATATTTAATGTGATCCTTGACATTATCATGGTAACGAAAATGGATATGGGAGTGGCCGGTGTTGCCTGGGCAACGCTGATCGCCCAGGGAATATCTGCGGTTCTTTCCTTTGGTGTTCTCCTTAAAAATCTGAAGGGACTGGAAGGAAAGCAGAAGACCTTGTTTGACAAAATGGAACTGGCGGAAATGACGCGTATTGCCATCCCGTCTATTCTTCAGCAGTCTACGGTTTCTATTGGTATGATGTTAGTACAGTCTGTAGTTAATGGTTTTGGCTCTGAAGCCCTGGCTGGATTTTCCGCAGCCATGCGTATTGAGTCAATCTGCGTTGTACCTATGTCTGCTATTGGAAATGCCGTATCTTCTTTTACGGCCCAGAACATTGGCGCAGAAAGAAAAGACCGTGTTGTTATGGGGCTTCACGCTGCAAGCAAAATGGTCATTGTCTGCTCCGTAGTGATCTGCTTCTTCCTGGAAGTGTTCAGCCATTCTATGATCATGCTGTTCCTTGGAAATGAAGGAACCCAGATCGCGCTTTTTACAGGAATTGGTTATCTTACGTTTATGGGCTGGTTTTTCTGTTTCATTGGGTTTAAAATGGCAGTGGACGGCCTGCTTAGAGGTGCCGGTGATATGAAAATGTTCACAGTTGCAAACCTGGTAAACCTGGGGATCCGTGTGATAATTGCTGTCACCTGTGCGCCAAGATTTGGCATTGCCATGGTCTGGTATGCAGTTCCTGTAGGCTGGTTTGCAAACTGGATTATTTCCTATGCAGAGTATCGCACAGGAAAATGGAAAACACTGTAGTGAGTGCAAAAACGGAACTTTAAGAAACTGTTATACACTATATGAAAGAGGTACAATATGGAACGTTACCTGAAATTCAGAGAAGAATATTCCCGTTTCTTTTACAGAGGTTATGATGTAGAAGAAACATTAAATGAATTAAAGATCACATATACATTTGAAATAGAAGGTCTTTCTGTTTTTACACCTACCTGGACATTTCCAAAAAATGGAAATCCAGAAGCAAAATGGATGGAAGATCCCCTTATGGAAAAAATGATCTTCTCCCTGGGAATGGTAGAGTTGGTCAGCTACTGGAAGATCACTTGCTCTCCACAGGTGGTGATCGAGGCAGGAAGTTTATCAGAAGAGCAGATCCTCTGGTGGAAAGATCTGTATTTTAATGGTCTTGGCGAATTTTTCTATGTAAATAAGATCACAGAGGCAGATCCGGAAGGATTTATGGAGATCGTCTGCCCATTAAGTGAAGAAGAGTCTGCGGCAAACAGTTACGAAAAGAAGCAGGACACAGCAGGCGCCGAACAGGGCGTTCTTGTTCCTGTAGGAGGCGGAAAAGACTCCGCAGTTACGTTAGAGTTATTAAAAGGTGCAGATGTACCGGTATTTGCCTACATTATCAATCCAAGAGGGGCAACCATCCATACCACAGAGTCTGCGAAACTGACAGCAGACCATGTGATCAGTGTACACCGTACACTGGATAAGAGAATGCTTCAGTTAAATAAGGAAGGTTTCTTAAATGGTCATACTCCATTTTCGGCGTTAGTTGCATTTTCCAGTGTGATCGCTGCAAGAATGGCAGGTCTTTCTTATATTGCCCTGTCAAATGAGTCCAGCGCCAATGAGAGTACGGTTCAGGGAAGTACTGTAAACCATCAGTATTCCAAGAGTTTTAAGTTTGAGGAAGATTTCCATCAGTATCAGACCGATCATCTTCCAGGCAGCGCCTATTATTTCAGCATGCTGCGTCCTTTAAGTGAGTTCCAGATCGCAAAATATTTTGCAAAGCAGAAGCAGTACCATAAGATATTCAGAAGCTGCAACGCAGGAAGCAAGACAGACAGCTGGTGCGGCCATTGTCCGAAATGCCTTTTTGTATATCTGATCCTTTCTCCATTCCTTTCCAGAGAGGAAGTAAAGGAGATTTTCGGAACAGATATGTTAAATGATCCGGATATGCAGCCAACCTTAGAACAGTTAGTAGGAATTCAGGAGGAAAAGCCTTTTGAATGTGTGGGAAGCAGGGATGAGATCAACACAGCTATTGTTATGACTATAGATAATCTGGAAAGATCTGGAAAAGAGCTTCCTTATCTTTTAAAATATTACAAGACCACAGGCCTGTATGAAGCTTACAAGGCAAAGGGAGATCAGTTCTCTTCTTATTTTGATAAACAAAATCTGGTTCCGACTCCATGGGAGAAGCTGGTAGAGAAAAACTGTAAAGATGAGGCATAAAACTATGATGATCGAAAGAATAAGACCCTGGGTCCAGGGGAAAAAGGTTCTGATCCTTGGATTTGGCAGAGAGGGAAAATCTACCTGGAATGTACTGAAAAAGCTGGATTGCTGCTCTTTCGTAGATGTGGCAGATATGGCAGAACCGAAGGAAAAGCCGGAGGGGATCAGAAACTGGATCGCCGGACCGGATTATCAGAAATGTTTAAATGAATATGATGTGGTATTTAAAAGTCCTGGCGTTGTATTAGAAAAGCCGGTTCAGTCTTATTCCAGTCAGATCCTGTCCCAGACAGAACTGTTTTTCCAGTGTTTCAGGGATCAGATCATCGGAATTACAGGCACAAAGGGAAAAAGCACGATTACGACCCTGATCTATCATCTGTTAAAGGAAGCTGGGATGGATACGATCCTGGTAGGAAACATTGGTATTCCTGTGTTTGATCATATGGAAGAAGTGGGAGAGGACACAAAGATCGTATGTGAACTTTCCTGTCACCAGCTGGAATATATGACTGTTTCCCCGCATATTGGGATCCTTACCAATCTCCATGAGGAACATTTGGATCACTATGGAACACTGGAGAAATATATACAGGCAAAACGCCATATTTATTTAAACCAGAAGGAAGAAGATGTGATGATCTGCAATGTACAGTGTCTGCCTGAACCGGGTACCTGCAAGTCGAAACTGATCGCAGCAAAGCCTTCTTTTGAAGAACCGGTATTTCAGATTTTGGGAGTACCTGGTCAGGGAGCTGTTTCAGAAGAAATGGTCAACATCTGGAAAAAAATGGAAGTTATACAGGAAAATGATACTACAGAGGCCAGATATGACGGCCATTCCATTGAAATTCCTGTATCCCAGATCCGCCTTTTAGGTCAGCATAATTATTTTGATATTGGGATCGCCTGGGCAGTATGCCGCCTTTTAAATATCAGGGACGAGGTGTTCTTAGAAGGACTTAAAACTTATAAACCGCTGCCACACCGCCTGCAGTTTTTGGGAGAAAAGAATGGGATTAAATACTATGATGACTCCATTTCTACCATTTGTGAGACAACGATCCAGGCTTTAAATACTTTAAAAGATGTGGACGCCGTTCTTATTGGTGGTATGGACCGGGGGATCGACTACAGTGAGCTGATCCATTTTCTGTCCGGTCATCCGGTACCGTATATTATATTAATGGAAGCAACAGGAAAACGCATTTTTGAGGAGATCCGGCAGGATTATCCGGATTTCCAGAAAATGGAACGTCTGATTTTAACTGATCACTTAGAAGATGCAGTAAAAGAAGCGCAAAAACTTACAAGACCGGGCCACAGCTGTTTAATGTCTCCGGCAGCTGCCAGCTATGGTATCTTCAAGAATTTTGAAGAACGTGGGGAAGTTTTTGCCCGTCTGGTATTAAAATAAGCCGGAAAACATAGAAAAATCACATTTTTTTAAGAAAATATAAGGATTTTAGGACTTGTGTACCAGAATAAAATAAGATACAATCTGTAAGAAGCTTTTGGAAACGTGAAAGGGAATAATGTGGGAACCTACGATACGCTGAATGATGTACTTGTAAATCTGTTTCGCGATATCAACAGTATAGAAGAAAAAGCGATAACCAGTCAGGAATATAAAGATCTGACCAATAACGATATGCATGTGATCAATGCCATCGGGGTCGGGACAACGAAAAATATGTCATCTATTGCAAAGGAATTGTCAGTGACGGTTGGTACACTGACAATTTCCATGAACAGCCTTGTGAAAAAAGGTTATGTGACTCGCTGCCGCAGTACGCAGGATCGCCGGGTGGTTCATATTTCTCTTTCGGAAAAAGGTGTCAAAGCTTATTATCATCACAAACATTTCCATGAACAGATGATACAGGGAGTGGTTGAGGTGTTGACGGAAGAAGAATTGCAGGCTTTGATCAAGGCACTGACAAAACTGAATTCCTGGTTCAGAAGTTTTGGCAAGGATGAATAAGGAGGCAACATCAGAATGAAAAAATGGTTATTAGGTTTACTTACAGCTATGATGGCAGTTTCACTGGCTGCATGTACACCAACAACTGAAAAGAAACAGGAAACAACTACAACTGCAGCTGCAGCGAAGCAGGAGCAGATTGAAGCACAGACTACCGGCGGAGCTAGCGATAAGGTACCGGATCCAAATGTAGCACCTGTAGCGATCATTTCCATATATCACAAGGGTGATGGTGACAGCCTGGTTCAGGATATGGATTCTTTGGACAATGATGAACTGGATCCACAGGCTCTGGTAAGTAAGATGACCGAGTATGGTATTTTTACAGAAGGCACACAGGTTTTAAATTTTAACATCACCGGAGAAGGCGATGTTAAGAAGGCAGTATTAGACCTGAACAAAGTGGAAAATGATGAAGGCGTTTCTGACAGCGTATTTCTGGTAGAAATTGGAAATACCTTTATTGAAAACTTTGAGTTATCCAGCCTGACTCTCAAGGAAAATGGAGCAGACCTGGCAGGAGCTACAGATCTTACTTATGTAGCTGATTATGAGAATGTAGATTAATAATGATTATAAATGATCGTAATAATGGATCATATAAAGACACCCTGAAAGATAAGATCTGGTTTTTCAGGGTGTTTTTGTGTTTACAGACAGACATACTTTTATACACACACTGCATACAATAAGTACTGACGTAGTAAGTCAGAACTGGCAAAAATGGGCTGTGGGAAGTGAGGAGTGGAAGTATGGCTGGTTATCGCAGGTTGATATCGTATATTTATGCATATGAAGGAGAAGAAAAAGGGAAAAACATTGGTTTCGCGAAGCTGGAAGCCAGGAACGGACAGTGCCGTCTGAGCATAAATGTAAAGAAGATCTATGCAGGGGGCAATGATATGGGAGTATATCTGCTGTCTTCTGGTCAGGAGATCTTTTTAGGAAATATTTTTATCCGCAATGGCAGCGGGGATTTCAGGACCTGCGTTAATGTGGAAAATATAATGGGAACAGGCTGTTCTATGGACAGCTGTATTGGTCTGGTGATCCATGAAAAGGGAGAGGACTGGAGGATCTACAAAACTGTCTGGGAGGATGCAGTAGCCCAGGCTGCAGAACTGGAATTTGCAGAGGTTACTTCTGAAAAGAGGGGAGATCTCGATGAGCTTTTGAAAAAGCACATTGAAGAGCTGAACCAGGAGATCGACCAGGCGGCAGAGGAAGCAGCCAGGGAGCTTGAAAAGCAGACATTGGAACAGGAAGCAGAAATGCAGGAAACGGAGGCTCAGGAAGCAGGGGCTCAGGAAGCAGAAACGCAGGACGTTGAGACACGGGAAACAATAGAAGCTCCTGTACCATCTGCACCAGCCCCACAACCCCAGACCAGGTCCAAAACATCTCAACCAGAAGAGATCCCCTTAGGCAACCCAGAAGAATTAGAACGCTTAGATCAGGAAGAAGAAAGATGGGGGCCGGACGAGCTGTGGAACAGGTTTCGGAAACATTATCCTAAAATGCAGGCCTTTGACAGTCCGGGAACTGTAGAGATTTTGTCCATCCGGCCGCAGGATATCGGCCTTCTTCCAAGGGAAAACTGGGGATATGGAAATAACAGTTTTCTTCTTCATGGTTATTACAATTACAGATATCTTATTTTTGCCCGTGTGGGAGATGAAAAACATGCCAGATCCAGGTACATATTAGGGGTTCCGGGACATTATTACAGCAATGAAAAATATATGGCGTCCATGTTCGGCTTTCCTCATTTTGTGCTGGCAAAGACCCAGCCGGCCCAGGACGGCCGTTTTGGCTACTGGTATGCAGATGTAAGAATGGAAAATGTAGAGTAGGCGTTTCTCATTTTTCAGTGTATACTAAAACCTGTGGAATAATAAATATACAGCTCTGATACCGAATTGCTACGTGCTTTGCACTTTCGCAATTCTAAAAATATGAAAGGGATAAAAGATCTATGGATGAAGCAGCACAGAAAGGTCTTGTCACCAGACAGAGGCGCTGGGAAGCGAGAAATGAAAAACGCCGTCAGAAAGCGTTGGAAGAGGAAGCGAAAGCTGCAAGAATAAAGGCAGAAGACGAAAAATACATGAAGGAAGCCATTAAACAGGCCAAAAAAGCAGCCAAAATAGGAGATGTTCCCATTGGCTGTGTTCTTGTAAAAGATGGGGAGATCATTGCAAGAGGTTATAACCGGAGAAATGCGGATAAAACAGTCCTCTCCCATGCAGAGGTCACTTCTATAAAAAGAGCCTGCAAAAAAGAAGGAGACTGGCGCTTGGAAGACTGCACTCTTTATGTGACTCTGGAGCCATGCCCTATGTGTGCAGGTGCCATTGTACAGGCAAGGATCCCCAGAGTGGTCATCGGATCTATGAACAGCAAGGCGGGCTGTGCCGGTTCTGTCCTCAATTTATTAAAAGAGCCTGGCTTTAATCACCAGGCTCAGGTCGTTACAGGTATATTAGAAGAAGAATGTTCTGAAATGATGTCAGGCTTTTTTACTGAGCTGCGAAAGAAGAAGCGTCTTCCGGAAACTCCTTAAAAATACCCCGGATCACAAACAGGGACAATATAAAAGTGGCAATGTCTGCCAGTGGCTGGGCACACTGGATACCTAAAAGTCCTATGGTATAAGTCATGATCGTAAGCAGCGGGATCAGGAAAATTCCCTGACGGGCTGTAGATACCAAAGTAGCCCTGAAACCGTATCCAATAGACTGAGGCATCATATTTCCCATGATCACAGCTCCCTGGAGAGGCAGGGTGATCAACTGCAGTCTGAGAGCCAGCGTTCCGATTTCAATAACGGTCGGGTCATTGCGTCGGAATAGTGTGATAATAGAGCGGGCTGCCGGGAAACTGATCACGCTGAGTACCAGAAGGATAATGGTGCTTACACGGATGCAGAACCAGCAGGCTTTCTTCACGCGGTCGTAAAGTCCGGCGCCGAAGCAGTAGCTGCATACCGGCTGAAAGCCCTGGCCAAAGCCGATAATGACAGAGTTGATGAAAAACATAAAACGGCTGACAATGGACATGGCTGCAATCGCAGCGTCACCATAAGGCTGACACATAAAGTTCATCAGGATCGTAGCCACACTGGCAATTCCCTGACGTCCTAAAGATGGGATGCCTCCATAGAGGACCTCGCGATAGATCGCCAGTTTCGGGCGGAATTTGCGGATGCTGATGGAAATGCAGCTGTCCTGATGATTGCACATCCATAAAAGGATACAGAAACTGATAAACTGGGAAAGTCCGGTAGCTAAAGCAGCACCTGCAGTTCCCATGTCCAGAGTAAAGATAAACAGCGGATCCAGTGCAATATTTAAAAGACCGCCGACTGTAATGCCAACCATGGCAAAAGAAGCTTTTCCCTGGAAACGCAGCAGGTTGTTCATAATAAAAGAGCAGATCATAAAGGGTGCTGCAATGAAAATATAGTGGGCATAGGCTTCTGCATAAGGTGCAATGGTTTCTGTTGCGCCTAAAAGAAGAACCACCCGGTGGATGTTAAAGGTGGCAGAAACAGTGATCACCAGTCCCATGATGATACCTGTAAAAAAGGCAATAGAAACGATCTGTTCTGCCAGTTCTCTTTTTCCGGCACCAAGGGAACGGGTCATATAGTTGCCGCTTCCCATTCCGATCATAAATGCCAGTGCCTGTATAATGGACATGGCAGAAAAGATAACGCCTACAGCACCGGAGGCGCTGGTTCCCAGCTGACTTACAAAAAATGTGTCAGCCATGTTGTAAATAGAGCTGATCAGCATACTGACAATAGTAGGCGCCGCAAGCTTTGGAATGATATGGCTGATGGGGGCGTTTGCCATTTCGTAATACTGATCATGCTTTTTTTCAGTATGACTCATATAAATTTCTCCTTAATTTTTTTGTTCGTTCTGAAATTTATTATAACAGAGGAAAAAATGAAGTACAAGTGAGCCTTGACAAATGCTGGTCTCACAGGTATACTGGATAAGCATAAATTTGTCATAAAGTTTCCACGCAGCCGGGGAGATAGCGGTGCCCTGTATCTGCAATCCGCTCCAGCAGAGGTGATGCCTTGCCTCGGATCGGTCATTGCGGAGCTGCCTTATGTAAGTGGCGTTGACGTTTGGGTCTTACGCAACGGGAACCTGTGAACCGTGTCAGGGCAGGAATGCAGCAGCACTAAGCAGGAACTCTCGTGTGCCGTAAGGCAGCCTGGACCGAGTTAACTGCATGAGTAACGTCCGTGATGCCGGTACAAAGCAAGGCGCGTGGATTAAATATATAATTGATAACGAATGACCCGTCTGCGTCAGCAGACAGTGGAGCGCGATAGCGTGGGGGTCATGAGTGACTACAAGCACAAAAATAAGCAAGCCTGAGGACTGTCATAAAAGAAATATGGCAGATTTCCCCAGGCTTTTTTGTGTCAGGACACATTCTTTTTAACTTGCCCCTTGAAAATCTTTGCGTTATAATTGCAAAATAGGTATAGTAGTATCATTCTTATGGGCAACAACGAAAAATCCTGATTTCTGATTATGGAGGAAATGCAATATGAGAAGAATTGGTATCTTAACAAGTGGTGGTGACTGCCAGGCTTTAAACGCTACAATGCGAGGCGTGGCAAAATCTTTGTACAATATGTTAGATGATGTGGAGATCATCGGATTTGAAGACGGATATAAAGGTCTTATGTATGCAGATTATCAGATTATGAAACCAGCGGATTTTTCCGGTATCCTTACTCAGGGCGGAACCATTCTTGGAACATCCCGTCAGCCATTTAAGCAGATGCGGGTCCCGGATGAAAATGGCCTTGATAAGGTAGAAGCAATGAAACATACCTATAAAAAACTGAAATTAAGCTGCCTGGTAGTCTTGGGCGGAAATGGAAGCCAGAAAACTGCCAATATGCTCAGTGAAGAAGGCTTAAATGTAGTATCCCTTCCAAAGACCATTGATAATGACCTCTGGGGAACCGATATGACCTTCGGATTTCAGAGTGCAGTGGAAGTGGCTACCAATGCCATTGACTGTATCCATACAACAGCAGCTTCCCACGGAAGAGTCTTTATTGTAGAAGTTATGGGACATAAAGTAGGTTGGCTTACTTTGTATGCAGGTCTTGCAGGCGGAGCAGATATCATTCTTCTTCCGGAAGTTCCATATGATATCCAGGTAGTATGTGATGCGATCACAAAGCGTACCAAAGCAGGAAAGCGTTTTTCCATTCTTGCAGTGGCAGAGGGAGCTATTTCCAAAGAAGACGCCGCTATGTCCAAGAAAGAATTAAAAGAAAAGAAGAAAAACGGCGTAGTTTATCCATCTGTAGCTTATGAGATCGGCGCCAAGATCCAGGAAGTGACAGGAAGTGAAGTACGTGTCACTGTTCCGGGCCATATGCAAAGAGGCGGGGAACCATGCCCTTATGACCGTGTGCTGGCAACCAGACTGGGAGCAGCTGCGGCAGAGCTTATTATAAACGAAGAATATGGCTATATGGCAGCTTTGAAAAATAATGAGATCACTAAAGTACCATTATCCGAAGTAGCTGGAAAATTAAAAACAGTAGATCCTAACTGTTCTATGATCAAAGAAGCAAAACGGATCGGTATCAGCTTTGGTGACCAGTAAAAAATAAGGAGTAAGAAAATGTCGTATACGGCATTATATAGAAAATGGCGTCCTGTCTCTTTTGAAGATGTAAAGGGACAGGACCCTATTGTCCAGACCTTAAAAAACCAGATCACATCTGAACGTATTGGTCATGCCTATCTGTTCTGCGGAACCAGAGGTACAGGTAAGACCAGTATAGCGAAGATCTATGCCAGGGCTGTAAACTGCGAACATCCGGTAGATGGAAGCCCCTGTAACCAATGTCCTTCCTGCAAGTCCATTCTTGCAGGAACTTCTATGAATGTAGTAGAGATCGATGCAGCATCCAACAATGGTGTGGAAAACATCCGTGACATCAGGGAACAGGTACAGTACCCGCCTACAGAGGGAAAATACAGGGTTTACATCATCGATGAGGTCCATATGTTATCCATCGGTGCATTTAATGCCCTTTTAAAGACTCTGGAAGAGCCGCCGTCCTATGTAATATTTATTCTTGCGACCACAGAAGTCCATAAGATCCCTATTACCATTCTGTCCCGGTGCCAGAGATATGATTTTAAACGTATTTCCCTGGAGACTATAGCTGGCAGACTGCGTCAGCTGACTGAGGCAGAGCATATAGAGGTGGAAGATAAGGCTCTTATGTATGTTGCCAAGGCAGCAGATGGCTCCCTTCGAGATGCGTTAAGCCTTTTGGACCAGTGTGTGGCATTTCACTATGGAAAACTGCTGACTTATGAAAATGTACTGGACGTTCTCGGAGCAGTAGACTCCGGTGTATTTAGCAGTATGTTTAATGCAGTGATCGAAGGACGTACCAAAGACTGTATTACCCAGTTAGAGGAGATCGTGATCCAGGGCCGTGAATTAGGTCAGTTTGTAACGGATTTTATCTGGTATCTGAGAAATCTGCTGCTGGTACAGAGCGCAGATGATGCAGAAGGTCTTCTGGATATGTCAGAAGAAAACTTAAAACAGTTAAAAGAAGACTCTACAAAGACAGATGGAAATACGCTGATGCGTTATATCCGTATTTTCTCAGAACTTTCCAATCAGCTGCGCTATGCCAGCCAGAAGCGGGTTATGGTGGAAGTGGCTTTGATCAAACTTACCAGACCGTCTATGGAACCGGACCTGGACTCTGTTCTCCAACGTTTAAAACAGTTAGAAGCAGCTGTAGAAGATCTGGAAGCAGGAGGTTTCAGACCTGGGACCATGGTCACGGCTCCCATGGGGGCAGTCCCTGTAACTGCAGGTGTACAGCCTCAGATATCAGGAACACAGGGACAGATGGCAGTTCCAGTCCAGGGGGGTCCTACAGGAAATCCGCCTGAAACAGCTGGCGCAGCCGGTATTACGCCTCCAAATCAGGTCAGCCTTCCACCGGCCCAGTTAGAAGATCTGAACCTGATTCGCAATGAATGGGCAAAGATCATACGAAGTGCTGGAGGCAGCGCAAGGGCATGTTTCAGGGATACAGTGGTAGAACCTGGCGGAGAAGGCTGTCTTACCATTGTATTTCTTG
>OGYH01002482.1_pt1 | contig 14586 bp, 19 predicted proteins | sample 1576511 | NCBI WGS metagenome assembly OGYH01 (sample SAMEA3541522, study PRJEB24748) | human gut metagenome | biome: human gut; feature: human-associated habitat; material: faeces | place: China | collected 2012
CTGTCGCCCTCTTGATTACCGAACAGCAAAGACGGGCGGGGCTGTCAACGGCGGCGCTTTTGCGCCGTTCATCTTGACCGTTGACAGGCTCGGCTGGGTTTGCTATCTGTTCTGTTGATTTTAGCACGCAAAATCGTCATTGAATGGCGGTTTCATGTGTTCGGATTTATACGCTGAATAGTTATCTTTCACTCGAATAGTCAATAATGATTTTTTTGCAATCTTCGCACTTGAACGCAAATACGGTGTTGGAATTATCCGCTGCGCCATTGGAAAGGCAAGTGCTTCCCTTGCCTAAAGAAGAAAGTGATGCAACAAGCTGCTTCTTCAATGTCCAATACACGCCATCCCGACATTGGATATAACCCAATGTCATTTCTTTTTCACAATAAGGACACTTCATAAACTCTTTCCCCTTCCATCTTTCAAAGGCGTAAATCGCACGCGTTCTGTTTCATTTATCTCCGTTGCGCTTATCCTCTTTCATTGCCCGCAACAGGCAAAGCCCCATAGCCAAAACGGGCAGCAGCACCCGCAAACCCAAAAAGCCCTGCGGATCACCGAAATGAATATTTGCATCCAGAAGCAGTCCGGCTCCCCACGCTATCAGCGTAAAAACAATAGATGTGATGTACATAATAATATCATAATATCTCCTTTTTACTTTCATCAATGAGTAAACGACTCTTTATAGGTTGCCGTTGTATCACCCGTTGTTGCTGTGATTTTCACATTATTTGTTCCGTTCTGCCGTGCAACAGGATACGGGATACTAATATCGACGGAATAGGCTTCACCCGGCTCTAATGTAACGGCTTCGGTTTCAAAGGCGTAATCCTCTCCGTTGAGAACAATTTGGGCAATCATATTCTTATCAAAGCTCACCGAATAATCGCCTATATTTTCAACGCTCCATGTGAATTTTAAGCCTTCTTCATCATATACGCCTGCGGTTGCCTTGCGTATCCCAACTTGCAGAATATCATTTTGAGAAGTGCTTTCTGCTCCTGGTAGCTCACTCTCATTGACGGGAGTTGCTTCAAGCTCCCTATTCAAATTGTTCCAATAAGAGCCAATATCCGCACTTGTGAAATACTCAAAATCGCCTGCTTCTGATTTCAATTTACCGTTTTTAACTCCATCGCAGGCGTAAATCAAATCGTAGCTTGACCCGTCTGAAAGGTTAAATCTAAAGCTGGTCACATCCGCTCCAGCAGTTTCCTCAGCCGTTTTGTCTTTTAGGGATAAGCCCTTGAACATATCGTACAGGGTCTTTATATCACTTTCAGCAACAACTACTTTCTTTTCTGCCGATGCGGGCACTCCGTCGTAGTGGTACATTTCAACGCTTTCGACATCTTCAACCTCAAACGGGAAGTCGATATTGACCGTTTTTCCGTTACAGCCAACAAGCCCCAGCGTTAGGATCAGCGCAAAGATTAAGGCGGTTATCTTCTTCATTTCATTCTCCTTTTTGTATTTGATTATAGTCACTTTCCTTTTCATAAATGAAATCCTCCTTGTTTGTCATTGGGGTTTCATCCAATATAACGCACAAGGAGGAAAAAGGGGACAATATTTTTTGAATTATTTTTTCGTAATGCTTGCGGCGATCTTTGCCAGCTCGTCCGTATCAATAGAGCCGTAAACCGAGAAGAAGCAGCCGTCCCGCTCAAAGCAGATATAGCTCATACCATCTTTCTGGAAGAAGTAGCCCGTCACCCCGCCTTTATCAAACGGCTCTATCTTTGTATTTTCGGTATCGAAATAAACCAGATTGTCTGACTGGGTAATCATAATTTCAAAGCTCTCGGCTTCGTTGATGGCATATTTATAGAGAACAATCCCCGGTTCCGTATTCGGCTGCTTAGTCGTATCTTGCAGAATTGCTCCGTCCGGGAGATAGCCAGCCTGATACTCGGTCAAGTCCTGCGGCTCGTCCAGCTCGTCACCGTGCAATTCAAAAATACTGTATTTTTCAAAGGTTTCGATTACCCACGAAATGACTCTTTCCCGGAATTGGGCATTTGCCACCATGCAGGTCGAGAATAGCAAGGTCAAAGTGATGGCCGCAACCGCAACGGTTTTCCAAACCTTTCTGAACGCAATATGTGTCCGGTTGTTTCCTGCCGCCTCATCATCCGCATCTTCTTCAAGTTCGTTGTGCAAATAGCCCTTTAAGGCAATATGACAGGCTTTCACGAAAGTATCATCGGGAATCATACAGCCTGCCTCAACGCCCATACTTGAAGATAGCAGTTCTTTGTAGAAGCGAAAGCGCCCCTTGGCATTTTCCAGATGGAAAAACATTTCTGTCTCCTCCGGGGATAAGCGGAAACAATATCTGCTCAACAGCAAGACGCGCCCCTGATGGGGCAGCAACAAGATTTTCTTGCTCAACTCATGGATCTGTTGTTGGTGCAAATCAATACAAGCGCAGTTGTCATTCTCAGCAGCCGCGAGGGTGTCTGCGGTCTTTTCAAAGCTGGTCGCCGCCGCTTCTTGAAGCAAAGCCTGCCAACTCATATCCATAGTTTTACCCTCCCTCATACAGTTTTCTGAGCTTCTTGACGAGCCGCTGTCCGCGTTTTTTAGCGGCATCCTCTGAAATGTTCAGTAGCTCTCCGATCTCTTTGTGTCCCATTTCCTCGGCGTACCGAAGATAGACAAAGCGCCGATCATCAGGGTCGAGCCGGTCTATCAACTCGGTCAGCTTACGCACATCGGCATTGTGAATACACTCGTCTGCGAGGTCATCGGAGCTTTCATCCGAAACGCAGTCCCAGCGGTCAAGGTGAACGCTCTGCTGGGAATGACGCAGCACATCAATGGAAGCGTTTTTCACTATGGTAACGCAGAAAGCGGTCATTTGGGGACAGGTTAATTCAGAAATTTTTTCGATGTTGTCCATAATCTTTACAAATGCGGTGGACACAACATCTTCTGCGGCTTCTTCTGATTTTACGATTTTGAAAGAAATGCGCTGGAAGTGTACACGATGCTCATGGAATATCCGCTCTACCAGCGCCCGCTGTTCATCATTCAAAACGCCAAATAGGAGTATCATCATAATAGGTTCCTCGTGGGTAATTCGTTGTAGCCTATCTTTATCGGGCAGGAAAACGCACTTACACAAGTGTTTTTCTCACGGCACGATATTTCAAATTATACCACAGAATAATCCTACGGAAAAGAGGGGAAATGCCTTGTGGTTGCCTTGCTTCGGAATAGTGGCAGGGCTAGCTATCCTTGTTTTGCTTTGTGCTTCTCTACCGTACATGAGCATTGGAGCCGGGGTTGTCGTTACCATAGCCCTCCAGCAGATTGATAGCACCCCACACGCCGAGACCGGCACCGAGGGCAACAACGAGGGTCTGGAGGACTTCGATAGCAGAGTTAAAGAATTCCATAGTCGTTTCTCCTTTATTTTGAAAAAATTGAAGACCGTCCGTACACACCCGAAACCATAGATGTTGTGCCGCGAACTGCGGCGGAGTAGATTTTCTGGTGTACCTCTCCGGTCAAAAATAAAACCGCCTACCGGGTTAGGCAGACGGGAGCGAATCAGCATCAATCACAACAAATTCATCATTGGGATTGATTTTTTCTTTTCGGTTCAGATATTTTTCAATATCGAAGGTGTTTTTGGGGTCGTAGTCCGAGGTGAGCTTGTAATTGGGATGCTGGGTCAGGTCGTACTTATCAGAAAGAAACGGTCTGACGCCCCGCAACTGCAAAATGCACTTGCCGCCGTCCAGCACCGCTAGCTCGTCCCGGCTCAATAATTCCCTGCCGTAAAGTCAAGTGATGAATTCGCAAAAGAAAAGACCCTTCCCGTCAAAAAAACGAGAAGGGTCACTATAATCAATGTTATATCGTGTGAATTTTCAATTTTAGATTAGGCGGAAATTTCTCCAACAAAATTGTAGATGATTTTGACTTCCTGAATTTTCTGCCCATCGACCTTCTGAACCTCGCCAATCATGATTTTCTTGATAAGACGGTTCAGTACAACTTCGTCCAGCTCCTTGATGGCGGCATACTTGCGGATTTCCTCGATAAAGGCATGAACATCGCTTTCCTGTTCATCCGACTGGTGCAGAAGAAGATTCAATTCGCTTAAACGCGCCTTGTTGCTGTTCTGCTCCTGTTCCATAGCATCCGTCAGTTTCAGAAAACGCTGTTCCGAGATGATGCCTTTGCTCTTATCCGTGTAAAGATTCAGAAACACATCATCAATTTCCTGATTCCGTTCTTCCAAACGGCGAATCTCTGTCCGAACCGCAGAAGTATCCGTGCGGTATTGGTTCTCCATGCGGCGGCTCAACCGCTGATAAAAAGCATCCGAATCTTTCATGGCCTGTGCAGCCAACTCTTGAATATCATTCAGAACCAGCTCATGCAGGTCACGGGCTTCGATTTTGTGGCTGGAACATACTTTGCAGCCGATTCGGTTATAGGTCTGACAGGTAAAAAATGCTTTGTCGATGGGTTCACGCTTCTTCTTGGTAGTTCGGTTGACATCCTTTCTGCCGACTTTTTCATACCGTGCCTGCATGGATTTCCCACAGGTGGCGCAGTAAATGATGCCGTGGAAGATGTTGTAGTATGGGCAGTCATTGCCCGTCATAATGGTCGGGCGGCGGTCGATCAGTTCTTGTACCTTCGCCCATTCTTCCGGGGTCACAATTGCTTCATGGCAATTTTCGATAATTTCCCATTCCTCACGGGGGATGAACTTGAACGAACCGGAACGGATGCCCGTTTGGTGTGTCCGGCACACAAGGTGTGCGCCCTTGTAAAACGGGTTGCGGAGGATGTGGCCGATTCTTGCTGTACCCCATGTGTAGTAGTTGGCATCCAGTGCTGTATTTGCTTTCACACGGGTAATGGGGATTTTCTCTTCCAGCAGCTTCTTGGCAATTCTCATATTGCCCATCCCGTCAAGGGCGTAGTCGTAAATTTTGCGGATAACGGGTGCTGCATCCGGGTCGATGATAAGATGTCCGTTGTCTTTCGGGTCACGCATCAAACCATAGGGCGGAGTGCCGCCGCAGAACTTGCCCTGCCGGGAACGGGTCATAACGCCAGCCAGAACTTTCTTGGAAATATCACGGCTGTACATATCGTTCAAGATGTTCTTGAACGGGGTAATGTCCATTTCCTGCCGGGTCAGACTGTCCACACCGTCCGTAATGGCGATATACCGGACATGGTGCTTAGGAAAGAAAATCTCGATATAACTGCCAGCTTCGATATAGTTGCGGCCAAGACGGGAAAGGTCTTTCGTGATAACACAGTCGATTTTTCCGGCTTCAATGTCGGCAATCATCCGCTGGAACGCCGGACGATTGAAATTACGCCCAGTGTAGCCATCGTCCACATAGTATTCGTAGCGGAACATTCCGTTCTTTTCCGCAAAGTCTTTCAGCATCAACTTCTGGTTGCTGATGCTCATGCTCTCATTCTCGCGCCCATCTTCCAAGGAAAGACGGCAATAGAGGGCTGTGGTTTTCTGGATATTCTGTTTCTTTCTGCTCATAGTTCTTTCTCCTATTCTATGAGCAGGGACACGACACCATTATAATACCATGTCCCTGCGAGCCTTTCAACGGTCAAATTGGGTTTATCCGGCTTTTCTTTCAAGCCATTCCTCGAACTGCGAGTGCGTCTGACGCTCGATAAGCTGTTCAAAGGCTTCTTTCATAGATTGGTTTCCAGAAAACTCACGGGAAACAATAAATTTCTTCTTCGTCTGCTGCTTCGTGGTGTGCGCAGGCGTATTGCTCATAGGCAGACCTCCATATCCTTGTAACCGAACGCCTGTAACCGGGCAGGAAAACTCTCTTTTTCTGCACACAGGGCATCCGGTGGGCTTTATACTTTTTCTTATCTTTTTAAGGTTACATGGTTACAGAAAGAGGAAAACGCAGCAGTCATGCGGATTTTTCGGTGTAACTGCGGCGTAACCAAATCTGTAACCAGACGTGTAACCGCTGTCCATCAGAAGGGAAAGCCCAGTTGCTTGGCTTCCGCATCCGTTATTTAGGAGAAATTTTCAGCCCCGGTTTCGGGGCTGGTTACGCGCTCCCAGCCTTTCTGGACACCGTACTTCGGGTAACGCTTGGCGGTCTTGTGCGCCTGCCAGCCTTGGATATCGCCGCGCGAAATTCCTGTGTTCATAATCTCGCAGATAGCACGGGTCTCCCACTCTGCCGGGATGTTGGTGTTGCCCAGCGCCTCCGCATAGAGCTGCTTGGAACACACCCGGTCCCCTGTGTAGTCCTCCAGAAAAGCATAAATCATGCCAGCCTGTGCATCCTCCTGCATGAAGTCCTGCTGGTGGGCTTGCAGCGTTTCCTGCATGGCAGGGCTGAATGCCAGCTTATAATTTCCGCTGTTGTAGATGGTCATGGCTTCTGCCCAGAGCTGGTCGATATAGGCGCGGGATTCCTCCTCGTTGTCCAGAATGTGGACTTCGGCCAGTTCTGCATCCACCGGGACAGGAATGAAGCGGCGGTTGCCTGTGCGGTCACGGGGCAAAAAATCCTGCCGGTTGGTCGTGCCGGCAAAAACGCACTGGCGCAGACGGTCGGCAGGATGGGTCTCGTAGGGGACTTTATAGGTTTCCTTCTGTTTGCTGAGAAAACTCTTGATTTCCTCAATGCTCTTGGCGTTGGCGGTGGTGATCATCTCTGACATTTCAATGATCCAGTGACCTTGCAGTTTGCGGTACACGTTGTCATCGTCCAGCCGTCGCAGGTCATCCGAGAACCACTCATCCTTGACCGCCAGCAGCCGGAAAAAGCTGGATTTCCCCACACCCTGACCACCCACCAGACAGAGCATAGTTTCAAACTTGCATCCCGGTTGGAATACTCGCTTGATGGCTCCCAGCAAGAAGATCTTCATGGCTTCGCAAGTGTACTCGTCCTCCGCAGCACCGAGAAAATGGTGCAGAACGTGGGCTATCCGCCCCGTCCCATCCCATTTCAGGCCGTTCAGGTAGTCCCGGATGGGATGATAACGGTTCTCGTTGGCAACAATGCGGATGGCAGATTCAATTTTCTTCTCACTGGAGATGCCGTACTTCTCCATCCGACGCAGGATATACTTCATGTCAGTGTCGTTCAGCGTTTTACCGGAACGGGGCCAGCCCACAGGCTTTACAATGTCGATGCGCTCGCTCAACAGGTTCAGCCGGATGGCATCGGCAAGCACATGGTCGTTCTGCAAAATCGTGATGCAGTTTTGGATCGTCCGCTGGATTTCGCCGTTGGAGTGCTTGGCTAGCATATCCTTCACATCCTCAAGGGTTCGGGGAGTGCGTTCTTCGTGGACTTCTTTGCTCAATAAGCATCACCTCGTACTATTATTGAAAACAATTTTCTGATTTTTCGGCGGCAGGCGGTGCGGACGGCTTCCGTTGGGTCTGTTCCGCCTGCAGGCGGAACAGCAGTTGCAGAACGGAATCCCGTGCTTTCTCCTTGACCTGTTCTTTGCCCTTCTGCCGGACTTCCGGCTTCAGCAGAGCTTCCTGCAAACGGGCAGAAGCGGTCTGCATCGTCTTGAGGAACTTGTTCAGAACACCGTCCAGATGCTTAGCGGTGTACTCCCGTGTAGCTTTCGGCGCTTTACGTTCCGGGGACAACACCCACTTTTTCGTGTCCTCGATCATCCGCATATCTTCCTTCCGGGTCTCCGTTCGGACAGCATCTGTCACGACTTCCACCGCCTTGTTATAGGCTGCTGCCGAAACATCATCGATCAGCGCTTCCATGTCGTTGACCTTGAGGGTCAATTCGTCCAGCTTGTTCTGCTGGGCGGTAAGCTGCTCCTTCTGCTTGGCAAGGATGAAGTCCTGCTTTTCCAGATATTTGCGGCTGCCGTACTCCGCTTCTTCCTCCAAATCCAGCCCGTGCCGCTTGGCAATCTCAAACAGCATCTTTCGGCAAGCGACATCGAAGGTGATTTTACGGTTGTTGCGGCGGCTGAGGGGCTTGCCCGGGTCGGGCAGGTCGAAGCCCAGCGCTTCCAGCGCCTTTTCCTGCTGAGGTGCCACCTCGCCGTACTTGTTCTCGCAGTCGAACACATGGCGCTCGTGGATGTGGGGTGTGCTTTCGTCCAGATGCAACGCCCAGTCCAAAACACGACCGCGGTGCGCCCTTCGGCTTTGATCAGGGCGATAACTTCATCCGCATCCTTTTGCTCTTCGGGCAGATAGTTTATCGCGACGTCGGCGCCTTCGCGGGCAAAGGCGATCGCCACCGCACGGCCAATACCGGAGTCGCCGCCGGTAATTAACGCTTTCTTACCGGCCAGTCGCCCGGAGCCGGTGTAGCTGGTTTCACCGTGGTCCGGGGATGGCTCCATTTCCGCATCCAGACCCGGCGGGGTTTGTTCTTGCTCCGGGAACTCCGGACGTGGAGCCGTCTCTTCTGGCAACATGGAGGTGGGTAACTTCTTCATTGGCGGTTTTTCATCTTGCATAGTCATCTCCTTCAGACAGAACGGGCCAGCTCTAAGAATAGGTCAGCTTCTCCTGGCGACAGACCCTGGATGACTCGCAACATCGCAGTCAATGGCCAACCGTAGGCGTAACGGTATGCCTTAACCGACTGATCCTTGGCGTATTTCGGGGGATAGCGTTGCGTTATTATTGCTGACGTTAAATTAGGATTATTCCATCCTTAATCAAGGGCCAAGGGCTATTTTCGTAACGCGCATGATCTTTTTCTCAAGTTACGATGAAGGTGCTGCATGAATAAACGATGAAGATGTTCATTAGCAAACCATGGTCTATAAGGTGATACCTCTTTAGGGGTAATATTTATGGATATTGTGTACCGCGAGATAAAGAAATATTTATTCATTAAATTGTTTGCATTTTTTTACAAACGGCCGTTGAACGTTTCTGTTTTACCCGCCGGTGAACATAACCTACGTCAAATAAAGGAGTTGTGTGAGGTATATTTTATCTTACCGCTTCGTTAGTAAAGCTTTATTTTGTCAGTGCGCAGATGGGTATCTGAAATTAATTTGACTCCTGCAGGCATTCCTCTAGTGTTAGATATCGAGGGCGATGATTTGTAACAGGGTCATTTTCCATTTACCAACCGATATTGATCAAACCAAAGGTGAAAATTATGGCAGAGCATAGAGGCGGTTCAGGTAATTTTGCAGAAGATCGTGAGAAAGCATCCGAAGCCGGGCGTAAAGGCGGACAGCACAGCGGCGGGAACTTTAAAAATGATCCTGAGCGTGCATCCGAAGCCGGTAAAAAGGGTGGTAAGAACAGTCATGGCGGCGGCCGTAAATCCGGTGACAGCTAGCGACTGATGAGCTGTGACGCCGACAAATCGGCGTTGAGACAAAACCTGTGGGCCAGATGGTCCGCAGGTTTCTGCATATTCAGGGTTTATTTCTCTATAACGACATTCATTATCCGCGATGCGGGGGAACTAAAAGGTGAGGAGGAAATCGCCGCATCACTAGCAATAAAAGACGGCCGCAGCGGCAATAAATTAGCCGGACGGTAAAGACAGAAAATAACGGAACGGGACAATACGCAACGCTACTTTCTTTTTTATGCTTAGGCAAAAGAAAGACATTTTCAGCGTAAGGTTTAGCGCCTGACGCTGCGGTCAGAGCGTCGATAAAATGGTCGCTCAATATTGTTCGGTCCTAAGGTAATAAAATGAAGTTGACGCCAGTGTTTATTAAGCGCTGTCATCTTGTCGCCGCCGTTATGTGGGTGGGTCTGGCGATACCCTCGTTAATCTGGTGGAAAGACAGCGTACTGTGGGTCATTCTCATCAGTATTTATGCCAATATTGTTGGCCATTTATCCGGATATAGCGCAGCGCGAGCTGACCAGGCGGCGGAAGAGAGTGAAGATTCCACGTCAAAATAAAAGGTTAATGATCAGAGGTGTATATGACGGATATTGAAAATTATCACAACTGGCTTCGCGATGCGCATGCCATGGAAAAACAGGCTGAGTCGCTGCTGGTGGCCACCATCAGACGCCTCGATAATGAACCGCAGTTACGCACCCGCCTTGAACAACATCTCTATGAAACCCGACGGCAATTGTCCGCCCTGCAGGATATCATCGCCCGCAACCATATTTCCCGCTCCGCGCTGAAGGATGCGATGAGCCGGGTGGCGGCGTTAGGACAGACCATTGGCATCATGCTGCCCGGTGATGAGGTTATTAAAGTGATTATCACTGCTTACGTTTTTGCCCATTTTGAGGTCGCCTGCTATACCGCTTTATTAACGGCGGCGAAAAGAGTAGGCGACCACAGCGCGATGCATACACTGGAGGGTATCCTGGCTGAAGAGAGAGGAATGGCTGATTGGCTGCTCCATTATCTGCCAGCGCTGACCGGGCAATATCTTATGGATACCGATATGCCTGGCGTTGAGGCCGGGCATTAAGCCGCCGGAGAACGCTATGGTCAAACGGCAAACCATCGCGCTCCTCGCCGCCGAGGAACAGGTTCCGCTGGTATTAACCGCCAGGCAGCAGGCGCTGGTGGACGCGGTAGCGAACAGGATGCTACCAGCGGAACGCAGTCCCGTATCGCCTGTCGGCAAACCGCGCGCGAAGGCCAGGGCGGGGTCCGGATCGCGCTGAGGCGGCTGACAGGGACGGGCAGAACGCGAGGTGAGAGTGATGCAACGGGAAGAGTGGTTTCACAGAGCGGTCATCTATCAGGTTGACAGTTCGCTCTTTTATGATGCCAATGGCGATGGTTTTGGCGATCTCGCGGGCATTCGCCAAAAGCTACACTACATTCGCAGCCTCGGAGCGACGGTGCTCTGGCTGACTCCGTTCTATCTCACTCCTCTGCAGGATGATGGCTATGATATCAGCGATCATCTGCAGCCCGATCCGCGGTTCGGCACTATCGCTGACGTGATTGAGCTGATTGCCCGCGCCCGCGAGCTGGGACTGCGGGTGATCGTTGAGCTGGTTATCCAACACACCTCCGCCCGGCACCCGTGGTTTCAGGCGGCGCGACGCGATCCCCGGTCGCCGTGGCGGCCGTATTATCTGTGGGCCGATCGGCCGCCGGAAAACGACGATCCTCCCATGTTTCCCGGCGTTGAGGAGAGCGTCTGGCGCTGGGACGAACAGGCTGGGCAATATTATCGCCACATGTTTTATCACCACGAGCCCGACCTGAATCTCGCCCATCCGCCGGTGATCGCTGAAATCGAAAACATTATCACCTTCTGGCTGCAGGCTGGGGTGTCTGGCTTTCGTCTCGATGCCGCGTCACATCTGGTCAAGCAGGCCGGAAAGGGCGACGAGACGCGCGGCTACCCGCTGCTGACCCATCTCCGGCAGGTTGTACAGCGCCTCAATCCCGATGCGATACTCCTGGGTGAAGTGGACGTCGCGGTAGAAGATTACCGTCATTATTTCGGCCAGGGCGATCGGCTGCAGATGGTGCTTAATTTCTGGCTTAACAAATACCTCTACCTCAGCCTGGCGCAGCAGCGCGCCGCGCCGGTGGTGAAGGCCCTGCAGGCGATGGTGACCCCGCCGGACGGGTGCTGCTTCGTCAACTGGCTGCGCAACCATGATGAACTGGATCTTGAGGGGATTGGCGAGCGCAACAAGCGCCAGGTTATCCGCACCTTTGCCCCTGATAAATCGATGTCCGTTTACCAGCGCGGCGTACGCCGAAGACTGGCGCCGATGCTGGACGGCGATACCCGACGCATAGCGTTAGCCCATGCTATCCTGCTGGCGCTGCCCGGCGTGCCGGTGATGCGCTATGGCGACGAGATTGGCATGGGTGACGATCTCTCCTTACCGGAGCGCTACGCGGTCAGAACGCCGATGCAGTGGTCGGCCGCGGCCAACGCCGGCTTTTCCCGGGCGGCGCGGGATGATTTGCCGGTAAAACCGGTGGCCAGCGGGCGGTTCCGCTACCAACGGATCAATGTAGAAACGGCGCTGCGCCATCCCAGGTCGCTGCTGCATCGGGTACGCAATATGGTATTGGCGCGCACGGAATATACTGAACCGGGATCCCTCCCTTTTACTCTCCTTACCCTAAAGCCCGACGCGGTGCTGGGCTTGCTCTATCGCAGCGAATCGCGGGAGGTACTGATGCTGGCCAACTGCAGCCAGCAGGCGGTAGAGGTCCTGCTCCCGCCGCTGGCCGAGGGCTACTGGAGCCCAATTCTGGAAGATAAGCTCTATCAGGATGGGCTGCACGGCGGGAAAGATGCGCGGCTGGCACTCTCCGGGTATGGTTACCGTTGGTTCAGCCGCAGCCTGAGTTAGCGCCGTTTTCCGGAACGACGGAACAACGCCCGCAGCGCCATCGTCGCCACCGCTACCCCGACGCCGGCGGCGACTTTACCCGGGAGATCGGCGCTGATGGTGACTGCTTTACGCCGTGCGCCATCGTTAAAGGGGCCGTGGCCCGGATGATTGCCGCGCACCGGCGTGAACAGGTCGTCCTGTTGGTCTGACGACTTTGGCTGACCGGTAAACTGTCCCTCCCACGCTTTTTTCACCATCAGCCGATCGAGCAGGCGAGGGAAGAAGACCTGGCCGAGGATCGACTGGATGGTGCTTTTCCCCACCCACAGCTCGTTCACCGGCCGCTGGATCACGCTGTAGATAGCCTCGGCGGCGACCTCCGGCTCCCAGGAGAAGATCATTTTCTTCACTGGGCTTTCCGGCACATTATTAATACTTCTTCCAGATTTTCCAGCCATGATTACATCTCCCTTCCTTTCAGTGCATTCTTGTCAGCGATACGCTGCAGGATTACGTTCATTACTACTACTACAAGGATAATGATACCCTTGACCGTGTTCAGCCATAACTGGTTGAAGAATGGGATCAGCGGAAGTGCTTTTGCAATTGTTGCAAGGATCAGGGATCCAAGTAAAGCACCGACAACTGTACCACGTCCACCGCTCATGCTTACACCACCGATAACGCAGGCTGCGATAACGTCCATCTCACCGCCGTACTGCATGTCAGGCATTGCAGATGCATATACAGAAACCTGAAGTGCACCGCCAAGACCTGCCAGAAGACCCATGATCGTATAAACAAGAAGTTTGATATTCTTTACGTTGATACCGGATACTTCTGCTGCACTCGGGTTACTTCCGACTGCGTAGATCATACGACCGGTTCTGGTCCATTTCATAAACCAGAAGAAAAATACGTAACATACAATGATCACCCAGATGACTGCGTTCAGTCCCAGGAATTTTGTTGTTGCAAAGTTTTTGAAATCACCAAGTGCTGCTGCACTCGCCCATTCACCACCGTGTGATACCTGGTAGCCAAGTGCACGGTAGATGTACATGAAGCCCATGGTTGCGATGATCGGAGGAACATCTGCTCTTGAAATGATCAGACCAACGATAGCCCCGCAGACAATACCGATCACGATCGCGATCAGGAATGCAAGTGCTGTGCTGGAAATGTGTTCATATTTCAGAAGCATACCAATGCTCATACCGGAAAGTGCAAGTGTTGACATGATAGAAATATCAATACCGCCAACAAGCATTACGCAAAGCATACCAAGTGACATTACCATTGTTACTGCATTGTTTTTCAGCATATCCATCAGTGACTTAGGAGTCAGGAAAGATGGATTGATCGCTGTAACGATTACAAAAAGAACGATCAGGACAACTGCAAGCAGTGCTTCACGGGAGCCTGTGATCTTTTTCATAACTGATTTCTTTTCCATTATTTGGCACCCCCTGTATGTCCTTTTTCCATAGCAAGTTCGAGGATTCTCTCCTGTGTACTGTTTTATTTCTTTCATGCGGAGAAAGCGGAAGCAGAGAAAAGAATGGTAGAGATTGTAAATTATGTCAAAGTGCAGTGTTCCACCTACACCCATTATAATGAATCTTCGGAATCCAAAAGTCTTCTCCGTGCGATTGAAAGTGCCAGACAGATGAGTACAAATATCGACATGGAAATAGAAAACGGCGGTCATCTGAGTCAGGACTTCCTGAAAGAAAATCTTCAGACTCTCTGGGTGGATGGCATCCTTGTGCTGGATGCAGATGGAAAGACGGATTGCGAATACAGCATGGATGAGTCTCTGACCGGTGAGATTACGGCATATCTGCAAAAAGACATTATCATGGATTTTGCCGGATATGAAGAAAGATCTTATTCGGAACGGTTTACCAGGGAAGACGGATCCTATATTGATATTGCAGCCTGTGCCAGAAAAGATGCACCGGGTATTGTGGCAATCTACTATTACACACCTCCTGAATTTGCCAGGAATTATACTTTGACGATACAGAGTCTGTTAAATGGCTATAGTACCCAGAAAGATGGAACGATCATTGTTGCAGACCAAGGAACCGTAGTTGCCAGCAATGATGAGAAACTGCTGGGACAGAATACAGCCGGCAACGAGGTTGTTCAGGCAATGAAAAAACATACAGACAGTCAGCATATTTTTCATTTGAAGAATGGAGAAACCGGATGTTACGGAATCATGCTGAAGCAGCGGGATTATTATATCTATGCGTATCTTCCGGATACGGAAGTGTTTCATAACCTTCCAT
>OGYH01002485.1_pt1 | contig 14566 bp, 15 predicted proteins | sample 1576511 | NCBI WGS metagenome assembly OGYH01 (sample SAMEA3541522, study PRJEB24748) | human gut metagenome | biome: human gut; feature: human-associated habitat; material: faeces | place: China | collected 2012
TCTACTATTCATATGAACGGCTCTTAACCTGTGCTAAAAAACGAAAGGACGGCATGCCATGAATATATTCGATCACTATCGCCAGCGCTACGAAGCTGCCAAGGACGAAGAGTTCACACTGCAGGAGTTTCTTACCATCTGCCGGCAAGATCGCAGTGCCTATGCCAATGCGGCAGAACGTCTGTTGATGGCCATTGGTGAACCCGTCATGGTTGATACGGCTCTCGAGCCGCGGCTATCCCGTCTCTTTTCAAACCGGGTTATCGCACGCTATCCGGCATTTGAAGAGTTTTACGGTATGGAAGACGCCATTGAGCAGATCGTTTCCTACCTCAAGCATGCCGCCCAGGGGCTGGAAGAGAAGAAACAGATCCTCTATCTGCTGGGGCCGGTGGGCGGTGGTAAATCGTCGCTGGCTGAACGGCTGAAAGCGCTGATGCAGCGCGTGCCCATCTATGTGCTGAGCGCCAACGGCGAGCGCAGCCCGGTTAACGATCACCCGCTGTGCCTGTTCAATCCGCAGGAAGATGCGCAGATCCTCCAGAAAGAGTATGGCATCCCGACCCGCTATCTCGGCACCATTATGTCGCCGTGGGCGGCCAAGCGCCTGCACGAGTTTGGCGGCGATATCACTAAATTCCGCGTGGTTAAAGTCTGGCCATCGATTCTCGAGCAGGTTGCCATCGCCAAAACCGAACCGGGTGATGAAAACAACCAGGATATTTCAGCGCTGGTCGGTAAGGTGGATATCCGTAAGCTGGAACACTATGCGCAGAACGACCCGGACGCCTACGGCTACTCCGGTGCGCTGTGCCGCGCCAACCAGGGGATTATGGAGTTCGTCGAGATGTTTAAAGCGCCGATTAAGGTGCTGCATCCGCTGCTGACCGCCACCCAGGAAGGTAACTATAACGGCACCGAAGGGATCTCCGCCCTGCCGTTTAACGGGATCATCCTTGCTCACTCCAACGAATCGGAATGGGTGACCTTCCGTAATAACAAGAACAATGAGGCCTTCCTCGACCGCGTCTATATCGTCAAGGTGCCTTATTGCCTGCGTATCTCCGAAGAGATCCGCATCTATGAAAAACTGCTCAACAACAGTGAGCTGACCCATGCGCCCTGCGCCCCGGGCACCCTGGAAACCCTGGCGCGCTTTTCGATTCTGTCGCGCCTGAAAGAGCCGGAAAACTCGAGCATCTACTCGAAAATGCGGGTCTATGACGGCGAAAGTCTGAAAGATACCGACCCGAAAGCGAAGTCCTATCAGGAGTATCGCGATTACGCCGGGGTTGATGAAGGGATGAACGGGCTCTCCACCCGCTTTGCCTTTAAGATCCTCTCAAGGGTGTTTAACTTCGACCATGTTGAAGTGGCGGCCAACCCGGTGCATCTGTTCTATGTGCTGGAGCAGCAGATTGAGCGCGAACAGTTCCCACAGGAGCAGGCCGAGCGCTATCTGGAGTTCCTCAAAGGCTATCTGATCCCGAAATACGCCGAGTTTATCGGCAAAGAGATCCAGACCGCTTATCTGGAATCCTACTCCGAGTATGGGCAGAACATTTTCGATCGCTATGTCACCTACGCTGACTTCTGGATCCAGGATCAGGAATACCGCGATCCGGACACCGGGCAGCTGTTTGACCGTGAATCGTTGAATGCCGAGCTGGAGAAAATTGAGAAGCCAGCCGGGATTAGCAACCCGAAAGACTTCCGTAACGAAATCGTCAACTTTGTGCTGCGCGCCAGAGCCAACAACAGCGGACGTAATCCGAACTGGACCAGCTATGAGAAACTGCGCACGGTTATTGAGAAGAAAATGTTCTCCAATACCGAAGAGCTGTTGCCGGTCATTTCGTTTAATGCCAAAACCTCAACCGATGAGCAGAAAAAACACGACGACTTTGTCGACCGCATGATGGAAAAAGGCTACACCCGCAAACAGGTTCGCCTGCTGTGCGAGTGGTACCTGCGGGTTCGTAAATCGTCCTGATGCGTCCAACCCGGCGGCACGCCGCCGGGTCAACTGCAGCTGAATGATGATAAGTAAAGTTGGCTAATGCAGTACAGGAGGGCATATGACCTGGTTCATAGACCGACGCCTGAACGGGAAAAACAAAAGCGCCGTCAACCGCCAGCGCTTTTTGCGCCGTTATAAGGCGCAGATTAAACAGTCGATCTCCGAGGCCATCAACAAGCGCTCGGTGACCGATATTGAGAGCGGAGAATCCGTCTCGATCCCGACGGACGATATCAACGAGCCGATGTTTCATCAGGGTCGCGGCGGCCTGCGCAACCGCGTCCACCCGGGCAACGACCATTTTGTGCAAAACGACCGCATTGAGCGCCCGCAAGGCGGTGGCGGCGGCGGCGGTAGCGGTCAGGGGCAAGCCAGCGCCGATGGTGAAGGAAAGGATGAGTTTGTCTTCCAGATCTCGAAAGATGAATACCTGGATCTGTTATTTGAAGATCTGGCCCTGCCGAACCTGAAGAAAAACCAGCACCGGCAGCTGAACGAGTTTAAAACCCATCGCGCGGGTTTTACCTCCAATGGGGTGCCAGCCAACATCAGCGTGGTACGTTCACTGCAGAACTCGCTGGCCCGCCGTACGGCGATGACCGCCGGCAAGCGTCGTGAACTGCGCGCCCTGGAGGAGGATCTGGAAGCCATCAGCCGCAGCGAACCGGTGCAGCTGCTGGAGGAGGAGCGCCTGCGCAAAGAGATTGCCGAACTGCGGGCTAAAATAGAGCGGGTGCCGTTTATCGACACCTTTGATTTACGCTACAAAAATTACGAAAAACGGCCGGAGCCTTCCAGCCAGGCGGTGATGTTCTGTCTGATGGACGTCTCAGGCTCGATGGACCAGGCCACCAAAGACATGGCCAAGCGCTTTTATATCCTGCTGTATCTGTTCCTCAGCCGGACTTATAAAAACGTCGACGTGGTCTATATCCGCCACCATACCCAGGCAAAAGAGGTGGATGAGCACGAATTCTTCTATTCTCAGGAAACCGGCGGCACCATTGTCTCCAGCGCCCTGAAGCTGATGGATGAAGTGGTGCAGGCGCGTTATGACCCGGCGCAGTGGAACATCTACGCCGCCCAGGCGTCGGATGGCGACAACTGGGCCGATGACTCCCCGCTGTGCCACGAACTGCTGGCGAAGAAAATTCTGCCGGTGGTGCGTTATTACAGCTATATCGAAATTACCCGCCGGGCGCATCAGACCCTGTGGCGCGAGTATGAACACCTGCAGGCGACCTTTGATAATTTCGCCATGCAGCATATCCGCGACCAAGAGGATATCTACCCGGTATTCCGCGAACTGTTTCACAAACAATCGTCTAAAAGTGAGGCGTAGTGAAATACTCAGCCAGTGAGTCGAGTGACTTGCTGGCTATTTTCCTCAGACACAAGGCCCGGTGGCACATCCATACATCATGTAAAACGGAAACAACGGGGCCAGGGCAACGGCGCCAAGCGAGCTAATCGTTTTGGTCTTATCATTGATTGATACCACAACGGGGTGCGCTAACTGGTAGGCGGCGGCCAGATCTGACGCGTCCGATGCAGTCCAAAATCCTGTCGCTTTAAACAACACCCCGAGGCGATCGTTATCAATTTGCACCGCATGATACTGATTCACCAGCTCGCTATGCTGCCCGGCATCCAGTTTGCGCTGATCCATCACCACCAGATATTCCGCCGTCACCTCATGTTGTTCCACGACAAAGTTAACCCGCACGCCGGAAGCCTGTTGGTGAAAGCGCTCATAAAAGGTCTTATAACGCTGATATTCCTGAGGCACACCGTCACGGACAAAGCGGTAACTGTATTTCGCTGAGCTGGCGACAATACCGGACTCTGTGGGTTTCACCGCCACAATGGTATCCCGAGGCGGCAAGTTTGGCGTGCTGGTACATCCTGCGAGTATCGCCACCACCACCAGCGATAAGACATATTTCATCATTTTCAGCCGTTCCTGTTCGCGATTTTCTCTATGACATCTGGCGTTTTTTTAACACTCCAGGTACAAATCCCTAACCCTGTGTATCATAACTGCCTAATCTGCTTCAAACATTCGCGCGATCGTTAGCGTTGAACTGTTTCTACTCTCAGGAGCCTGCTATGACCCCTTTTTATCAATTGACGGCTACCCGCCTGCGCGGCCAGCCCCTCTCCATGGCTGACTATGCTGGCAAGGTGGTTCTGGTGGTGAATACGGCCAGCCATTGTGGCTTCACACCGCAATACGCTGGCCTGGAAGCGCTCTACAAAAAGTACGCGGCTCAGGGGCTGGTAGTGCTTGGTTTCCCGTGCAACCAGTTTGGTAAGCAGGAACCCGGCGGTGCGGATGAAATCGAGCAGACTTGTCACGTTAACTACGGCGTGAGCTTCCCGATGTTTGAGAAAGTGGACGTCAACGGCCCCGCCGCACACCCGCTGTTTCGTTATCTGAAACAAGCGTTGCCCGGCGTGCTCGGCGGACGGATCAAGTGGAATTTCACCAAGTTCCTCATCGGTCGCGACGGCACACCCCTCACGCGTTTTGCGCCGTTCACGACGCCGGAGAAAATGGAAGCCTCCATTGTCGCGGCCCTCACGCGCTGAGTGTTCCCGTCATGCCACGTTCACCCAGCGGCGGCTGGCTGTCCATACAAGGTAGACGTCGCTCTCACGCAGCCAGCAACCGCCTGCTGCTGGCCAATCTTCCACCTGCCCGGTCATCAGCCTACAGCGGCGACACGACCTCGACTTCATGCTGAAACACATAGGGGTCGGAGAGGAGTTCGAATGCGTCGTCGTCCGGATAGGTGACCGCGACGTGATAGTCTTCGCCAGCGAAGGCTTTGACCGCCGCGAGATCCTGCCAGTAGGTGGCAAGAAAGAAATGCGCCCATTCGCCCTGGTTTTCCTGGCGCACCAGCGCGCCTCTGTTGCCGGGGATACCCCGGGCGTGTTCCACGCCGGTCAGCTCAAGGTGCTTTGCAAACCCCTCGGCATGTTGCAATGGCACACAGCCGTGCCAGGTCCTGACAATCATTTGCGTTCTCCTGTGGTGATAAACGTCTCACCCTAACATCGACAGGCATTTCTGGGGGAGCGCAACAATGCCGCGCTGGCAACAACACAAAATTATTTTGCCGGACGGGGATATCCTCTCACTCTGCAGTATTTTCGACTGCGGGGCAGCATTGGGCCGAATATTGCGCGGCGAGTATCACTGTTAGCTGGCGCGGAAAAAATCGTGGCTCGTCAGCCTCGGGCAGTCTTATCGATACACGCCCAAGCCGCGCCCCTTCAGGGCATCGCCAGCCGATCTTGATGGTCCGCAAAGAGAGCGATGAGATGGTCGGCGAGAACCCGCACGCGTCTGGATCCGGCCAGGTCAGAATGCATCACCAGCCAGAGGGTCTGATCCGCGCCGATCTCCGGCTGCAGGCACTGCAGGCCGCTGGCCCGCGCCATAAAGTGCGGCAGGACGCCCAATCCGAGTCCCGCGGATACTGCGGAAACCTGGGCCACGAGCGTATTGGCTTCGACTTTACACGGCCGGCCGCGCAGGGTGCGCGTGATCCATTGGGCGGCCGGCAGGTGCTGGTGAGTTTCCGGCCACCCCACAAAGTCCGCCTCGCTCAGCGACAGGCCGTCCGCGCCGACCAGACAGTCGGCGGCGCCATAGACGCCAAACCCCACCGTCCCCAGCCGCTTTAACGTCAGATGCCCGGCCTCAGGCTTGACCATGCGGATCGCCAGATCGGCATCCCGACGGTGCAGGTTCACCGGCTGCACGCCGCTCAGCACCTCCACCCGCAGCTCGGGATAATGGTCCAGGAGCCCTTTCAGGGAGGGCAGAATAAAATGCGTGGCCAGGTTATCCGAGGTGGCCAGACGGACAACCCCGGCGACATGCCCCTGCAGTTGCGCCGCTTCGCCGAACGCCAGGCCAGCGTATTCCAGCGCCTCCGCCCGCGCGAGCAGGGCTTCGCCATCGTCGGTCAGGCGGTAGCCGCTCTGATGGCGGCTGAAGAGCGGAACGTTCAACGCCTGCTCCAGCCGATCCAGCCGGCGGGAGACCGTGGCAATCCCCATGTTCATCTTGTCGGCGGCGCCGCTCAGCGTTCCCGCCCGGGCGATGGCGAGGAATATGCGCGCATCATCCCAGTTAAATTCTGCGGTCATCTATTTTCCATTTACGGAAAACAACTCTCCGTTTTCCGCTCTTTTTTATCAGTTTTGCAGGGATGATACTGCACACCACTCGCGGAGACAACCAGGCCATCCGGTCGCCTGCGCTCTCCTCACCTGAACGTCCGCGCACCGCGCGGAACGCTCCTTTCCTAAGGATACGCCTGATATGAAAGAGATTGCTTTACCCCTCCACCCGGCGCCGGCGCGCGTCTGGATTGCCGTCGTTGCGCTCGGGATCTGCGCCTTTTCGATCGTCACCAGCGAACTGGCGCCGGTGGGCATGCTCAGCGCCCTGGCGGCGGATTTTCACCAGACGGAATCCGGCATGGGCCTCGCCGTCACCGCCTATGGCTGGGTAGGCGCCCTGGCGGCTCTTCTTTCCGGCGCAATGCCGGCGCGTATTTCCCGCAAGGCGCTGCTGGTCGGGCTGATGCTGATCCTCGCGTTTTCCTGCCTCGCCGCAACCCGGTCTTATTCGATGTTCGCCCTGATGAGCGCCCGCATGATTGGCGCCCTGGCGCATGGCGCCTTCTGGGCCTTAATTGGCATTGTCGCCGCGCAGCTGGTGCCGCCGCACCGGCTGGGGCTGGCCACGGCGATCATTTTTGGCGGCGTGTCAGCGGCAAGCATAGTGGGGGTGCCGCTGGCGAGCTTTATCGCCACCCTGGCGGGCTGGCGACTCGCGTTTATGTCGATGGCCTTGCTGTCACTAGCCGCCGCTGCTGTGCTGTGCTCGACGCTGCCCCCGCTGGCCGCCCCTGCCCCCGTCAGGCTGCGTGTTTATCGCGATATTTTCCGCAATCCGCTGCTCGGTGGCCTGTATGGCGCCACGGCCTGCATCATTACCGCTCACTTTGCCGCCTTCACCTACATTGAACCGCTGCTGATAAATCTGCAGGGAGTCCCGGCGACCGCCCTCTCCGGCCTGCTGCTGCTGTCAGGGGTTTCCGGGCTGCTGGGTAACGTTATCGCGGGTAAGCTTATCGATCGTCATCTGAAGGGGCTGATTTTCGCTGCGCTGCTGCTGAGCGGGGGCGCGCTGGCGATCCTTGGCGCCGCCCGTCTTGCGCCACTGCCGTTCTGTTTTAGCGGGCTACTGTTAGCCCTGTGGGGCGCCGGCATCGCGATTGTGTTCGTCGGCTTACAGACCTGGCTGCTGCGCAGCGCGGGCGCGGTCGCCCAGCCGGCGTCAGCCATTTACGTGGCCATTTTTAATGCCGCCATCGGCACCGGGGCGCTTGTCGGCGGCCAGCTGATCGCCTCAGCTGGCCTGTCGGAAATGGTGTGGCTGGCGGCGGGGATCATGGTGGGCAGTACGCTGCTGATCGCCCTGCTGAAAGCGCCTCTGCCCGGTCAGATCGGTGCGGCGACGGCAGGCGCTTAGATTTGCGCCAGCCCGCCGTCGACATAGATCTCCGCGGCGTTAATAAAGCTCGACTCATCCGACGCTAAAAATACCACCGTCCGGCCAATCTCCTCCGGCTCGCCCAGCCGCCCGAGCGGTACGCCGGCCGCCAGAGCATCGAACAAGCCCTGGCGGTCCGCCTCCGCCACCAGCCCTCCCAGACCCGGGGTACGTACCGGCCCCGGGCTGACCACATTGATGCGGATCCCGCGGTCGCTAACCTCCAGCGCCCAGGAGCGCGCCAGGCTGCGTACCGCGGCCTTACTGGCGCTATAGATGCTGAAGTTAGCCGTCCCTTTTACCGCCGCCGTAGAGCCGGTCAAAATCACCGAGGCGCCATCGGCGAGCAGCGGCAGCGCTTTTTGCACGGTGAACACCACCCCGCGCACGTTGGTGGCGAAAATCCGCTCGACGTGCGCTTCGGTGATGGCGCTGAGCGGCAGCATATCCCCGCCGCCAGCATTGGCGAACAGCACATCCAGCCGGCCGGACTCTTCGGCAATGGTCGCAAATACCGTGTCAAGGTCGCTTAACACGGCGGCGTCGGCGCGGATCGCGCGGGCGGCGGGGCCGATGAATCTTACCGCCGCATCCAGCTCCTCCTGACGGCGGCCGGTGATGTACACCTTCGCGCCCTGCTCCGCCAGTGCTTTCGCCGACGCCAGGCCAATCCCGGCGCTGCCGCCGGTGACTAACGCCACTTTATCCGCAAGTTTTTTGCTCATGGTGCATTTCCTTGGTTAGAGTATAAACAGGCCAGGCTCGCGAACGCGCCCCGCCGGGTATGGAAAGCACTGTAATCGTCCCGGCGAGGCGGAAAAATGGCCTAATCTGAAAAACACTCTTCCCCTCGGTGGATAATGACCTCCAGTAACCAGGATAAAGCGAATAATGGACCGGTTTTCAGCTCTCAAAGCCTTCACTCGCGTTGTCGAAGCCGGCAGCTTTACCCGCGCCGCGGACTCGCTGAATATGCCCAACGCCACCCTCAGCAAAACCATTCAGCAACTGGAAGCGCATCTTGGGGTTTCCCTCCTGCAGCGCACCACGCGGCGTATTACCGTGACGCCGGAAGGACGGGAGTACTATGAAAAAGCCCGCTGTCTGCTGGAAGACCTGGAAGAGATCGACGCGTCTTTCAATACCGCCCGCAATAAGCCGAAGGGCCATCTACGGATCGCCATCGGCGGGTCGACCGCGTGCGATGTGCTGATCCCGCTGCTGGCGGACTTTATGACCTCCTGGCCGGATATCCGTATCGATTTGCAGGTGGCCGATAAGCCCGCGGACCTCATCAGCGGCAATATTGACTGCGCCATCCGCGGCGGTCCGATGGAAGACTCGACGCTGATCGCCCGTAAAATCGGCGAGGCGACGCTGGTCACCTGCGCCACCCCGGGCTATCTTCAGCGCTACGGCACCCCCGCCTCGCCGGATGAACTACATCATGGCCACCGGCTCATCAGCTATCTGTCGCCGGCCAGCGGCAGAGCGTTTCCGTTTCGCTTTACGCGTCACGGCGTCAGCACCGAGCTGAAGACAGAGCCCCATCTCGGCATCAATGAGAGCAACGCGCATATTGCCGCCGGCGAGGCGGGCTTAGGCATTGTGCAGACCTTTACCTATTCGCTGAAACCGGCGCTGGCGAGCGGCGAACTGGTGGAGATCCTCAGCGCCTGGCGCCCGGCCCCCTATCCCTTTCACGTCGTCTATGCCCGGCACCGGCACGTCCCGCCCCGGCTCCGCGTCTTTATTGACTGGCTGGCGGCGGTTTTTCCGGCCGCGGTGCAGGGATAGCGCGCGTTATCTGACGCGGAGCAGGTCCCCGTATCGCGTGGTGTAGCGCGGCGAGAGCATCTCTCGCTTCATCTGCCACTGCTGCTGGATCCCCTGGCCGGCAAAATAGAGCGCCCCCCTGCCGTTTTTCGCATTCAGCTGATCGAGAACCTGCATCAGTCTGGCGCTGTTGTGCCGCGGAGCAAGCTCGTCGAACAGATTCAGCTGGGCGACGCCCTGGCTGTAGAAATCGCCGAGCATCACGCCGGCCTTCTGATAGCGATGCCCCGCTTTCCAGATGGCATCCAGACAGCTCGTCGCCGCGGCGATAATATCCCGGGAGTCCTGGGTCGGCGTCAGCAGCTTTAGCGAGGCGCTGTTGCCGTAATAGGGTTCATTCAGCGCGAAGGGGCTGGTTTTGACAAAGGCGGAGACGAACCGGCAGTACTGATGCTCACCGCGCAGCTTTTCTGCTGCCCGCGCGGCATAGCTGCAGATCGCCTGGCGCATATCCTCATAGGCCGTAATCCGATCCCCGAACGAGCGGCTGCAGATAATTTCCTGCTTCGCGGGGGCAAACTCCTCCAGCGCCAGGCAAGGCTCGCCGCGCAGCTCCCGTACCGTTCGTTCGAGCACCACCGTGAAGTGCTTGCGGATAAAGCGGATATCGCTCTCCGCCAGCTGGAGTACCGTGCCGATCCCCATCGCTTCAAGCTTTTTGCCGATCCGCCGCCCGATGCCCCAGACCTCGCTCACCGGCAGCAGCGCCATCAGCTTTCGCTGCCGCTGCGGGCAGGACAAGTCCACTACCCCGCCCGTCTGCCGCGGCCACTGCTTCGCCGCGTGGTTGGCCAGCTTCGCCAGGGTTTTGGTCTGGGCGATGCCAACGCCCAGCGTCAGATGGGTACGCTGCAGCACCGTGGCGCGGATTTCGCGGCCAAAATCGGTCAGATCTCTGCAATGACGCACACCGCTGACATCGCAAAAGGCCTCATCGATACTGTAAATTTCGCAGCGCGGGGTGAGCTCTTCCAGGGTGGCCATCACCCGGCTGGACATGTCGGCATACAGCTCATAATTACTGCTAAACGCCACGACGCCGTGGCGAAGAAACGCAGCCTTCTGCTTAAAGTAGGGTTCGCCCATTTTCACAAACGGCTTCGCCTCCGCCGAGCGGGCGATCACGCAGCCGTCGTTGTTCGACAGCACCACCACCGGCCGCCCCTTCAGGTCTGGCCGGAAGGCGGTCTGACAGCTGGCATAGAAGGCGTTCACATCACAATGCGCGAACATGATCAGCCCGCCGCCTTGATGATGTAGGTTACGACGCCGAAAATATCGAGCGTCTCCTCGCGGCCGACCACGATGGGCGAATAGGCCGGGTTCATCGGGTTAAGCTGCACCCGCGGCAGAAGCTGCAGCTTCTTTACCGTAAACTCGCCGCCGACGGCGGCAATCACGATATCGCCATGCTCCGCTTTACGCGCGCTGTCCACCACCAGCAAATCGCCTTCGTCAATGCCGGCATCGATCATGCTGTCGCCAGCGGCTTTGACAAAATAGGTCGCGCTGGGATGCTGCACCAGCAGCTCGTTGAGGTCGATTCGCTTCTCAACATAGTCCTGAGCCGGGCTGGGAAAGCCGCACTGCACCAGGTCGGCAAAAAAGGGAAAGGAGACAATCTGACGTAGCTCAACCGGCGTGTAAACGTTCATTTTTCAACCCACCACACAATACTGAATATATATACAGTAGTTTTGCCAATTTTACCGGTCAATATCGGCTCCAGCTATCAATCGCCAGCACTGAAATAACTCCTTGATGTCAATAGGGGTCTTCTTCAGCACCAGCGAACCGTTTGCTGCTTTTGCGCGCAGCCCGCCCGCCGCGCGAGGTGGTAGATGCGCAGCGCCGCGGCATTCGCTTGACACTGTACATTAATACAGTAAAACTATCGCCCGCGATCAGCATACAGAGGACAGAAGATGTTTGTGGAACTGATTTATGACAAGCGCAATTTTGCCGGGCTGCCGGGCGCCAGAGAGACCATTCTTAACGAGCTGACCAAACGCATGCAGCGCATTTTCCCGGAGGCGGAAGTGCGGGTGAAGCCGATGATGACGCTGCCGGCGATCAACACCGACGCCAGCAAGCATGAAAAAGAGCTGATCAGCCGCACGGTGCAGGAGATGTTTGAAGAGGCGGATATGTGGCTCACTGAAGAGTGATGCCGCCCGTCGTTGGCGGCGCCCCCCTCTTTAAGAGCTTTCCCGGATGTGGCAGAGCCACGGGCAACAGTACAATAGCGGCGGTTGCAGACTGGCAATGCAACCTTCGCTCACCTGCTGGCTCTTGCATACGGCCAGCAGGTGAGCCCTACCTGTCTCCCCTCATCGCCTCACAGCGTCTCCGGTAGCGCCGCTATAATTCTATCCACTAGCCCGCGATGCTGATGGACCTTCCCGCATTTAACAATGATCTGCCTGGCGTTGTCATAGCCCGGCGCCCACAGACGGTTGTTGAGCAGAACGTCCTTGTAGACCGCGATCAGCGGTTTGTTCCACGCCGCCGCCATGTGCACCACCGAGGTGTCCGGGGAGATAATCAGCTCCGCCTGGGCGATCAGCGCCATCGCATGGTGTAACGTGTTAAATGGGTTAATCACCACCTCCGGCGGCAGCGGGATGCGGATCTCGCGCCGGTGATCGAGCAGAATAACCGCGCTCCCCGGGTGGCGGGCCAGCAGTTTGTCGAGCAGTTCCGCCAGCTGCGTCTGCGAGAGACTGCGGTCGGCATGGCCGGCAAAAATATTAATCACCACCGCTTTTCCGCTTAGCGACGCCAGATACTGCGCCACCTCCTGCATAATCGGCCCGGGCACCGCCAGGTCGTAAGCGTCCAGCCCGCGGGTGTCCAGTTGGAGATAATCGGCGATCAGCTCGAACGTTTTCGTCACGTGCCAGCGCTGGCAGTCAAAATCAAAAGAGTGGGAGTAGTGCTTAATCGATGGCCATTTATTAAACCCGAGCACTGATTTGGCTTTTATTTGTCGGAAAAGCCGCAGGCGATGCACGGGAATATCGAACAGCGAAGGGTCAATAATAATATCGTACTTATTATTAGCCAGTTCATTAATAACGTCGCGAGGAACGTTATGATTAAATTTACGCAAAAAATCGGCGGACGTGACCGGGTCAGCTTCATAAATATGGCGGATCCGCGGGTTATAACGCATCACCTGGCTGTTAGAGGTCGTCAGCAAAAAATCAACGATATAGCCTGACTGATGCAGGCATTTCACCAGCGCGGAATCCACCACTACATCGCCGACCGCCCCCTCATTGCGCATCAACAGGACGGTTTTCGCAGACGACAAATCTACCGGCTGACGGCGTCGGCGATCCCAGAGCGCTTTCGCCACCCCCACCCGCAGGGCATTACGTACTTTCTTAGTAAAGTAATTCCGCCGTCTGTTGAGCTCCCTTATTTTATTAAATTTCTTGCGTGGGGAACCCTGCATGGTTGCATCGTGCATCATCCTAACCTCATTACGGCAATCATTAATATTCTGTGTCGTCCGATAAAGACTGAGCGAAATAAAAAAAGTTCGATTGAAAATGAAAATCATTCTTTTTTTTATTTACAAAACTCATCTGCGCCTGCGGGATTGCACCACAGCACTGTGAAGTAATAATGAGCGAATGGTGAATTTCCCGGCCCACCGTTGGCAGGCCGGCGCAACAGCGCTAAGCTGGCTGCTTTATGATGTCAGGAGGACGCTATGCTTGAAGCAGTAGAAGGTAATATCCACCAGCGACTGTGCGCGCTGCTCGACGAACACCAGGCGCGCTACCGGGTGATGGCGCACGAGGCGGTCGGTCAGTGCGAAGCCGTCTCGGCAATCCGCGGCACCGCGCTTGGCCAGGGCGCGAAAGCGTTAGTCTGTAAAGTGAAAGGAAACGGCGTCAACCAGCATGTGCTGGCGATCCTCGCCGCCGATCGGCAGGCCGACCTCGCCAGCCTGGCCCGGCATATCGGCGGCAGCAAAGCCTCGCTGGCCAGCCCGGCGGAAGTGGAGGCGCTCACCGCCTGCGTGTTCGGCGCCATTCCCCCCTTCAGTTTCCATCCGGCGCTGCGGCTGGTGGCGGACCCGCTGCTGTTTGAACGCTTTCCACAAATCGCCTTTAACGCCGGGCGCCTGGACCGGTCGATCATTCTCGACACCGAAGACTATTTACATATCGCCCGACCAGAGATCGCGACCTTTCGCCGTCTTAGCTAACCGGGCATCCGCCCAGATTTCCGCCGCATGGCGTAAAAATCCTGTTTATTCACGCCACGATGCGTAGAGTAAGCGGGATATTTTTGGCATTCTTATTTTGGCAAGGACCTCTGTACATGTTTGATACCACCCTGTTGATCCTGCTGGGTCTGGCGGCGCTCGGCTTTATCAGTCATAACACCACCGTGGCGATCTCCATCCTCGTGCTGATTATCGTGCGCGTCACGCCGCTGAACGCCTTCTTTCCCTGGGTTGAGAAACAGGGACTGACCGTCGGGATCATTATTCTGACCATCGGCGTGATGGCGCCTATCGCCAGCGGCACGCTGCCGCCCTCGACGCTGATCCACTCCTTTATGAACTGGAAATCACTGCTGGCGATTGCGGTCGGGGTGTTTGTTTCGTGGCTCGGCGGGCGCGGCGTCTCCCTGATGGGCTCCCAGCCGCATCTGGTGGCCGGGCTGCTGGTCGGTACAGTACTCGGCGTCGCCCTGTTTCGCGGCGTCCCGGTCGGGCCGCTGATTGCCGCCGGGATCATCTCATTGTTTATTGGGAAGTCGTAGCCAGGCTGCCGTGATAGCGGCCCGGCGTCTGTCCGAGCCCTTTCTTAAACATGGTGATGAAGGCGGTGGTGGAATCGTAGCCCAGCGCCTGGGCCGTCTGCTGCACCGTCTGCCCGCGGATCAGCTGCTGCAGCGCAAGGATCAGCTGCAGCTGATGGCGCCAGCGGCGAAAGCTCAGCCCCGTTTCGCGCACTACCAGGCGGGCCAGATTCCGCTCGCTCATCGCAAACACCGCCGCCCACTGGCTCAGGGTCTGCCAGCGCGCCGGATCCTCGGCCATCATCGTCACCATTTGACGAATTTTCGGGTGGTTTGATACCGGCAGCTGCAGGTGCTCCTGCGGCTGG
>OGYH01002486.1_pt1 | contig 14560 bp, 9 predicted proteins | sample 1576511 | NCBI WGS metagenome assembly OGYH01 (sample SAMEA3541522, study PRJEB24748) | human gut metagenome | biome: human gut; feature: human-associated habitat; material: faeces | place: China | collected 2012
GAGGAACTATCCAATTATCATAAACCTGCTCTTGTCCTTCCTTAAAATAAAGTGAGAACGGACCACCTTCCGGACCAAGCCAGAAGCGTTCCTCACCTCCTACCGGATTAAATTGAGAACTGACTTTGCCTTCATTTATGAAACGATAATTAATCCAGCCGTAACTATCACCTTCATCGCCGGAAGCGGAAGTAGTCATTACACGGCCTTGCCATGCAGGAATAACCATCACTTTAGAATTCCCATCAGCAGATACCAATTCAGTATATTCAATGCCGTGGTCCTTTAAGAACTGGGCATCATAAGCATAACTTCCCATCTTGATTTCTTTTTGTCCGCCGCATGATACAAGTATTGCAGTTGCACCTACCAGCAGAGTGTTTTTCAGTTTGGTTGATTTCAACATAACGCCTGTTTCCTTTATTTATAGAGAGGTCCATAATTCTTGCAAGCTCTATAGTCACTGCCTTCCATATCCTCGCCAAAAGCAGTCCATGCACTGGGACGGAAAATATTTTCCTCAGAAACATTGTGCATGCATACCGGGATACGAAGCATGGAAGCCAGAGTACGTCCTGTCCGCGCGCATTCTGGCTGTTCATAGCCTTCACCAGATTCTCCAGCGTGTAGGGGTTGTGCAGCTGTGCAAAGCTCCGCTTCTTTCCGCTCGGTGTAACCGGTTCTTTTTCGTTTCGGATGCCCTTTTCTCCCAGCACACCCTCCAGTTTGTCGTATACCCACTGTTCCACCTTTTGCTCCGGCGCTTTTTCCCGTATCGCGTTTCGGGTCGCCTCCACATCCAGCGTCTGCTTTCCGGCACTTGTATCGGTCACCATTTTGTATGCGTGCTCCAGCATCTGGTACAGCCGCCCTCTGTTTTCATTCCGCAGCTTGTTGATCCGCAGCATCCACCGTTTGTTTTGTCCTTCCAGCGCTCCGTGGGTATACTTCTCCTCCAAGGCATCCGCAGCCGCGTCTGCCAGCTTGTCCAGCTGGTCAATATCCCCGCCTTCAAACGCCTCCTTGAGTTGTGCCTCGCCCGTGTGCCGGATCACAGCCTCCAGCGCATCGTTTCCAATGCTGTCAAACTGCTCCTGTTCCATCCGGTACACCGGCTCCACCGTTATTCCCTTGTCCTTCAGGTATGCCAGCTGCACCCCGGTGTCCCGCTGCATCTTCTGCGCCAGTTCCTCCCGGCTCAGGCTGCTTGCCTCGTCCACACCTGCACGCTGCACCGCAGCGCTGTTCACAAACTTTCCGTCAAATGCTTCCCAGCTTGCCTCGTACACCCGGTTTTCAAAGTCCCTCATGGCATCGTAGTGCACCTCGTACTCCACGCCCGGCCTTGTCGGGGTCCACGCATCCGCGCCGTACACCCGGTTTGCCTTGTCCACCATGGGGTCAATGGTGTCGCTGCCAAATACCAGCGATACCGGCCCGTACTTTGTGTGCCCCTCCCGGGCTTTCACCACCGCAATGGACGGCGACGGCATTCCGCCCAGCTGCAGCGCCTCGCGCAGGTTCTGCTCGGTCAGGTTGTGCACCGCCACCAGCTCCTTCTGGCCGTCCACCTCCACCGGCGCGCTAAGCGCAAAGCGCACTGTTTTCTGCACAGCTGCATTGTTTTCCTTGTTTTCGCCAGCATCCTGTGCTATACTTGTTCCAGAAGATATCTCCTGGGCATCCTTTGCGGTGCTCAGCACAGACCTCGAGAGCTGTGTGGAGGTATCTTCTTTTTTTGTTACCACACCCTCATCATCGAGCAAAACATGATCACCATCTGTCCAACATACTTCATGCACATAAAACGTTTTTCGTCCATCTTTAAGGTATGCTCTTACGATAACACCTTCATAGATTTTCTCTCCATTCATTTCAATCGGTGCAGCAAAAACGTAGGTATCAAAACCGCTCCCCATCCAGTTTTCCTCGTACCCGATCTGTGTTCCTTTTTGAATCACTTCCGGAACCGCCGCAACAGCTGCCTGCTTTGCTTTGCTATTGCCATGGCGAACCGTCTGCTGTGCATTTTTACGTTTAAGCTCAACCGTTCCAAAGCCTTCACGAATCACGCTGTTACCAATTGATTCAAAATAATCTGCTATGTTATTGATATTCTCGCTTATTGTCTTACCAAAGGAAACTTCATTTCCTTTGATTTTTGCCACCACAGCCATCTTAGCCAATTCGCTCAGATGATTGTTCATCTGCTCCGCTAGGGAATCTTTTCCCTCGTGCAGCCGGAACCGCACCCCCTTCGCCGCGCCGTTGCCTTCAATGGCAGCGGCGTTTTCTTTTGCCGCCCGCAGGTTGTCCATCGCCTTTTCCGCGTGTGCAAAATAGGCATCCTGCAAGGCCTTCTTCTGCGCCTCGGCAAGGTTCTTTGCGTGCAGCGCCGCCGGGTTCTCCGGGTCAATGGTCAGCATCTTCTTTGCCTTGCTGATGATGCTGTTCAAAAGCTCCTTCACCGCATTCACGGCCTTGGTAATGGTGCCCGCCTGCGCTGCGTTTTTGTCCGCCTGTGCCCGCTGGAACTGTGCCCACCGGGTCACGTCCTCCACAGTCTCAAAAATGCCGCTCCAGCTTTCCGCCACCAGCTCCTCTGCCGCCTGTTCGTAGGTCAGGTTTTGGGCTGCATAATCCTTCATCTTCTCCCGGATCATGCCGTCTACGTTCTCGTACCCCGCGCTTTCCGCCAGATACTCCAGCGCCCTGTCCATCAGCGCCTTTGCGCCCTCCGCGTCCAAAGCGTTGTACCAGTGGAAGTCCTCGTGCAAAATGGTGCCGAACACATCCTCGCTCCGGTCTCCAAAATAGATCTGTGCTGTTTCGGTGTCGATGTACGCCTTCACCCGCTTGCTGGGTGCGCCGTCCGGTCCCCGCAGCACGCTCTGCAAAATGGCATCCGTGCCTGTGCCCGCTGCGTTCAGCCGGATCAGCTGGGTCGCCATCTCGTCCGCCGTCCGCAGGCTTCCTTTCCAGATCACCCGGCCTTCGCCGCTGGTGCTCTGGCTGCCAAGCGCACCGCCCAGCCCGCCTGCCGCTTCGGTCTCGCCCTGCCCCTGCGTCCACGCTGCCTGCAAAGCCTCTTTGCCGCCGGGCTGCTGCAGCACATAGTTTGTAAAACCCGCCAGTCCGCTGGTCGTGCCCGCCAGCTCCAGCGCCTTGTCAAAGGTTTTTACCCCCTCCATCTGTCCAAGCCGGTACATGCAGCTCGCCGCCGAGGTATACCGGTCAAGGTCTGTAATGCTGTCCGGCACCATCCGGCTGATGGTCTCGCTCGCGCCCCGGCTCACCTTCCACCGGCTCAGCTCCCGCTGTACGCTGCGCTGCTTTTCGGTCAGGCTCTGCTGCCGCAGTCCGTAGGTTTCCCGCAGCGCGCCGCTCTGGGTCGTGTCTGCTTCCCCGGCCTGTACCGGCTGCGCACTTTCCACACTTTCCCCGGCCTTTTCCACGTTGACTTGTCCATCCCGCTGTGGTACAGTAGTATCAGCAGAGGGTAGATCAGCTAACGTTTCGGACGTATCTCTGGGGTCGGACGCGGCATCCATAGGGGCCTGCAACTCCTCTGCTGTGGCGGAGGGGTCTGCGACTACGTTTCGGACGTAAACCTCGGGGTCGGACGCGGCATCCATGGGGGATCGTAAGCCCTTCGTCACTTCTGTTGCATCCACACCGTTTTTCGCAAGATACTCGGTAACAATATAATTTGTGTTCTTTTTTGTATCACAGACGGCTTCCACGATCACGTGGGAGCCGTCTATTTTTTTCTCAAAGATCACAATGGGCGCACGCTTTCCATTGCGGGTCCTGTACCCATCTGCCCGGTCTTTCGCCAGATACGCGTTGTCAAAGTTGTTCAGCACATATCCAGCTCTCGCCACGTCCGCGCTTTCTCGCATGGTTCCGTCCGCGCTGCCGTCCCCGCCTCCGTGCCGGTTCGTGATATGCCGCACCGCATTGGCATCCATCATCGTCGCGCTGCCAACCTTGTCCAGCCCCGTCAGCTGCTGCATGGCATCCCGCATCCGGTCGCTGGTTTCCGTCACCATGTAGGGTGCCGGCTGTTCACCCGCCCGCACTCTGTCCACATATTCTGCCAGCTTTAAGTCTGCGCTGTCCTTGTATTCTGCAATTCTGGCATTCTGTGCCGGGGTATGCTTTGCCGGGTCATCATCCACCGCAGTCTCATTCCTTTGAGAAAAGCTCCCCCCTTCGGGGGAGCTCCGTTCCCGCGCCGCCGACTGGCGGACGGGAACGGTGAGAGGGTCTTGCTGCTCGCCAGTGGGCACCGGCGCAGCGGCATCCGCTCCGTTCGCCTTGTACTCCAGCCGCTTGCTCATCGCGCCCAGCCCCGTGCCCACGGCACCGCCCAGCGCACCGGACGCGCCGCCGGTCAGGCCGCTCTGCAAGGCGGTCACAAAGGTCTCCGGCTTCAAAAGCGCCTCGGCCGCTTCCGTGTCCCCGCCCAGTACGGCGTCAATGGCGGTGTCTGCGTAGGTCTCCACAAAGGCCTGCACCGCGTTATCTAACCCGCCTGTCACCGCGTTCGCAACCGCCGGGTATGCCTTGGCAAATGCGCTGTCCCCGCCAAGGCCGCGCACCCAGTCCGCGATCTGCCCCGCCAGCGTGTCCTTTGCATAGTCCGCACCCATGCTCCGTGCAAGGTCTGCCGCGCCTACGCTGTTGATGGCCCATCCCGCGCCAAACTTCGCAAGTCCGGTGGCAAGCGTCTGCCCTGCGCTCTGGCCCTTCTCCACGCTCTGTCCCATGCTCTCCGCCGCGCCCTGCGCGCTCAGCACCGGCAGCACCAGATACGGGCTTACGCCCGCCACCGCAAGGTTCTCCGCCGCGCTGCTCACAACGCCCATGGCAGTCCGCGCCGCCGGGGTCATGCCCGCCTGCGCTGCCGCCGTGTGCCGCTGGCCATAGTCATACAGCTTGTAACCAAGGTTGTCCTTGTCCACGCTGTCCGCCACCTTTGTCCCCGCAATACGGCTGCGCATGGTGTCGATCTCCGCCTGCGTGTATCCCTTTTCCAAAAGTTCTGCGTCGGTGTACGGCTGCATGCTCGTTGCCGTGCTGCCCTGCTGGGCGTAGGTGGTCTTGCCGCCGGTCAGCATTCCCAGCAGCTTCTCCTGCCGTGTATCCCCCTGCACCTCTTCCCGCAGCGCCTTCCAGTTTTTCCGGGTCTCCATCTCGTTCCAGATGCTCACCCCAAGGTTCTCACCCACCAGAAGCGGCGCCGCCGCCACCGTTGCCGCAATGCCTTTTGCCGTGTCCGCGCCGCGCCGCACAAATACTTCCGCCGGGTTGTAGGCTGGGTATTCGGTCAGGTACTGCCGCGCTGTGTCGATCTCCTGCTGGCTGTACCCCATCCCCCGCAGCTGCGCGTCCGTGTACTTCGCCTTCGTCTCCTTCTCCCCGCCCGCGCTGCGGCTCGTGCCGCTCTGGGCATAGCTGGTGTATGCGCCGCCGCCCGCGCCCGCCGTGGGCGCTCTGGCGCTGGTTCCCTGCTGGGCGTAGCTGGTGTAGTCCTGCTCCTTCTGCCGCATCAGGTCCACCAGCTCCCGGTGCCGCGTGTCCGCGTCCATCCACAGGTTCCACCTGTCAAAGTCGTCCCGCTTTACAGCATTGGCTGCCTGTGCCCGCTGCTGCGGGGTGTTGTCCCCGCCCACATAGTTCCAGTCCAGTTCGTAGTCCTCCTGCCGGTCGGTCTTTACCGGGCTGCCGGTCGCCGTGCCCAGCACGCTGTCCAGCACCTCGTCCGCCAGCTTCTTGCTGTCCAGCGTTCCCAGCTGCCGCGTGCCGCCGCTCATCCAGCGGGTATCCGTGCTGCCCTGCGGCAGCTGCACCCGGGTCTGTAAGGGGCTTTCCACAGCCGTCCGCACCCCGCTGTCGCTCCGGCTCTGCGCCATCCGGTTGCTTACCCTGTTTGCCTCGTTCTGCTTTTTCTGGTAGTTTTCCTCCCACCGGTTCATCTGCTCTTTGGTAGCCGGTTCTGTCTGCGCCGGGTGATAGCTGTCCTCGTTCTTCTTATCCTTGTACTTTCCCTCGTAATTGCGGCTCCACTGCGCCATCTGTGCTTTTGTCACTGCCATAGCGTTCTCCTTTATTTCAGCGTACCCATCGCGTATGCGATCTCGTCCTCAGAGTATCCTTGCAACCGCAGGCTGTTGTAAATGGTCTGTTCGTCCGAGCCTCTGCTCTGCTGTCCCTGCGCCGCATTTGCCGCCACCTGCATCCGTTTCGTCGTAATGCCGGTGCCCAGTTCGCCGTCCACATCCACCCCGGCTTTGCGCAGTTCACCCAGAATTATGCTGTACATCGGGTCGTTCTGGCTCATGCCCGCAAGCTTATTCATCATGCTGGTCACGTTGCTGGAGCTGTACTGCAGCCCGCCATACCCGCTGCTGCCGGTCTTGCTGCTGGAAGAGCCGCTTCTCCCTCTGCTCCTGCCCGTCCCGGTGATCGCGCTCTTCTGCCGCGCAAGCGCCAGCGCACTGGCGTTCTGCCGCCCGGCAATGGTGCTGTAATAGTCGGTGCTTCCCGGGTCGATGCCCGCCATCTGCAAATAGCTCTTTGCGCCGGTGTCGTTGCCGCTGCTTGCAAGGCTTGCCCCCTGCAGCAGCGCCGCCATCTGCTCCTTGGTGGTGTCGCTCATGCCCTGCCATGCGTCCAGCATCGTGCTGTCCAGCCCGTACTTTGCCAAGGTCTGGTTCGCCAGCTCGTCAAAGCCCGCCTGCTTAAAGGCCGTTGCCTGCTCCATCGCCGCCAGCTGGTCGCTCAGCTGCGCCCGGCTCAGGCTGTCCGCGTACTGCTTTTCCTTAAAATCGTTCTCCCACTGCTGCTGCGTGTACCCCATGTATCCGTCATACCCGGCCTTCGCCACGCTGCCAATGCCCTTGATAATGTTCCACAGGTTGTTTTTCGCGTCCTCGCTCTCCTGCCGCGCCTGCCCTACCCGTCCGTACAGGTAGTTGCGCCAGGTCTGGGCGTTTGCCGTGTCCTGCGCCGCTGCACTGCGCTCCATGCTGTCCTGCCCCAGCAGGGTGCTCACCATGTCCGCATTCCCCGCCAGTTCGTTCTGCCACTGCTGCAATGCCTTGCTGCGCAGCTGGGCAAGTGCCGTGCCCGCGCTGGCGGTCTGGTCTTGCGCCGTCTGGTTCACCACGCTCTTCGTCCAGTCCGTACCGTACCCGCCGCCAAGGCTCTGCGCTGTTCCCAGCGCTGCCGCTGCACTGTCCGCCGCGTTCCCTGTCACCTTGTCCCGGTAACTCTGGTACGCCTCGCTCAGCGCTGCGTCGGGCACGCCGGTGTCATTCAGACCGCTCACCTTATCCAGCCGGTCGTTCACCCGCCCGGTGTATGCGCTCTCGTATGCGCCGGGCACTTCCTGCTCGGCCTGTGCCAGCCTGTCCTTTGCGTTCTTCAGCTTCTTCATCGTGCTCATGCTCCACCCTTTCTTTCTTACAGCAGCGCTATAATGGCCTTAATGATCCACGGCGCAACGGTTGCAATAAGCTGTCCCACGTTTGTTGCGGTCTTGATGCCGTTTGCCTTTTTCTGCTGCTGTTCATTGTAGGCGCTGTCGTACTCGTTCTGCCGGTACGCAAGCCCCTCGTTCCAGTTGTCAAGGTTCTGCTGGTAGGTCTGTCTTGCGCTGCTCTCTGCCCTTTGCAGCCCCGCCAGTTCCGTCTCCAGTCCGCTTTTCTTGGCGTTGTACTCTCCAAGGCTCTGGTTGTACAGCCCGTCCAGTACGTTGTCTAAGTTCGCCATGGTGGCATCGTAGGCGTTCTGCCCGGCCTTCGTGCCGTAGCTGCTGGCATACCCGCCGGTCATCGCCGCCGCATTGGCCTGCGCGTTCCGGTTCGCCTTCTGGGCGTTGCGGCTGTACTGGTCCTTATACTGCTTGTAGGCCGTGTCCGCATCCGGGTCGTAGTCAAACTCGCCCAGTCCCTCCAGCTTCCCGGTCACATCGTTGATCTTCTGCTGGTACTGGCTCTGGTATGCGCCGGGCTTTGTCTGCTCATACCGTTCAAGCTCCGTCTTAGCTTCATTCAGTCTGCTCATTTCTCCACCTTCTTCAAAAATTCCTCGTTCATGTTCTCCCCGCTCAGGTTCGTCAGCACATATTCCAGCTGTTCGGTCAGCTGGTATAAATAGTTCTTCAGCGCCCTTGCATCCTCCGGGTCCATCTTGTCCCCGAACTGCGGCATCGCTATGCCGCTCAGCCCCGCTAAACTTGCCATAGCTTCTCCTTTCCTTTAAGCAAATCTCTCCCTTTGGGAGAGCTCCGTTGCAGCGCCGCGCCAGCGGACTGCAACGGTGAGAGGGCTACCTCGGCTTTGCCCCCTGCACCCGCGCGCCGCTGCTGTCTGCCAGCGTCAGCGCAAGGCTGCGCAGGGTCATCTGTCCCTTACCCGTCAGCCGGATGCGCATGGTGTCAAACCGCCTTGGCTCAAACGGCAGGTTCAGCCTCTCGTGGCTGCCCTTCGCCGCGCACGTTGCCACCTTCTCAAAGGGTGCTCCGTCATAGCTTACCGCCAGTGTCACAAGCCCTGTGCCCTCTGCGTCCATCCGCAGCGTCACCCGGCTCACATACTTGTCGTCCGGCACGCTCATGCCAATGTCGCCGCTCACAGCTTCAAACTGCACTGCGTCCAGCGCCTCCGGGTCGCTGTCCGCCTCCCGGTCAGGCTCTGCCGCCCACAGGCTGCTCCCGTCCCACAGGTACAGCTGCCGTCCGCTGCTTGCCATCTCCCGGCCTGCCGCGCCCTCTTCGTGCCACATTCCCTTTTCGGTGTCGTACACCAGCAGCCGCCCCGCCGGGTCGTTCTTCTGCCGCAGGTACAGATAGTACCGCGTGTCCAGATATCCCGCCGCCGTCCAGTCCACGCTCTGCATCCGCTCCGGGTCCAGCGCCGCCGATACCTTTGTCGGCAAGCTGCCGTCCCACGCCATCACCCCGTCGGTCGAAAGGTAATACAGCGTCTCCGCGATCACGCACAAACTGTGCCCCGCGTTCGCCGCCACGCCCCGGCACCGCACGCTGGAAAGCCGGTACTCGCTGGGCTTTGTGCCGTACAGCCGGTGGATGCAGTTTTCTTTAAAGAACAGCACATACCCAAGGCAGCTTGCCGCCGCCGTAAACGGCCCGTCGCTGCCCACGGTCACCGCGTAGCTGTCCGCCGCCGTGCCCTGATAGCTGTACCAGTTGGTGGGGTCGCCCAGCGCACAGCCGTAGATCACGTTCTCTTTTTTGCTGCACCCCCACACCCGGTTATCGCACTCGGTCACAAAATCCAGCTCCGGCACCCGCCGCTCCAGCGTCATGTTCTCCCCGGTGCTCTCGTTTTCGGTGCGCAGCATATCCTCGCTGCGCCAGCTGTACTGCCCGCGCCGCAGCACCCAGCTGCCGTAAAACTGCTCGGTCACCCCCGTGCGCTCCATGGCCATCACAAGGGCAAAGGGCTCTGCGGCTTTGTCCACCGCCGTCAGCACCACCTTGTCCCCGTCAATCTCGCCCAGTACCTCCCGCACCTTGGCCGGAACGCCCTGCACCGTCACCGTGTCCCCGGTGCGGATCATGCCCTTCAGCTCCGGCACCACGATCTTCACATATTCCAGCAGGATCTGCACCCACTTTCCGGCCTTCTCGCTGTACCTTTCCAGCACGCCGTCGCTTGCGTACACCTTTCCACTCTCGCCGGTCTTTAAAAACAGCTGTCCGTCCTTGGGGCTTTCCGGCTCCGTCTCCCCGGTAGCTATGCCCTCGTAGGTACCGCCCTCCGCATCGCAGGGAGATATATACACCTCGCTGTCCCCCAGCGCCCACGCCGCGCCCAGTGCGCTCAGTTCTCCTGTCTCGGTGTCAAAGCTCATCTTGTCCGGCCAGATCAGTACCCGTGTGCCCATGCCCACCAGCTCCTTCCGGTCGTCGGTCAGCACGTTCTCCAGCACCACGGTCTCCTTGCCGTCGTCCGGCGTGTACTCAAGCCCCGTGCCGCAGCACAGCAGCATTCCGTTCAAATGGTATGCTCCGTTCATCCGCTGCATCTGCCGCACCCGCCGCCTGGGCTTTCTCGTCTGCAATGCCGGGTATCCCCGGCTGGAAAAATTCATGCTCTCGCTCAGCTCCGCCTCGCTGCACCCGTAGGTCTCGTTTAAACCCCCAAACGCCCGCAGCAGCTGCCTTGCGCCCGAAAGCACGTTCAGCTTCGTCCCGTCCAGCATCTCAGTACCTCCACTGCGCCCCGCCCGCCGGTGCGTAGGTGCGCCGCATCCACGCTGCAAACTCCTGCACTGCGTCCGCATACAGCTGCATCTCGTTGGCAGCCCGCGCCGTCTCGCCCAGTGCCAGATCCATCTGTGCGCACAGCCAATGCGGGTAAATGCTCCCCGCAAAGGCCTCCGGCACCATCAGTTCTGTGTCGTACTCCAGCCCGTCCCACCAGTTCACGTCCGCGCCCATTGCGTCAAAGTCCCCGCACTGGCTGCGCTCCACCACCGTTTTGCGCAGCCGCGCATCGCACTCCCGCAGCCAGCTCTGTTTCAGCTGGTCGTCAAAGTCGTTATTCGGCCGCATCCCGTCGGCCATCTCTACCGCCATCCCCGCCGTCATATCATTTCTCCTTTCTACCAAAAACACCCGGCACAGCATGTGCCTGCCGTACCGGGTGTCCATCCTTGCGCTCTTACAGCCGCTGCAATGCAGGTACGTCCTGCGTTTTAGCAACCGCCGCCGCGATCTTCTCATTTGCTGCGTTGTCCATCTCCTCGCTGTGGCGCAGCACCTCGGCCACCGCCGCAGGCACCTCCACGTCCACACCGCGCTGGATCAGATACGCCTCGCCGTTCACGCTCACAAAGCGTGCGCCGGAATACCGGCCGTTGTCCTTGAACAGATGGATGATCTCCGTCTTGGGCTTTTCCGCCTGCACCGCCTTGGTGCCCACGTCCTCCACAGGCTTTTCCGCCTGCACCGCTGCCTTCTTCTCTGCCATCTTCATTCTCCTTTCTCAGTTCGCCTGTGCCTTTGCGCTGTACCGCTCAGAGCAGCTCTCAATGCGCACCATGTACTGCTCGCTCAGGCGCTCTGCGGTCTTTACGGCCTTCCAGCCCACGGACGCGCGCTGGTTCAGCGGGTCGTCGCCGTAGCCCAGCTGCTTTACGATGTGCTGCAGGCCGCCGCCCTCCAGCTCAGTGGTGGCGTAGGCGTGTGCGCCCAACACCAGCGTGCCGAACACCGCAAGGCCCTCCGGGCAGCCGGTGCCCTTCCAGATCTTTGCCTCGCTGGTCTCCACAAACCGCACATTGTTGATCTTGCCGATCTCGCCCTCAAAGATCTCATCGGGGCTTGCGTACTTGTGGGCCTCCACCCAGTTGGGGTCGCGCTTGATGTCGTAGACGACATACGGATGGATGATGCACACATAGCTGCCGCCCGCGTTGCCCACAGGGTCGGCGTTCTGCACCTTCAGCTGCGCCACCGCCTGATCGATCAGATCCACGGTCAGCTGTGCAGTCTTGTCCAGACCTGCACGGCTGGTCACCGCCGTCTCCGCGCCGCCCGCACCGATCTTGGGTGCATAGATCACGTTGGTGCCGCCGCACAGGATATCCCGCACAATGGTGTCCATAGTTCTGCCGGACTGGCTCGCCAGCACGCTGGTGGCCTGCACCACGTTGTTGTCGATGGTGGTCAGCTGCACCATGTCGGTCAGGGGCACCCAGCCGCCGTACTGGTGCACCTCTGCGGTCACCGTGCTCACGGTCAGTGCCTGACCTTCCGGGGTCACGCCCTCGGTCAGCGGGGTGGTCGCCTTGGGCAGCGCCTCATACTTGCGGAACTCAATGGTCTTGCCATTGTTCGCAGGGATGGGGTAGCTGTCGCCAAACTGGTCATGCACCAGCGCAGGCAGCGCCTGATCGATCAGGCGCTTCTCGTAAAAGGTCTTCATCTCCGCCGTCATACCGGCAGAGCTGGTGGTATTCTGCAGCTGCTCGTGGGCATCCGCAAACTGCTGCAGGTTCATCTTCTTCCACTTCATTCTTGTGTCCTCCTTCAAAGGTTTATCTCTCTCACGCCCTCGCGTGGGAAATCACAGTACAATTTTCTCTCCCCGCCGTGCCCGGCGTTCCAGCTCCTCCCGCTGTCGGCGGGTGGTGTTGCTGATGTCAAACTTCGTGGTCGCCGCGCCGCCGGGGCGGGTGCCGTTCTCGCCGGGTCTCGCCGCCCGCTGCTGGATCCGCGCCGTCACGCCCTGCTCCACGGTCTGGGCGGTGCGTGCGGTGGCCTGCTCCATAATGTGGTCAAAGTAGGCCGCCCGGTATGCGTCCGGCAGGCTCACGCCCCGCCGCATCAGCTCGCCCACCTGTTCGTTCGCCAGCACCTCGCCCAGATCAAAGTCCGGGTACTGGGCTTTCAGCTGCGCCGCCTGGGCATCCCACTGTGCCCGGATCTGTGCCGCCCGCTGCTGCCGCGCCGCCTCCTGCTGTGCTGCCTGCAGCTTTGCGTTCTGGTCGTTGGCTCTGCGCAGGTCGCTCTCCATCTTGTCCAGCTCCCGCGCCGTTTTCACGCTCACGCCCCGCTGCTGCGCCAGCTCCTCGTAGTAGGCATCGTCCTTCACCTTGCCGTTCTTCACGGCCTCGATCAGCCCGTCCACGTCCTCGCCGTCCACGCCGTAGGCCTCGCTCAGTGCCTGCCGCAGCGCAGCCGCCTTGGGGTCCGCGTGCACCGCCTCACCCGCCTTGATGATGGCCTGCTGCATCACCTCGTTAAAGATGTCGCTGTACTCGCCCCGCACCAGCTCCCCAAAGGCCTTGCGCTTTTCCTCCGGGGTCTTTTCCGCCTTCTGCTCCTGCGGCTTCTCTTCGGTCGGTTCCTCACCTTCCTGCGCCTGTACCTCAGGCTGTTCCGGTGCTGCCGGGCTTGCCTTTCCCCGCAGCGCACTGCTGCGCCGCGCCAGCCGCTCCTGTGCCGGACGCAGCGCAGGCTCCTGCACCGCCGGGGCTGCCTCTGCACCGCCCTCTCCGGCAGCGCCACCGTCGCCGCCACCCTCAGCGAAATACTGCAGGTTCATCTTCCCGTCCACCATGTCCGGCAGCTGCGCCGGGTCCGGTGCCTTGCCGTCTGCAAACACCATGTTCACCACCAGCTCCACGTTCTCCGGGTAGCTCTCTGCCAGCGCGTCCAGTCCGTCCTGTACCAGCTCCACCCATGCTTCCACCATGTCGCAGCTCTCATGGGTCGGGGTCACCTCCACCTTCATCCAGCCCTCGCCGTGCGCCACAGCGCCCGCCCGCGCGGCCTCTTCTACCTCGTTGGCAAGGGTCTGCATCAGGCAGCTCACCGCTGCGCACACAATGTCCTGCCCGTGTTTTCCCGCGCCCGCATGGCCCTTCGCCTTCACCTCGTAGCCTGTCTTGCCGTCGTTCCATACCGTGCGCATCACACTTGCTTCGATCATATTATTTTCTCCTTTCCTTTAAGCAAAGCTCCCCCCTTCGGGGGAGCTCCGTTGCAGCGCCGCTGAAAGCGGACTGCAACGGTGAGAGGGCTACTTGTTCGGGTTGTTCACGTCCATCGCCCGCCGGGCTGCCTGCGTGGAAAGGCTGTTGTCGCTGCCTCCCACAGCACCGCCCAGGCTGTTGGTGCTGGTCTTTGCGCCTGTGCTGCCGCCGCCCACAGCCCCCACAGCACCCGCCGCCTGTCCGGCTGCACTTGCCGCTGCGGAAACGTTCGTTCCGTTCTGGCTGTCGATGATGGCGGCCATCTTCTGCAGCTGTGCTGCCATCTGCTGCAGCTGCTGGTACAGCGTGCCGTTTTGGCTCACTCGCTCCCGCACCTTCTCAATGCCTTCAAAGTCCATCATCTCCAGCGCAGCCAGCGCCGCATCCGCGTTCGCCGGTGCAAAAAATCCCAGCTGGTAGCACTCCTTTGCCGTCTCGTTCTGGGAAAGGCGGCTGAAGGTGCTCTTCTTCGCTGCGCTCACCGTAATGTCGAACACCGGCTCGTGGTCGCCCAGCTGCACCCCGCCCACAACGCCGCCGGGCACCCCGCGCAGCATCTGTGCGCTGAAGGTGGCATACTCCACCCCGCCGCTTTCGCCTGTAATGCGGTATACCCGCTGCTCGTCGTAGAACTGCCGCATCAGCTCAATGATCAGGTAGCACTCCTTCGCAAACGCCCGGTACGCGCTCTTCAGCATGTCCCGGCTCAGCTTGCTGCCCGCCTCCTGTAGCGCCGCAATGGCACTGGCAGCGGTCAGGCCGCTGGTGGTGCCGCCCTGGCTCACGTCCCGGTTGCCGCTCACTTCCTTCAGCTCGCTCACCCGGGCATCCCGGTAGTTCATGCAGTTGCCGCTCAACACGTTCGTCTGTAACGGCATAAAGCTGTCGCTGTTCAGCCGCCCCACCACATGCACAATGTCCTTGGAAAAGTCCGCCAGCTCTTTCTCGTTCACCCCCGCTGTGTCGCTCAGCACAAAGCGCTGCTTTGCCGCCAGCTTCACGTTCTCGTCCATGGCGTGGTTCATCTCGTCAATGGCGGTCTGGG
>OGYH01002510.1_pt1 | contig 14460 bp, 14 predicted proteins | sample 1576511 | NCBI WGS metagenome assembly OGYH01 (sample SAMEA3541522, study PRJEB24748) | human gut metagenome | biome: human gut; feature: human-associated habitat; material: faeces | place: China | collected 2012
ATGCCACACCGGATTAGGACCGAAATTTGCATTCACTAAAAATATAAAGAAACTGTTCGAAGGTAATTTCGGAGAAAAAGGCCGCCACGATCCGCTTAGCAGACCGAAAATGCGGGATTGGTATATTGCCCTGAGACAAGCAGCAAATCTTACAGCTAAGTGTAAATATTGCGGAAGTACTTTTTTAGTACAGCTGGAAGATATTCAGAACTGCAAGTGTCCATTCTGCAAAACAGGAAGAGAGAGTGCTCGGGCGCCATTTATAGCTGCAATCGTTATGGACTATTTCAATGTAGATAAGATTGTTGCAGATGTTAACGAGGATATAGATGCATTTAATTCAGATGGAGGGTATGAGGTTGAACCCGTGTCTCTCGATCTGTTAAAGCGCAAGGAAGCCGTAAGTATTAAGATTATCGATAATATGGATGGAGATTATTTCTTGTATAACTATCATACAAGCGATACATCTTTTTCTGAAAAGGTAGAAAAGTCTATAGAAATTGCGATTTCTGAAGGCGAGTATACAATCCGGAACCTGATGAATCGAGCTATTCGCATTGGAACACCAAATTCGGATTACGGCGAAATTATGCCGAACAGCAGTAAACGTTTGTCTGATATTAATAATATTATTTTGACCATGTCCGTGCTGCGCGGTGATATGACAGATTATCTTGGGGATGAAGAATTTACTACAGATGACATCAGGAATCTGAGAGAAAGAAGAATTCAGTTTGTCCTGGTATAGAAAAGGAGAGATGACGAATGGATCATTATGATCTCAAGCATTGTACACAAGAAGATACAATAGAATTTGTCAGCGCGCCGAAAAATGTATGGGTCTAAATTCATATCTCCGGGCGTTAGGTTTAAGCCCGGTCTGCCGCATGGCTTCTGCGGCGGTGATTTCCCCGGCACGCTAGCGAGCGACCACCCGCTCGAAATTGTCTGGCAAGGGTCGCGGTTTGCGGCCGGTGTATTTGCCCTTCGTCTTGGCAATCGCGATGCCCTCTCGCTGACGCTGCAAGATATACTCACGCTCAAGCTCCGCAACTGCCGCAAACGCCACAGTCGGCGCCATTGTCAGCAACAAACACAATGATACTATTGTCGATAACAATCGTTTTTTCATAACTTTTCCTCCTTATTTTATCCGCCTTAACGGCTTCAAATTTAAATAAAAAAACGCTTTCAAGACATGGTTACCCATGACTTAAAAGCGTTTTGATATCTTTTTTGAACAGCACAAAAGGGCAGAGTTTTACTTGCTCTGCTCTGCTCTGCTCTGCCGTCAGTGTATTGCACCGCAAATCGGCTTGTCAAGTTCTTTTTCACGGTGTACACCTCCTTCTGCCAAATAAAGCGCAGAAGAGATTAACAGCGTCTTCGATGATGCTTGCAACCGGCTGTCATTGCGGCTTTTGCCGCTTTAGACCCTTCTGGCTTTGCGTCCCCGTCTTTTGACGGGTTTGTCTATTTCTCAGGCACTGTGCCTGAGTTCTTAATTATTGCACCATAAGCTGTATAAGTGTGCAACGGGACAGCTATACAATTCGTGTCATAAAAACGACATTTCGTGCAGCAATCTGATGAATATCACCGTTCAATCCGGTGCGCGCAGGACTGCGAGTGTGCTTTTTATTTCCACTGGGTGCGGTACTGATGCGGGGTAATGCCGGTGCTCTTACGGAACGCCATAATGAAGTGCGAAGCACTGGAAAAGCCACAGTTATCCGCGATGGTCTCGATGCTCTGCGAGGTGGTGAGCAGCTGCTGCTTTGCGGCGCTCAGACGCACGGTCTGCAAAAACTGATGCGGTGTAACGGACTGGTATTCCTTAAACTTACGCATATAGTAGCAGGTGCTGAGCGCAGCGCGCTGCGACAGGTGCTCGATGGAAAGCGACTTATCCGCGTAATTGTACGTCATATAGTCGGCCGAGTCCTGAATGGCGATCTCGAGATCGCTTTTTTTCTTTTCCCCGAGCACAAGCACGAGCAGAACGAGCAGCTTGTTGATCGTCAGGGAAATAATATGCGGATTGGGCTGGTTCTGGTGCACCGAGACCATGATGCGGCGGATACATTCCTCAATCTCGGCATTGCTTCCGGTGGGCAGGATGAACCCATGCGTATTGAGAATAAGATGTGTATAGGCCGTGCTGCCGCTGCCTGCAAAGTGGAACCAGCGCATGCGGATCGGTGTGAGGGCGTGATAGCTGTGCGGTTCTCTGCAGTCAAGCAGAATCAGGCTGCCGGGACCGGCAGTGCGTGTTTCACCGCGGTAGGTGACCGACAGTTCGCCTTCATCTACAACAAGCATCTGGCAGATATCAAGATAATTGCGCTGCATACCGTATGTTTCGTCGCAATGGTAGCTGCCTGCGTGCGGAACATGGTACAGGTTCGTCGCGGTAAAGGCATCTGCATCGTGGTAATAGCGGACAGAATCTGCCAGAATACCCATATCATTAAGCATAATTGGTGTCAACTCCTTTTTTGTACCATATCATGACATAAAAATGCTGTCATTCGCTTTTCTTATACAATTATATCAAAAAATGATACTAATGAAAAGTATAATTTTTTGATATTTTATTATTATCCTGTGTAGTGATGAATGCGAGAATTTGATATATGATAGGTACAACGAAAGGGAAACAAACAAAAACACGCAAAATAGTTTCTTTTGAGTTAAAGGAATCAAAGAGAAAAGAAAAACAAGAATAGGGAATTCTACAATATAATAGAATTTTCTTATTCGAAAGAGGGGTTGAAACATTTGATTATCATTTTGACATTCATTGCTTTCACCGGTCTTGTAGCCTTGATCTCATGGTACAAGACCAAGGAGGAGAACCTGTCCACCAAGGAAGGCTACTTCCTTGCAGGACGCGGCTTGACCGGTCTGGTCATCGCCGGTTCACTGGAAATGACCAACCTGTCCACCGAACAGCTGGTCGGACAGGCCGGACAAAGCTACTCGACCAACATGGGCGCCATGAGCTGGTCGGTAAACGCAAGTATCGCACTGCTGGCACTGGCACTGATCTTCCTGCCGAAGTATCTGAAAGCCGGCATCACCACCATTCCGGAATTTCTGGAGGTTCGATTTGACCGCACCACCAAGCAGATCATCTCGTTCCTGTTCCTGCTCGGCTACATGCTTACTTACCTGCCGACCGTACTGTACTCCGGTGCGCTGGCCTTCAACCAGATTTTCCATCTGGATCAGCTGTTCGGCATCACCACTTATCAGAGTATTGCGATTCTGTGTGTTGCAATCGGCGTTATCGGTTCCATCTACGCAATCTTCGGCGGCCTGAAGGCAGTTGCGGTATCCGACACCGTAAACGGCGTGGGTCTGCTGATCGGCGGTCTGCTGATCCCAATCCTGTCCATCTGCATCCTCGGCAACGGCAGCTTCCTTGCCGGCATTCAGGACTTCATCACCAATGTTCCGGCGGAAAAGTTCAACGCGGTCAATCCGGCGAACGCCCTGCCTCCGATGATTCCGTGGCCGGTTCTGTTCCTCGGCATGCTGTTCAACAACCTGTTCTACTGGTGCACCAACCAGTCCATCATCCAGCGCACGCTGGCTGCCAAGAATCTGGCACAGGCACAGCGAGGTGCTGTATTCACCGCATTCCTCAAGCTGCTGGATCCGTTCTTCATCACCATCTGCGGTCTGCTGGCTTACCGCTTCTTCGGAGACGGCCTGGCAAACAGCGACCTGGCATACCCGTCTCTGATCACCACGGTTGTTCCGAACTGGCTGCTCGGCATCATTGCAGCGGTTCTGTTCGGTGCGATCCTGTCGTCCTTTAACTCGGCACTGAACAGCTGTGTAACGCTTTACACGCTGGACTTCCACCGTCCGCTGTTCAACCAGACCGCAAGCGACTCTCATCTGGTAAGAGTAGGCAAGCGTGTTGGTACCGGTCTTGCAATCGTATCCATCTGCGTAGCGCCGTTCGTCAGCAATGCACCGTCCGGTCTGTATGACTTCCTGCAGGAGTGCTTCGGCTTCTACTCCATGCCGATCCTCGCGATCGTGCTGGTAGGCTTCTACACCAAGCGCGTTCCGGCCTGCGCACCGAAGATCACGCTGGTCGTACACGTTATCCTGTACTCGATCTCCAAGTTCCTGCCGCTGAATGTGCATTACCTGTATGTTCTTTCGGTACTGTTCCCGGTAGATCTGGCACTGATGCTGCTCATCGGCAAGCTCAAGCCCCGTGCTACCGACTTCATCCTCGAGGATTCCAAGGCTGTTGACCTGACCCCGTGGAAGTATGTAAAACCCGCCGCGCTGACCTGCTTCATCCTGATGCTTTGCGTCTACGCGCTGTTCTCTCCGATCGGTCTGGCTCGATAATGAGCCGGACCCCGGAAACCATTCATCTATTCACATTGTAAGAAACGCACAAGGCGTTTTCGATAAAATCCAACAAAGGTATTGAGATTTTTTGAGGAGGAAAAACTTATGAGCAAGGAAATTAAAATCGGTCTGATCGGCGCCGGCTGGATGGGCAAGGCCCACACCACCGCATTCCACAACGCACGCATGATCTTCGGCGATGATATGCCGGTATTTGAGCTGGTAAGCGACGTCAGCGAGGACGCAGTAGCAAAGTTCGCAAAGAACATGGGTTACAACCGCTATACCACCAACTGGATGGACGTTGTTACCGATCCCGAAATCGACCTGGTTGACGTTGCGACCCCGAACTGCATGCACTACGAGATGGCAAAGGCTGCTCTCGAGCACGGCAAGCATGTTTTCTGCGAGAAGCCGCTGTCTCTGTCTGCTGAGCAGTCCCGCGAGCTGGCTGATCTGGCTAAGGAAAAGGGCGTTGTCAACTACTGCGGTTTCTCCAACATCATGAACCCGGCAAACCAGTATGTTGCAGAGCTGGTTAAGTCCGGCAAGCTGGGCAAGATCATGCGCGTACACGCTACCTACGATCAGGACATGCTGCTTGACCCGTCCATTCCGATCGCATGGCGCCACATCAACAAGCTGGCTGGTTCCGGCGCACTCGGCGACCTGTGCAGCCACCTGCTGAGCGTTTCCCAGATGATCATGGGCGACATGAGCGAGGTTCTGGGCGTACAGTCCATCGTTATTCCGGAGCGTCCGGTCAAGGCAGGCAGCACTGAGATGGGCAAGGTTGAGAACGACGACCTCATCACCTTCCTCGTTAAGTATGAAAACGGTGCAATTGGTGACTTCTCGTCCTCTCGTGTTGCAACCGGCCGCAAGAACTACTTCTATTACGAGATTCAGGGCACCGAGGGCTCGGTAGTATACGATCTGGAGCGCATGTGCGAGGTTCAGGTTTACTTCAAGGCTGACGCTGACAAGGACAACGGCCGTGACTGCGGCTTCCGCACCGTACTGCTCAACCCGCAGCACAAGGGCTTCAAGTACTTCCAGCCGGCAGGCGGCATCGCAATCGCATTCGACGATATGAAGACGCTGCAGGCTCACGCACTCATGCAGGCAATGCACGGCGGCGAGTACATCTGCAACTTCGAGATGGGCGCTAAGGTTGACGGCATTATCAACGCAGTGCTCAAGTCCGTTAAGTCGGGCACCTGGGAAAAGTGCTAAGGGAGGTTCAAGGCTATGTTTAATAATGTAAAACTCGGCATTGCGCCGATCGGCTGGACGAATGACGACATGCCGCAGCTCGGCGGTGAGCTCACCTTCGAGCAGATGGTTTCCGAAGCGGCTCTGGCAGGCTTTCAGGGCACCGAGGTTGGCGGCAAGTTCCCGACCGACCCGGCAGTGCTCAACAAGGCACTCGACCTGCGCGGCATCAAGATTGCATCCCAGTGGTTCTCGAGCTTCCTGTGCTCGACCCCCTACGAGGAGAACGAAAAGGCATTTATCGAGCAGCTGGACTTCCTCGAGGCTGTCGGTGCAAGCCGCATCAACGTATGCGAGCTGACCCGCTGCCTGTTCGCAGAGGAGTGCTCGATGTTCGGTGACAACAAGCCGATCGCCACCGACGAAGAGTGGGATAAGTTGTGCGACGGCCTGAACAAGCTGGGCAAGATCGCTGCCGACCGCGGCTTCAAGCTGTGCTTCCATCACCATATGGCAACGGTTGTTCAGACCTTTGAGGAAACCAAGCGCCTGATGGACAACACCGATCCGCGCTATGTTTACCTCTGTTTCGATACCGGCCACTTCACCTTCTCCAAGGAGGACGCCGTCAAGGCAGCCAAGGAGTTCGGCCCGCGTATCGGCCACGTTCACCTCAAGGACATCCGTCCCGACATGATGGAAAAGGCTTACGCCGAGGGCTTCAAGTTCCGCAAGGCGGTTCTCGAGGGCTGCTTCACCATTCCGGGTGACGGCTGCGTCGACTATCCGGGCGTATTCAAGGCTCTGCATGACGCACATTACGAGGGCTGGTTCATCGTAGAGGCCGAGCAGGACCCGGCAAAGGCAAATCCGCTCGAGTATGCCAAGATGGCACGCGAGTATATCAAGAAAACCGCAGGTATCTGATAAGGAGGATTACAAATGGAGAAGATTCGTTTCGGTATCGTTGGCATCGGTATGATGGGCAGAATGCACGCCACCAGCCTGCAGCGTAATCCTCACGCAGAGGTTGTAGCGGTTTGCGCCCGCACCGAGAGCAAGGTCAAGGCGTTTCAGGAGGAATTCGGCGTACCGTATGGCTACACCAATGTAGACGAGCTGGTAAACAATCCCGAGGTTGACGCAATCGTTGTTGCAACCGGCGCAGATGCTCACAAGGCACCGTGTCTGGCAGCCTGCAAGGCCAAGAAGCATATCTTCTGCGAGAAGCCGCTGGCTAAGACCCTTGAGGACTGTGAGGAGATTGAGAAGGCCGTAGCCGAGAACGGCAGCAAGTGCTTTACGGTCGGCTTCATGCGCCGCTTCGACCCGTCCTACGCAGAGGCGAAGGAGAAGATCCGCGCCGGCGCGATCGGCAAGCCGATCCTGTTCAAAGGCGTATCGCTCGACCCGTCCAGCGTGCTCGAGGCACATCTGGAAGGCGTCAAGAAGGGCATTTACGTTCCGTGGTTTATCGAGATGGGCAGCCACGACACCGACCTTGCACGTTGGTTCCTCGAGGGCGATCCGGTCGATTCCTTTGCAACCGGCGATGCTTATGTCTGCACCGGTCTGGCAGATTACAACGACTACGACAACGGTTTCTCGCTGACCAAGTTCGATAACAACACCACCGCTTACATTCAGGTAGGCCGCACCGCAACCTGCAGCCATGTTGAGAGCGAAATCGTCGGCACCAAGGGCACGCTGCGTGTCAACTCGGTACCGCGCAAGAATTACCTCTCGCAGTTTACCGAGAACGGCTTTGTAGAGGAGTGCCAGGAGAGCTTCCTTGCTCGCTGGGGCGAAGCGTTCCAGGCTGAGATCGACGACTTCGTTGACTGTGTACGCACCGGCCGCAAGCCGGAGACCACCGCACACGACGGCACGATGAGCCTCAAGTTCTGTCTGCAGCTGCATCAGGCATATCTGGACGGTAAGAAGAAGTAAATTACAACCGCTTTTTAGATAAAGGAAAAAAGGAGATTCACATCATGAGCAAGAAGGAACTCGCTATTGGCGTACTGGGCGCAGGCGGCAACATTGGCCACACCCATTCTCAGAACATTGCAACCTATGTAGACGGCGCTCGTTTGGCTGCTGTTTACGATCTGAACACCGAGCGTGCCGAGGAGGTCGCTAAGACCTACGGCGCAAAGGTAATGGCAAGCGCAGAGGAGCTGATCGCTTCTCCCGAGATCGATGCTGTTGTTATCGCATCCTGGGACGGCACCCACGCTGATCTGGCTGTAAAGTGCATCGAAGCCGGCAAGCCGGTATTCTGCGAGAAGCCGCTGGCTACAACCCTTGAGGACGCAAAGAAGGTTGTAGAGGCGGAGAAGGCTTCCGGCAAGCGTCTGCTGCAGATCGGCTTCATGCGCCGCTTTGACCCGGACTACATCAAGATGAAGAAGATCCTCGACTCTGGCGAGCTGGGTGCTCCGCTGATGGCGCACTGCATCAGCCGTACCCGCAGCCATCCGAAGAACCACACCACCGAGCAGCACATTACCAACATTGCCATCCACGAGATCGACATCTGCCGCTGGCTGCTGGGTGAGAACCTGAACGAAGTCGCTGTTCGTTTCCCGCGTGCTACCTGCTTTGCAGAAGGCACCTGCCAGGACCCGCAGCTGGTACTTATGCAGTCTGACTCCGGCGTACTGATCGACGTTGAGGTTTCCGGCAACAGCTACTACGGCTATGAGATCCTGTGCGAGCTGGTCTGCGAGAAGGGCACCATCCGTCTGCCGGTAGCGGCAGAGCCGATCGTCCGTTCTTACCTGCAGTGTGGTCAGGCCATCCCGGAGGACTGGACCAACCGTTTCGTAGTTGCTTATCAGGAAGAACTGCAGCACTGGGTAGATTACCTGCAGGGCAAGACCGACGTTCCGGGCCCGGGTGCTGAGGACGGCTACGAGGCATGCAAGATCTCCGACGCACTGATCAAGGCACAGACCACCGGTCAGTGGGAAAAGGTAGAGGCATAATTCCCCGCGAATGGTATACAGCAGGGGCGGGAATAGGTGTGAAACCGCCCCTGTTGATATAAAGAAGGTCATATTACCCGGTAATATGATTCCAATAGACAACTTGTCTAACAGGAGGAAAGAAAGATGAAGAGAAGCAACCTTTTTAAGCGTTCCGCAGCGATGCTGCTGGCAGGACTGATGGCAGTTTCCATGAGTGCATGCGGCGGCAGCAGCGCATCCGGCAATGACTCCGGCGATTCCCAGGCAAGCAGCAGCGGCGACACCCATAAGCTGAGCGTAGTGCTCAAGACCACCTCTTCCGAATACTGGAGCTACGTTATCGCAGGCATCGAGCAGGCGGAAAAGGATCTCGGAAACGTAGAAGTTGACGTACGCGGCGCAAACAGCGATACCGACTTCGACGGTCAGCTGAACATGGTAGAGACCATTGTAAACGCAGATATGTGCGAGGCGATCGCTATTGCACCGCTGCAGGCAGACCAGATCGCAAATGCACTGACCGGTGCAAAGATTCCGGTTCTGGCGATCGACACCAATTTTGATCAGGCGGAAACCTTTATCGGCACGGCGCACGAGGACGCTGCTTACGAGGGCGGCAAGTATGTAGCCGAGAAGATCGGTAAGGGCGGCAAGGTTGTTATTCTGGCGAATATCCAGGGCGAGTCCACCTCTGAGGCTCGTGTAGCCGGTTACAAGAAGGCACTTGAAGAAGGCGGCTGCGAGATTATCTCCACGCAGTACACCGACGGCGTAGGCGACAAGGCTGTTACCGTAACCGATGGCGTTCTCCAGTCCTTCGCGGACATCGATGCGATCGTATGCTGCGCAGACGATGTTGCGCTCGGCGCATCCCGTGCCATCAAGCAGGCAGGCCGTGACGGCGACGGCATTATCGTATGCGGCTTCGACGGCATCTCCTCCGGCGTACAGGCAGTTGTTGACGGCGAAATCTCCTGCACCGTTGCACAGGATCCGTACAACATGGGCTACCAGTGCGTTAAGAGCCTGCTCGACGTTGTAGAAGGCGAAAAGCTGGATGACTTCATCGACACCGGCTGTAAGGTTATTACTCCGGACAATGCACAGGAGTATCTGGACAAGCTGAAGAGCCTGGTATAAGCATCATTTCCTGATCCCTCACTCTCACTCTCGCACTTGGGAAAACGCTCCAATGTTCCTCCCATTCTTCATGTCATTAAGACATACTCTCTAATATTTTTTATTCTCTCTCTTTTAACTAACCCATAAGTTTTCTTCTCATATTGCTGGAAAAGCCGCTTATGCGGCTTTTCCTATACCCCGATTCGGTTTGGCGAAAGGATATTTGACCAATGTATCAGATTTTGAAAAAGCAAACGCTGAACGCAAACACCAAGCTGATGGTGATCGAGGCACCGCACGTTGCCCGCAAGGCAGAGCCGGGTCAGTTCATCATCCTGCGTGTCAGCGCAGAAGGCGAGCGTATTCCGCTCACGATCGCAGATTTTGACCGCGAAAAGGGTTCCGTCACGATCATTTTCCAGGAGGTCGGCGCAACGACGATGGCGCTCGGCGCGCTGAACGAGGGCGACTGCCTGCACGATTTCGTCGGTCCGCTCGGCAAGGCGAGCGAGCTTGAGGGTCTCAAGAAGGTCGCTGTTGTCGGCGGCGGTCTGGGCTGCGCGATCGCATATCCGCAGGCCAAGAAGCTGCATGAAATGGGCGCTGAGGTTGACCTGATCGCCGGTTTCCGCAGCAAGGACATCATCATCCTCGAGGACGAGATGAAGAACGCCTGCACCAACCTGCACATCGTGACCGATGACGGCTCGAACGGCCGCAAGGCTCTGGTTACGCAGGTGCTCAAGGAGCTGATCGATGCGGGCAACCAGTACGATGCCGTTATCGCCATCGGCCCGATGATCATGATGAAGTTTGTCTGCGAGACCACCCGTCCGTACGGCATCAAGACCATCGTTTCCATGAACACCATCATGGTTGACGGTACCGGCATGTGCGGCGGCTGCCGTCTTACCGTCGGCGGCGAGACCAAGTTCGCATGCGTTGACGGCCCGGATTTCGACGGTCACCTCGTTGATTTTGACAGTGCAATGCGCCGCGGTGCCATGTACAAGGCACAGGAGCGCGCGGCGGTAGAGCGCCGCGAGGAGCATTGCAATCTGTTCAAGAAGGAGGTCAAGTAACATGCCGAATATGAATCCGAACAAGTGCCCGATGCCCGAGCAGGCGCCGGACGTCCGCAATAAGAACTTTGAAGAGGTAACGCTCGGCTACACCGCTGAAATGGCGGTCGAGGAAGCACAGCGCTGCCTGAACTGCAAGAACAAGCCCTGCATGACCGGCTGCCCGGTACAGGTTAAGATTCCGGAGTTTATCGCTCTGGTTGCCGAGGGCAAGTTCCTCGAGGCGGCTGCGAAGATCAAGGAGACCTCCGCTCTGCCCGCTGTCTGCGGCCGTGTCTGCCCGCAGGAGAGCCAGTGCGAGTGCCACTGTGTCCGCGGCATCAAGGGCGAGGCTGTAGCCATCGGCCGTCTGGAGCGCTTTGTAGCCGACTATGCGCGCGAAAACAGCACCGAGAAGGCTGTCAAGCCGGAATCCAACGGTCACAAGGTTGCCATCGTTGGTGCAGGCCCGGCCGGTCTGACCTGTGCAGGCGATCTGGCTCGTATGGGTTACGAAGTTACCGTTTTCGAGGCACTGCACACCGCAGGCGGCGTTCTTATGTACGGTATTCCGGAGTTCCGTCTGCCGAAGACTATCGTGCAGAAGGAAATCGACACGCTGAAGGATCTCGGTGTTGAGTTTGTTCTGAACTTCGTTGTAGGCCGTTCTGAGACCATCGACAAGCTGTTCGGTGACGGTTACGAGGCTATCTTTGTAGGCTCCGGTGCCGGTCTGCCGACCTTTATCGGTGTTCCGGGCGAGAACGCAAACGGCGTTTACTCCGCAAACGAATACCTGACCCGCATCAATCTGATGAAGGCGTACAAGGAAAACGCCGACACCCCGATCTACCACGCGAAGAAGGTCGCTGTTGTCGGCGGCGGCAACGTAGCCATGGACGCCGCTCGCTGCGCTAAGCGCATGGGCGCCGAGGAAGTTTACATCGTATACCGCCGTTCCGAGAAGGAGCTTCCGGCTCGTCTCGAGGAGATTCACCACGCGAAGGAAGAGGGCGTTGTGTTCAAGTTCCTGACCGCGCCGCTCGAGGTGCTGTCTGACGAGAACTTCAACGTCACCGGCCTCAAGTGCCAGCAGATGGAGCTGGGTGAGCCTGACGCATCCGGCCGCCGCCGTCCGATTCCGGTCGAGGGCAGCGAGTTTGTGCTCGATCTGGACTGCGTTATCGCGGCAATCGGCACCAGCCCGAACCCGCTGATCCGTCACACCACGCCGGGTCTGGATACCAACCGCAAGGGTTGCATTGTTGCTGATGACGAGCACGGCATCACCTCCAAGGACGGCGTATTCGCCGGCGGCGACGCTGTTACCGGCGCAGCTACCGTTATCCTCGCAATGGGCGCAGGCAAGCGCGCTGCGGCTGCGATGGACGAGTACATCAAGAATAAGAACAAGTAATTCTTGCTGGATATGAGGAAAGAAAAACCAGGTTGCGCATTAAGCCGCAACCTGGTTTTTTGCGGTGCGTCCGATATGGGCAGCAACAAAGAAGCCGGGTGTCAGCAAAAACTGACGGAAAACTCCCGAACCGATGAACAGAAGTCATATAGCAGGCCGTATCGGGACGGACGAGTGTGCCGCTCTATACAAAGTCCAGTGCTGCTCGAACTGCTCGCGGTTGCGGCACTCATCATGACAAATTTCCTCTCTAATGTGGTGACGATGGTGCTGTTCTTCAATATCGGTCTGGCGCTGCTCTCCGGTTCCAATCCGCACAGCAGGAGCGTATTGGCCGCGGAACGCTTGGCGGATTTCTTGATTGGCTCACGATGGGTACGATCAGCGGGTTTTATAACGGCTTAAAAACACGCGCAAGTGCTGTTGCCGAAAGTCCATCTCTGTATAACATTGCAAACTGGCTGACTTTGGGTATGACCGATACCGTAAAGGGTGCGTTCGCGCCGGAAAAACCGCTGTCGCTTGAGCATTGGCTGGATTCGCTTGGCGTTGTCTCCATTGCGTTTGGCGCATATGAATTGGCGCAGAGCATTGCACAACCGACTTTTCACGCAATTCAAGAATCGCCATCACTTCCTGAGATGGAAGTAAGTACCTTGGAACGTCCTACATGGCGACAGACCGAACTGGATGGTGCTACTGATTATCCGGATTATTTGTCACAACAGTCCTTTTTACATGGTGAAGTGGTTCCATATGGAACAAAGGGAAGCGTGCGTCCAGACTTTTATCGGATAGGAAGTAGTATAGATTATAAAAATTATAACATCAGCACGCCTTCAAAACGAAATAACTTGGTGAGGAACATAAAAAATCAATACTTTCGACGTGAGATAGAATTGCCGTCTAATACTCAACAGACATTTGTTATGGATATTCGCGGTCAAAATATATCAGATGACATTTTGAACCAGTTATATGATAAAATAATAGAGCAGACATCGCCTCAGATAATCATATATTTTAAGATACAATAAGGAGGAGCATACTATGGCTACTGCATTCACCGTAAAATTCTATATGTATCCCATCGGCACTTCGGATTTTCTGCACGCTTTCTTTTCTACCGTGTGCGGCCGCCTTGAAAACGGGAAATGGGGCAGCCGGTACCCGTATTTGATGAACGAGCTGTATCAGGGGATGCTGTCCGCCGAGCATCTCGAAGCCGGTGCGGAGGAACTCGCGCAGATCAAACAGGCGCTTGCGCGGTTCGCGCCCAATCAGGTGATCTGGAATATTGAAGACCTCTCGCTCACTCCACCGTGGGGCGACAACATCAGCGGCGATATCACCGACCTCAGCAACTACTTTGTTACCAGTGAGGGAAACAACTTTTTCACGGTATTTTCCGCTGCACTGAGCAAGGCACAGGCACTCGGCGCTCCGCTGAAAATTCAAACAATTTAAGGCCGAAAGCGAATATATTTCGAAAGAATGGGCACACCATGACAACGATCAATAAATCGCAGCTGCTTGCCATTCTGCGTTACCTCAATGCGCCATCGAACACTTACGATTTGGGAACAAACATACGAGCCGATGTATGTTATGATATTGAGCATACCGAACGCGGATGGGAAACATTTTTGATTGAGCGTACCAGCAGGTTTGAGGTAGCCGTTTTTGATACGGAGACCGACGCTTGCCTGCATGCTGTATGGAATCGTGCATTGGCGAAAAAATTATATCCAAACGCCTATCAATCTTCGTCAGCTCCACTCCATTCTTATCTATCTGCAAGTGCCGGAAGCGCTGTACGATTTCAGCGGCGATATGACCAGAACGGGCGCTTATTCCATCGAATGGATCGAGCAGGGGTGGGAAGAGTATCAGATAGAAAACGGCAGAAAACACAGCGTTGCCGTGTTCGGCAGCGAGACCGACGCCTGCTATGATCTGTTGTATCGGGTAATTCACCTGTAAGCGGCTTGCGCAGCCGCGGCAGATTGGATATAATAAAAGCAGATATCCGGCGCAGCAGGAGAGATAATTATGGCAGAAAGTTTTACCGCGCAGCTTATTCGGCGTTTTCAGATCGAGCAGAAGAAGAACGACCATAGCGGCGTGTATGCACTCTCTCAAAAGCTGCTGGCGTATCATTCCAACCGCATTGAAGGCGGCATGCTAACGGAAAAGCAGACGGCCTCGCTCTTTGATACCGGCACTTTGACTTCAGAAGATGCACTGATCCGCGCGAAAGACGTGGAGGAAATGACCGGTCACTTCCTGA
>OGYH01002517.1_pt1 | contig 14437 bp, 20 predicted proteins | sample 1576511 | NCBI WGS metagenome assembly OGYH01 (sample SAMEA3541522, study PRJEB24748) | human gut metagenome | biome: human gut; feature: human-associated habitat; material: faeces | place: China | collected 2012
CCGCCAATCCCGCCGCCCGGCGCAGCTGCCGGATGGTGACCCCATTGGCAAAGATAATGGCGGTCTGGCCCGGGGCGGAAAGGGTTTTGTGGGCGGAGACGGTGACACCGTCGGCGGGGCGGTAGGGGTTGAAGCCCAGCAGGCAGTTCTGGCCGAACTGCTCCAGCACCAGGGGCAGATGGGCCCCGTGGGCCCCGTCCACCAGCAGTTTCAGCCCCCGGCGGTGGCAGAGCTCCCCCAGCCCCTCCAGGTCGCTGAGCACCCCGTAATAGGTGGGGCTGGTGACCAGCAGGGCACGGGCCTCCGGGTGCTCCTTCAGGGCCTGGATCACCGATGCTTCTGTCAGGGGACCGGTGACGGCGCAGTTCTGGAGCCAGGGCCGGTTCAGCCACACCGGCTTCAAATCGAAGAGGGCCAGGGCGCTGTGGACGCTCTTGTGGCACACCCGATCCACCAGCACCGTGTCCCCGGGCCGGGTGAACAGGGCGAAGAGGGTCAGAATCCCCTGGGTGGAACCCCCGGTGGCGTAAAAGGCGGCGTCCATCCCCCAGTCCCACACGTCATCGGGGCTGATGGAGGTAAAGTAGGGCACCATACGGCGACCGCTGGCCCTGTCCTCCGCCACGGTTTCCCCTTTCTTTTGTTCCATGTCCACGATGACGAACCGCGCCCCGCCTGCCGCCGCGAGCCGGGTCACGTCCGCGAAGAAGGCGTCGGCGGTCATGCCGTACCTGTCGGCGTCCGCCTCGATGGGGCGGAGGGCGTCGGGCAAAATACGCTCCGGCCGCCCCTCGTTGATGAAGCTGGCGAACACGTCCACGATGGGGGCCGCGAAGTTGCGGTACGTGGCCCGGCTCGCCCGGATGTCGTATTGCTTGTCCGATTCGTAGGTGTGGCGCGTCAGATAGGCCCTGTTTCCTTCGATCCGTTCCCCGCCCTCGTAGAGATCCATCGCCTTCCGGCGCTTGGTGAAGGATGCCGCGTACAGCGGGTGTTTCTGCTCGTAGCTGCTGTTCATTGTCACTCCTTATCCGTGCGAGCTTCCAAAGAAGATTTCGCGCTTTTTGAACATGGTTGCATAGCGGGTTTCGTCGAGGGCGTGGTCTTCAAACTCCGTGTCGATGTCGTCCGGAAAATGCTCGTCGCGCGGCGCGGCGGGCAAGGTACGGATCAGTTCGGTGCTGGTGTTGAACGCGTACAGCATGGGGGCTTCCCCCTCCGCCCATATCCGTTCACGCATCTGTTGCCAGCCGGTGACGCGGGAGTTGTCCGCCCTCACCCACCGGACACCTTCAGCTGCCATGTTGTCGGCAATGCTCGGCCCGTCCGTACTGGCGTAGATAGCGGGGTCGGCTGGGCCGGGATGAATGGTGATACCCATGCGTTCCTGCATGGCCTTCTCTCGCCTGACGATGCCCTTTGCTACTTCCTTGCTGGACATCCGAAGCCCTTCGTTGGGGACGACGCGCCCGGCATTGTCCTTCTTGGCTCCGTACCACTCTGCAAACCGGATCAGCGCGCCGCGAGGATAGAATACCCCGTCCGGGGCTGCGTTCCCGTCCGCTATGGCCCACCAACCCACAGAAAAGGGATGGGAGCTTCCCCAGTCGAACGACCGGAAACAATACCAGTCTTTGGGGATGACAAACGGCTTGACGACATTTCGGTCGTGCGACCACACATCGCCGAAAAATGCCCCGGCAACCACGTTCCAGTCCCCGTCAAGCCATGCCCGGCGCAAGTTGTCGTCCGTGATGGATTCAAGGCGGCGCAGGTATTCCGGGTCAGCCTCAACAAGGTTCTTGTTGTCGTAGATGGTGGCGGGAATGAACACGCGCTTACTGCCGGATGCGTCCGCAATCTGCGTCAACGGCGGAGCCGGGTCGATGAAATACCGCTTCACCCACAGATGCCCGACGCCGAGCGGGTTTGCCGTACAGCGCATGAGCTTGGGAACGCGGGCATCACTGGAACGGCAGAAACCCTTGGCCTTCTCGTACACGTCCATACTGGCCTGATTGCAGATTTCGTCGAAGCCCACGAACGGGTATTCGTGCCCCTGATAGTTCTCCATGTCTGCCGTGCGCTTGGCGTGGCGGAACCGCAATGTCTCGCCGTCAGGGAACGTCCACGTCGTGGAAGCGGCCCGAAATCGCGCCCCTTTGATGATGGACGGGAAAAAGCGTTCCGACTTGTAGATGATCTCCTCAAGCTGCTTGTATGTATGGCGGAAGATGATGCCCTTCCATGACGGCCCCAACCCCTTGCCGACAAACTGGAGGTAGTCCATCAGGAGCGAGTCGGTCTTTCCGGGACCACGCGCGCCGCCAAAAAGCACTTCGGTGACACGGAGGAATCGTAATTGTTCCTTCAATGTTTCTATCGGGCTTACTGTGACTGAACGCGCATACTCTATTTCGTCTTCCGTCATTGTTTCCAGAGAAATAGCTTCATAAGCACCATGTTTAAAAGCATTTTTATTTCCTTTTGGCGGGCCGTTATTCGCACCTCCATGAATACGGCACTTTGTTTTCCCCTTCATTGCATGATTCTTACATTGCTCCCCTGAGCGTTTTGATTTTGCTGTGCATTGCACGGGGTATCTTCCTTGATTTTTTTGTTGCCTATTGCTGTCTGAATGCTATACTGACGCAAAATTTTAGAGAGGTACGTTATGAAAGCTATTTCTATCAGACAGCCTTGGGCGTCATTTGTTGCCGGAGGAGATAAAACTGTGGAGTGCCGGACATGGCGTTGCAGCTATCGCGGCCCCCTGCTCATCTGTTCGAGCAAGGGAGATTTTCCGATCAATGACGGGCTGATCGCGCCCGGCGGTATGGGACTTGGCGTCGTTGAATTGGTTGATGTGCGCCCCATGACAAGAGCCGACATCAAGGCGTCTATGTTGCCCGACGTTGACATTGAAGAGGCTCTGAAAGGTTTTGCCTGGCATATCAAACCGCTCTATGAAGTGATTCCCTTCCCGGTTAAGGGAAAGCTCAACTTTTTCAACGTGGACGACGCGCTTTTGAAGCCGCTGCCGGAAGGGTACGCCGACCACAACGATTATCTGTATCAGCATGGGGTTAGGTGGAAAGACGAAAACGACCCCATGACGATGGAAGAATATTGGGAGCAGCAGGGTATCTTCTAAACCCCAAGCATTCCAGCCAGCTGTGAGCCATGCACGAACGTTTCCCAGTGGGGCACGCCCAAACGTTTGAGCATGGCTTTCTTTTGCTCTTCGTTCTCGCAGACGATGGTAAAATAAAACTCGCCGCTGGCGTCTTTCTTCATCTTCTCGGCGGACTCTGCCCGGTGTTCTTTGATTTCCCGCAGGGTGTCCTTGGCCTTCTCCACCTCCTCCGTATCTTCAAAGACGCTGCCGATATCGTCTCCGAACATGACCGAGATATCGCCGTCAGAAAAACCAAATTCATCGGGGTTGATGTTGTTGCTTAAAGCAAGCTCGTTCAGCTTTTCCATGTCCCAATCGCCTTGCATGGAGAGGTTGTTGAGCTGGACGTTCAGGATCTTTTCTACCCGTTCGTCAACATCAACCACAGACACTTGCAGGTCGTAGTCTCTGGAGCGTTCGAGCTGGTCAAGCTGAGAAAGCCGCTGATGCCCGGAAACAAGATTTCCGGTTCTCCGATTCCAGACAAGGGGCTGGACAAGGCCATGCTTCGCTAGACTTTTTTTGAGCCGCTTGCGGGCATCTTCGGAAATGACGCGAGGGTTATAGTCGGCCCCCTGTATCTGATCACGACTGATAACCTCCATCTTAAACTTCTGAAACTTGCTGATCTTTCCCATGTCTTGCCTTTTTCATTTCGTGTTGGACAATCCCGGCCTCTACAAAGGGGAACCACGCTTTGATTCGGGCGAAGTCCGCCGGGAAATGCTGCTTGACCGGGATGACCTCCCGTGCCTGTAGCGAACCGAACGAAAACCCCAGCTTGCTGGACTCAATCCCGACGCGTAGCTTGTTCTGTCGGATATAGGAAACGATATTGTCTTTGTTCCACTCAGCCACGGGGTAGATGCGTCCACGCTTCTCGTCGATGGTTCCAGATGATTTGATGATCGCCCTTCTCCATACGGAATCCGCGATACGTTCCCCTGCCGCGATCCACCAGATGTCGGTATTGATACGCAGGTAGTTGTACACATCCTTGATGCTGACGATGGGAACGGTAAAATCTGCCGGGCGGTAAAGCCCATAGCGGAGGAACTGCGACAGCTCAAAATGAGGGACGCGGTGAATCGGTATTCCGTACCTGTCCTCGTAATAGCGGCAGATTTGCTCCTGAAAAGAGAGCTTCTCCACATAAAACATGAAGAAGCCCTCCACATGCCGGAAGTGTTTCATGCACAAATCCAGCGTAACGACAGAATCCTTGCCCCCAGAGAAGGAGACAAGAACCCTGTCGCTGATTGCCGCCGCCGTTTCGACGGTACGAAAAAGCGGGCGGATGGCCATTAGTGACCGCCAGTTCCGGTGGCGCGGGCGTAAGCCGTCTTCGACATCTGCGTCTTGAAGACCGCCGCTGAACGCAGTGCACGGGCCTGATTGCCGACCGAGTAGTTCCGGTTCCGGGCGATACGCCGCCCAGCACCCGTCGCCGCGTTGACTTGGGCCGCTACTGAATTGGGGTTTCTTGCGGGCATAACTTGCTCCTTTTTTCCATGACATTGTTTCCCAAAACGAGAAAATTCCTCTGCCAAAAACGGGTTGTATTTCGTTCTATTGTAACTTGGGTACGACAAAACACCCCGTAAGGATTTGATGATTGCCTGTCTCAGCAATCGGGACGCTCTTCCCTTGCGAATTATCGGGCCGCCACGATCACTGAAGTGATGTGGTTGCGGAGTGCGTGTCCGACCGCTTCCCTGTGAGGGGCACTGGCTACCCGTCGTCGATGTGCCAGTCTTTTAAGAACCGCGCCCGTTTATCCGTTACGCCCAGCGTTAGGGCCGATCGGCGTCCGGGGTGTGAATGACGCCGCAAGGGTTGAAGATACCTAGTTACCTCTGCCCTTTCAGGGAACTCACGTCCGCCTTGAGAGCGGTGAGGTCTTTATCGTGAGCATCAAGCTTGTTCCAGATGCGGTGATGGGAATCCGCATTGTCAGCCTTGTTCGCGTACTGGGCGTTACAGTCCAGCTTCTGGATACGAAGCTCTTTGACATCCTTGGAGATGTTTGAAGCCCACCACCCGAACCCGGCAGCAATGGCAAAAAGCAGCGCAGATACGATCTGGAGCAAGAGGGAGATAGAATCGAGCTGGTGTTCAAACCCTGTCATCGCGCTTCCTCCACGTCATGAATCCACTGGGCCAGTGAGGAAGCGTCCCGCTCATCAATCCACCAGCCGCGCACGCCGTCAAGCACCACTATCTTTTGGCTTTCGAGAATCGGCGTAGATGGTATCAAGCTGTTTCTTCCCGAGTTGATTGCCGAGCACCCCGAGAGCATCAGCCCCAAGAGAAGCCCGGAAAGCAGCGGCGCGGTGCGCGTCCAGAGCATCAAGGAGCCGTATCCCGAGTTGCAGAAGAAAGACGAGCACCCGCACCCAGACATTGCTATTCACCGCCGTTCTTCTTGCGGGCCTTCCACGCAGAGACAGCGGAGACGATGGAGCCGAAGACGACGGCCCCGGAGGAAAGGCCGTTGATGATTGCGGACTGGCTGTCCGCAGAAACGTCGATACCGAAAATGCCGAGCAACCCGGCGCACGCGGTCACGAGGCCGCCCCAGAATGTCTTGGTCATCAGTATTTGCCTCCATGTTGATAAAACGCCACATCACGCGGCTTTTCAGGGTCATTGTCGACATGAATCCACGTCGGGGCCAGCTCGATGCGCCTGAATCCGGCTTCAAGCAACGCCTGAAGGATTACAAAACGGGAATGGGAATCCACACAGCGGATATCCACGGCATAGCCGCGAATGTGCGCGGAGGTGAGCACACCGCCGACCGCCTTGTTGTGCTTGGCGCAGCGATAGGCGGATGAGAGCGAAAAAGGTACACCCGCAAGATCTCTCGCCTCGTCGAGCATCTGAAGCAAGTCGGCGTCCATCTTCTCCATGCCCGCTCCGCACCCACATTTGCAGCGGAATTCGGACGGGGAGAAATGGCGCAAAGGAAGAACAGCCATAAAAAACGCTCCTACTTTTGGCGGGAGCGTAACATGAGAAGCGGAGGGGTGTTCAAGGGATTGTTGGAAGGTTCTTGCGTCGAGAAACCTTTCTCCAGTAGCCGTGTCCACCTTCTTTGGGTTCAACCCAAACATCGGTATATTGGCACTTTTGGCATCCACAAAAGCGTGTCACCATGCTTCCAAAGGTTTGTGTCCCATAGCCACGCATCATATCTTCACCGCAGACCGGACAGGGTGGGCATATGCGCGGACGCCCCGGCTTGTTGTCCCTTTCTTCGGCGTTACACAACTCCATCTTCCACCTCGTGCTCCCCGCACCATAACCGGAGTGCAGTTACCGCCACGTCAAGGGCCTCGTCAGCCATACGTTCGGCGGACTCATACTCCACGGCCTTCTCCAGCTCGTGGTACTCCGCGCCGATGACGCCAAGCGCGTGGTATTTGCCCTCCGCGAAAACAGGGTGCTTCCCGCGTGCTTCCGACAGCCGCTGCATGAGCGCCGCAAGAGCCTTTTCACCAAGTATCGTGATGTCGATGTTATGCACTGATAGCCTCCCTGTGCGCGTCAAGCTCGTCGGTGTAAGCACAGACGCCGTACCCGTGATTAGCGGCCCTGTCGCAGTCGTGGACGGGGTAGGCATAGCGGATCATGAGCAGGCGACTAACTCCGGTGTAGGCTGTGATGGCCTTCCAGCCGAGCAGCAATTTCCGTTCATTCATTGCGCTTCCTCCTGTGTGTACCCGCGAGCGCTGGCTTGACGATAAAAGTGCCGCTGGCAGTGTCTACATACTCCAAGGGGCATATTGTTGCCTCGCTTTCTCGTAATCTCGTGAGTACCGTGTGCCTGATTGGTCCAGCTGGCCCTTCGCTTCCTCAATCGCCTTGAAAACAACGGACGGGTGCGCGCCTTCCTGCATGAGCGTGGAAACCTTCCCGCAACACACCGAATCGTCAACGCGCTCTTCTGGCCACGTTGCCTTGTCCGGCTCTGCAAAGTCCTTCGGCTTGACGATGTACCCAAGGCGGCCTGCCAGCCACTCCAAAGGGACTACGGAGCCGCACGAACGCATGATGCCGAGCAGTGCGTCCGCCCCGAGCTTCGCCATGTCGTCATCCACATTCAGCTCGCGTTTGAGCGTCGAATACGGCTTGCCAATGTCAGCAGCGATGGCTTTGATCGGCTTGTCCCCGTTTTCGATCATGTCCGAAACGACTTCGGACAGCGTGTTATAGTTTTCGTAAATCATAGATAATTTTCCTTGATGTATCCCCATGCTCTAATGGGGGCATGGAAAAATATTATTCATCCGACTGCGGGCAAAGCGTCTTCGCTTCTTGCTGTGCTATTCCGATGGCGAGGGAGAGGAGTATTGTCGCCACGATGGCCAGGGCGATCCATACGGCGATGACTGTGAACCGCAGCCACGTCGTCCAATTCCAGGGGAGAAGATCCCAAGCGGCAAGAGAGCCAAACAGGTACAGCGGGATAGCCAACCTCCATCCGACAAACCACATGATTTTGAGCAATTTCCATCTATTCCAGTCGAACCTGCGGAGTTTTTCCATCTGCTCGGAGCTGAATCCTCTGGTCCAAAAACGGTCTTTCATTTTTTCTCCTGTGAAATGACATGAGAGTTCACCTTCTCATCACTCGCCACCGTGCCGTCTGGCGTGTCCGCATCCTCATCCCCGGTGAACGCCGCCCACGCTGGCGGGCGTACCGCGTCGCGGAGTACCCGACGCCCAAGGCCGTGGCCCGGCGGTGCGCGGAGGGGCTACTGGCAGTTGCTCAACACAAGGCACAAAAGGAACAGGAATACTGCGACAATGCTAGCCATTGGATGCCCCCTCTTCGGGTTCGCTGGGAGTGCTGGGGGCGGCTGGAGGACAGTCTGGTATGAGCGTTTCCAAACTAATGCCCAACTTCAATGCGTAGACGGCACACGCTCCATGTGGGATTTTTTCCGCATGACAATGCTTCCAGACAGATGAGCGAGTTATCCCTGTCATTCTTGAAATGTCAGCGTATTTCAGTTGGTTATGCTTCTTATAATTTTGTAGTGCGTTCATGACCTGTATGATTCCATAAAGAATCATAAATAGCAAGTACGTTTCGAGACAGAAACATTTTTTTCTGGCAGAGATGAATACATGAAGACTCAACAAGAACGCTGGGACGAAATCGTCCAGCGCATGAAGAAAAAAGTGGATGAAGGCGGGCGTGGAAGCACTTCTCGTCTTGCTGAACTATTGGGCACGGAACGCGGAACAATATCAAAATATATCAATGGACAACTAAAAGGTGAGCGAGTTCCGTCAGATAAGATTCTTTTCTTTGAAGAAAAACTTGGATTAGCGCCAATTTTAAAGCGGATCGGCGTTCATTCTCCAGCAGAGACCGTAGAAGGAGATGACTTACCGGTTATTCCTGTTTTTTCTCACGCTGGAGCAGGAGCCCCTTCGGAGTTTTTCTCAGGTACGCCAGAAGTAACAATTCCCGTACTTCCTCAATATTTTCTTCCTAATATTGCTGCGATCAAAGTGACTGGCGATAGCATGGAGCCAACTATCTCAAAGGGAGCCTACGTAGGTGTTGTCCCTCTGGACGGGGACCTCATAGAAGGAGGAATCTATCTCGTCAGCCGTCCTCCTTTTGGAGCCTTGGTGAAGAGAGTACGTCTCGGCAAAGAGGATAATATTATTCTGTATTCGGATAATCATCGATATGAGCCACAAGAGCTACCCTTTGAAGGCTACGAGGATGTGATTATCGGGAAAGTGGTGTGGGTATGGCAGCTCCTGTAGCAAATGAAAATCCCCGCCGGAGCGGGGAGGAGGGTTATGGATGGAAGATACACAGACCCTAAAAATGTTAATGGACGAACGCAATAATAGTCTTATGGGCTTTTCGTCCGCAATTTCAGCATATGGTGTTGCCGCTATTCGAGGTGCTTTTGTTTTAAATGGTAGTGCCGCTGTTGCAGTTCTGACAAGGCAAGGAGCTCTTGCTCCTGAGAAAGGATGTATCATATTAATTTGTGCTATCGGTGCAGCTCTTGCTGTTTTAAGTGCTGGACTCAGCTTTTTATCCCAATGGTGGACAAAGGAAACATATATTGATTATGCGAATCAAGGTATATTCTCTTTTCAGAAATACCATGTATCAAAAGCGTTTATGACACCTCGATCTGAATGGAAAGCAAGTATATCGTTTTATTCTTCTGCATCGCTGTACCTCGCTTCTGTGGTGTGCTTTATTATTGCTGCGTTTAAGTTCGTAAATATTATGTAAAAGCTGTATTTGCCTATTTTTATGACCTCTATAATCTTTCCAGCAACATAAAAAGAAAATAAGATAAAGCAAGATCATCCCCCCGCCGAAGTAAGCATAAATTTTAAAGTACACCTCCCCTCTCCCTGCCCCTCCCCATGAGGGGCTTTTTTGTGCCCTGCCGGGCGTGACCGCCGATGCCGTTTGGTGCCGGTGGTATTTTTATATCTTTTTTGATTCTATATGGCAACATTTGTATTGACTATTTTGATTCTGTATGGAAACATATCTTCACGACGAACGGGGAAGGCGAACACGCCCGGCACACGCCGGAAAGTAGCCGGAATGCCCCGTGAGAAGGAAGCTGGTTTGGGCGGCATGAAGGCCGTAGCGATACGGTGGGCGGAGCAAGAGGCCGCCCGGAAAGCTCGAAAGAGGCCCGTGAGACTGGTGATGTGAAGACAGGCCGCGAGGGGACGGCGGGCCGAGCAAAGGCGCGGAAAGGCGACTGGGCGGCAACATGGGTTCCGAGACAAGCCCGCAACAAAACTCGAGACAACAATTTTCGTATCCCACCGCCAGCGCATGACGTTGGCGGGAAGGATGCGGAAGCATCCAGACTGAGCGGGGCGCGGCAAGGCGAGGCATGGCGGGGCGCGGCAAGGCAAGGCAAGGCTATTTTTTAACTCAAGGAGAAAAAATGAATGTCAAAAACAACGAAATCCATAGCCTCGGATACGCGGCTGGAAGTTGTGAAGCGTACGGTGACGGTGAAAGGAATAACCCCGATCATGTTCGACCGCTACGCCGGGGACAACAACACGAAACTGGAATGGAGCCAGAAGATCTATACCGTTCCCGGTACATCCATCTTGTCCCTCCCGACATCAAACATCGTTTCATTCTTATCAGCCCACAATACTAACTCGGCTCCAAAACGCCTTCGAGATGCGCGTCAGTTCAAAAAAATCTGTAATGCCTGCCTGAGTTTCACGATGATTGAGGCCCTTGAAGGTGACACGCAGTACATTCCCTTTCTTCGCAAGGGTGAGCCAATTCGCGTGGGAAATTTTGGCGACGAAAAAGACGAGCTGAGCGGGATCTATCTCGACCGCAGGGTAGCCCGTCTGGACAAGGGCATCCCGAATCCGAAAGAACGTCCCGTCCTTCCGCTTCCGTGGTCGCTATCCTTTTCTCTAACCATTCTCCCAAACAAGGAAATCAAGGAACAGGAAATCCAAAACCTGTTCATTGAAGGCGGCATAGCCATTGGTTTCGGCACGTTTCGCGGCGTGTTCGGAAAGTTTGAGGTGGTAGGCTGGGAGTAGTTTGATTCCATACCCAACAGGGCATGGCAGGGCATGGCGGGGCGCGGCTCGGCATTGCAAGGCTATCTAAGGAGCCGGGAATATCCCGGTTCCGACTGGTGGCTTTCCACCAACACGGCTGGGCAAGGCAGGGCGCAGCGCGGCAGGGCCGGGCACGGCAAGGCAAGGCAAGGCGAGGCGAGGCAGCGGTCGTATGCAAGGGACAGCGGATAGGCCGTTGTCCCGAACCATGCGACGATGTGCCAGCATGGGGACGCGCGCCCGGCGGGGATTGGCTCCGCCGGGTTTTGTGGAAAGGAATCAATTTGTGCGCAACGCATACAAAAACTCTATATTTAACATTATAACTGTTTACATTTAACATCTAATTGACACAAAACCACTTTTTTTGTTTCTGCTAGCAAGCAGCGGCAAGCTTCTAGGGAAGTTCGGCGGCTACCAACTCTTGGAGGCGGTTTTACGGAACCGCAAACGGCGGCAAGCTTCTAAAAAAGTTCGGCGGCTCTACCATAGGCGGTTCTTCGGAGCCGCCTTTTCTTTTGCCTTTCGGCATGGTTTCGCGCCCCGGTCTAAACTGCCTTCCAAGCGCGTTTCCCTCCCCGCCATGCCACCGCTGCGGGACGCGTTGCGAATGCGTGGGCCGGAGACGGACTGGGCGGATCGCCGGGGCTGGTTGTCGAAGAGCGAACTGTTAAGGATTCCTCAACAGTTGGGTAAAATGTCCTGTTTCGGAGTGACCATGAAGCATTGTGAATTCATTTGCGTCGCCTTTCTGCTTACGTACTTTGCCGGGTCGCTGCTCGGTTCGAGCCTGAACCCAGTAGAGTGGCCGATCATGATCAAGTGCCTTTTTGTGAGTTTTTGCGCCGGGCATGTTGCCTTTGCATACATCCAAGCCCCTTTTTCCCACACTTCGCAGAATCTCAAAAAGAATTGAAAACGGCTTTTGAGATTCCGTGCCCTTTTTTCATCTTTCCCGTCCTCCCCATTCCGGCAAGAGGGCGGTTCCCGCCCTGACCCTGGCTCTCGGTAGGCCTAGAGGTGAAAGGCATATGCCGAAGAGAAAAGGCAGAAAGGCATTTGGGCTTTCCCCGTACCCCGGATCTTTCCCTGTAATCCCATATTTCCCCGTATCTACAGCCTTTCAGGGCTTCCGGGTGGTGAGCCTGAGCGAAAGGCCAAAGTCTCCCCTTACCCATTGTGGGGAGATATGACCTTTCCGCGTAGTGGTTCCGGTATGGAGCCGCCGTCGCTTCATGGCCCCTGCGGTCACTGCATCATGCCACAGGTCAGGAGCTTTCCGGCCGATGCGCCGCCTTCCCCGCGTCTTCTCCTGTCTCGTCTCTGCGCTTCGGGCATGGGGTCGTGGTTCCCGTGTAGAGCCTGACGCCACTGTGTTGAGCCGTCCATCAGGCAATGCCCCTTGAGCGGTGGCCTGCTCCCTCCTGTTCGCTTCTTCGCGGGGCGGTTGGGCGTGCCCTGTGGGTTGAAAAATGAGCTATTTTTTAGTTCTTGTCAATAGCTAAATTTTACCCTACCTTGTGTGCAGTAAAATTTATGCTAAAAAAGGGAGGAAAAGAGGGAGTGGACCTGATGTTTACCAAAAAAGAAATGGATGAATGGGATTCTGCTATCCGTATGGCGTTGCTTGAACGGAAAAAAGAATTCAATATGTCTGATGCAGAGTTAGGGGAAAAAGCTTTTAAGGACGTTGCGGCTGTTCCTAAAAGCAAGGTTCAATTCGTCTTGGTGGGACAAGGCTCGGGAGAAAACAGAAAACCACAAAATCTAAGAGCCGCAGACTTGATGAATCTTTGCGAAGCCCTCAGATTAAGTATATGGGATGTAATGGAAAACGCGAGAAAAGCTGTAAAGGAAACTCAGCGTTGAAGGCGGTCAAGGCGGCGGGGAAGTAGGCTAACTTTTCATTGCGGAATCAGGACATTTTGATAGAATAAATACAGGCCGAGAGGCCGAGTCTTCAAAGGAGAGTGTCTTCCATGAGTTCGGTAAATTATGACTCATTCTTTTCTTCCCCCCCGATTCAACCGCGGAAAGAAATTCTTGCCTATGAGTCATTGTGGGCCGAAATTGAGGGGGTATCATTCAAAAGCCTTAATGATGTTTTGAGGGGAGAACGACCCTCTTCCTTTATTGAAAGGATCCCTCAAAAAAAGCGTTCTGAAGTTGATACTTTTTTATCTAATCATAGGACATATCAATACAATTTTTTAATCAGACAAACTGTCGATTATCCTGAAAATTTGAATGTCCTAGAACTTCCTATTATTTATTATCAGGGAAATTTGAGCCTTCTCAGTACCCCTTGTGTCTCTATCGTTGGTGCTCGCGAATCGTCTCCGCGTGGGCTGGATGCAGCCTATCGTATCGCGTCATCCCTTGCCCAAGAGGGATATACTATCGTATCTGGGTTAGCGTCAGGAATAGATACGCAAGCGCATACAGGTGCTATAGATTCAAAGGGTAGAACTATCGGCGTAATTGGAACACCAATCAATTCCGTTTATCCAAAAAGTAATAAAGAGTTGCAGGAAAAAATTGCATCAGAGCACCTTTTAATATCACATATACCATTCTATAAGTATTCACTCCAAAACTGGAAAATAAATAGATTCTTTTTCCCGGAACGAAACAAGGTCATGGCTGCTTTAAGTTCCGCAACTATTATTGTTGAAGCATCAAATAAAAGCGGTACGTTAACACAGGCAAGAGCTGCGTTGTCTTACAATAAAAAAGTTATAATTTTAAAACCAACAGCAGAGAATAAAGATTTAACTTGGCCCAAGACATACATAAACCGTGGTGCATTCGTAGCTGAAACGGTATCTGATATCAAAAAAATACTTGGGCAATAAACATGGGAAATTGGACAGAATTAGACGGATCTGGGAAAAATAGAGAATTTATCGATTATACAATACATCATGTATATTATTTTAGACAATATACTAGCAGGGCTGGATATGGTAAAAGCGATACAAATAATCTTATCTATAACTTTAAAAAGGGAATATCCGTCCCTAACAATCAACAGTATTACAAAAATATAGCAATAGATACGTTTATAAAAGAGCTTGAATTGCTCTTTTCCATGATAAAGAATGAAAAATACTTTTATGTCACATGGGCTCCATCTAGTAAGGCTAAAAACGATCCCTTATACGATGATAAAATGGAGCGAGTAGTAAAAACTGCCTGTACAAAATTTTCTAATTTTCGACCAATTGAACTTTTTGAGACACCAACAACGCGTGCTTCTTGGCATTCATGTAGTCTGCCAAGAAGTCCTGATGCTGTAAAAAAAACTGTTCGATACAAAAATATCGATCTCAATGAAAAGGCAGGAGTTTTTATTATTGATGACGTTCTTACTACTGGTGCAACGTATAATTGCCTTTATAGTATGATAAAAAAACATCATCCTAATATTAGCATATATGGTGCCGTATGGGCTATTGCTATTGAGGATTACGATACTTTTTTTGAAATCGACTCAATAAATTAAACTAAGTCCTGCGGGTTCGTCCTTCAGGCCGCCGGGATGGCCTCCGGCGCTGTAAGCCCTCTTCGGAGGGCTTTTTCTTTGCCCCACCTCTGCCCTACCTCGGCGACTGCCCCCCCGCAGCCGCCTTTTTTCATGCCCTGAGCAAACTT
>OGYH01002519.1_pt1 | contig 14432 bp, 20 predicted proteins | sample 1576511 | NCBI WGS metagenome assembly OGYH01 (sample SAMEA3541522, study PRJEB24748) | human gut metagenome | biome: human gut; feature: human-associated habitat; material: faeces | place: China | collected 2012
CATAGTCCTTTCCGTATTCTACAGGTCTATATTCGGCTGTCATTACCGATTCCCCATCTTCAATATCCTCTTTCCATAAATAGATGTTCATATCAAGGCTCGTCGCATATCCCCTGTCTGTGGAGAATTTTGTCGAATAAAATGAATCATCCTTGTACATCTGCAAAAGTTCTCTTGCAAAAGCTTCTTTATCCCCGATATGTCCCCGGTTAGCAACCACTGTAATATTTTCATCTCGATTTACGGAAAATGTTCCAACTACATCCGGTTCGCCTTCCTTATGACCAGATTCAGATTTCCCATAAATACTTCCTGCAGCAATTATCAAGATCACTGCTCCTGAAATCAATGCAATTATCTTTTTCTTCATATTTTTATTTTCCTTTTAGTTTTTTTACTGCGTAATTGATTACTTCTTCCGGTGTGGGTCTGTCTCCTTTAAGTGTCATTTTCTTCCATTCTTCCTGCACAGCCGGATCGGGATTATCAAATCCTGCATCTATGGCTATCTGCATTTCTCTGCGTACCTCTTCTGGTGTTGTGTTGTACTTTTCTGCAATCTTCTCATAAATAGTTTTCTCTCTCATTCATTTTCCTCCAATATATAAGTAGAATTACACCTTGTTCTATAGAACTAATTTAGCATATTTCTATTATCATGAAAAGACACTTTACAACTTAAAGCTGAATAAAAGGTCAAAAAAAGAAGAGCTACTCGCTCTTCCCAGTTTGTCATATCACTCTTCCAATAATGTGTGAATTACTTTGATCATTTTTTTCTGCTCTTTGATCGGAAGTTTTTCAATTTTTTCTGTCAGCTCATTGGTAACACCTGTAACTGAATGTGCCACAACATCAATCAAAAGAGTATCTGCTGAAACATCTAATGCATTTGCAATTGTAACAAAGGTATCCAATTTTGTAACTTTCAAGCCTCTCTCTATTACACTCACATGCGTTGGACTTAAATTTACTAATGCAGCCAGTTCCTCTTGCGTGAGATTTTTTGCTTCTCGTGCTGATTTGATTCGCTGTCCTACTGCTTTCAAATCCATCGTAACACCTCCTCCAGAACGAATAATCGTTCTGAATTTAGTATACTTGTGGATATCTTAAATATACAGAATCGCAAAGCCAAGTTCTAATTCTACAGAACTATATTCAAAGTTTTTCTTTGCATTTTCGTAAAAAAGCGTTATGATTGAATCAGTTAAATCAAAGGAGGTATCAAATCATGAAATCACATAAATACTGGTCCTTAGGCGCACTTTTCTGTATGTTGGGATGCATTTATTCTGGAATCAAAAAATCTATGACTGCACATAAATACTTTGCCTATTCTTCATTGCTTTGTATGGGCATGTCCATTTATTCCGGTCACAAACTGGTTTCTCCAAAGAAGAAAAAAATCACTGAATCAAATAATAGTGAGAATAGTTAAATAAAAAATTGACCTTTATTCATCAAAGACAAAGGGGCTGTTGCAAAATAGATGAGTAATCAAATCTATGGAGCAATAGCTCCATTTAGTACCATATAAGTGTAAGAGATAAAGTATACCATTAGTGCTTTATCTTCTGCACTTATTTTTTTATGATAAGGGAGTAATTGGTCTGGCGAGCTGCTTTTTGGATTAACCACATCCTTCATAAAAACCGTCAACCACCCCTTATTATAAGCGGTCGTTTAAGCAGGTTGAAACCCGCAAGGTGCTTTCGTGTAACGAACTAAAATGAGTGGTAATAAGTGTGGATGGGACAATTACAGATTTTTTAGGAGGTTACAGATGATAAGTGTAGGAATTGATCATTGGTATCGACTGAAAGAATATGAACCGGAAGAAAGTATTTACTCAGAACTAAAGCTTTTAGGTCGACAGTACCGCCATTATATGCGGATGCGAGTGGAAAGTGTGTTGGAACTGACTCATCTTTTGGACTATACGATGCCAGGGATTAAAACGCTGCTGAAAGGGTGGAATGAAACAAATGGGAAAGATAAGCTGGGGGATTTTGGGGAAGAATATTGGCATTATGACAATATTACAAAGAAATCGGAGGAACAGTTTATAGAAAGCTATCTAAAATAGGCAAAAGAGAAGGGATACCCAGTTGTCAGGGCAATGGGGGCGTTGGAAATGTTCTTGTTGCGCCTAAATTGATCGCAGAGATTGGAGATGTAAGGAGATTTCATAATGGAAAAGCCTTGATAGCCCATGCAGGAATCGATGCGCCGCCATATCAATCAGGGCAGTTTACTGGAACGGAGAGAAAAATATCTAAAAGAGGGTCTTCCAGCCTGCGTAAGATTGGATATGAAGTGATGAGATGCCTAAAAACCCATAAAGAACCGGAAGATGCGGCAGTATATAGATTTATTTTGAAGAAAGAAAAAGAAGGAAAGTCAAAACGTGCCGCAAAAATAGCAGGACTAAATAAATTCCTTAGGATTTATTATGCACGTGTGATGGAAGTATATCAGAAGTAAAAAGAACTAGAATAGGGGACACGACAGGCCGGATTTTCCACCGGTCTAATTGTCGTAGAAAAAATTTATACAAAATTTTATTTAAAAACCTGCTAAAAAGCCTTGACTTTTGTTAGCAAAAATCTCAATCAGCATCTTTGGAAAAATATGCCCACTACTCAAGACATAAAGAACAGGCAACAATCTCTATAAATTTGGTAGTATGTTAACCCATTTTATAGTATAATCAATTCACTACTTAACAAAGAAGCAATCTATTCATATGCTTACATTCATAGACGAAAGTGGATACCCTCGCCCTACAGATTCAACCAAGAATCCTATCCTGCTTGGTGTCTGGATCCATGAGAATGATATTAAACTGATCATAAATCAGATATACAAATTAAAAGATTCCATTTACGGAAAACAGGACGAAATAAAGTCTACAAAACTAATTCGTGAAGCAACTATTACTAAGAATCGTACAAATAATAAAGCGTATGTTGAAGGCATGGTGGACATCATTACCTCTTATGACGCTACTATTTTTGCCATAATTATGGATAAGCCAAATGAACCAATTATTGTTCCGGAGCATCATCTTCCAAAGCAGTATTACCTTCTTTTAAAAAAAGTTGAGTTTTACTGTAATCATCATCACTATGGCAAAGCTATGATGATATTTGATGAGGTGCATGAGGATGCTGACCGAAAAATTGCTGAGGCAATTACAGGTTTTCTTTTCAAAACGAAGTTTGGGCGTTCTTTCCATCACATATTAGAAATGCCTTTGTTTGTCAGCGTTGCTGTAACTCCTGCAGTACAGTTCGCCGATATATTTGCTGGTATCGTGAGACATTATTACGAAAATGAGCTTGACCAAAAAGAACCAGGAACAGAATTTCAGGAATGGCTTGTAGAGCTTTTCACCAAACTACATAATCTTACGGAAAATAACTCCATCCCCAAATCACATTATCTAGAATATGGCTTTCAGAAAATGGGCAAAAACTTCTCCTATCCTGTAAGCGAGAAATTTACTACTTCTGATAATGATGAAAGCCTTCTAAGTGAATAATTTTTTGTTTGATTTCATACAAATATGGTGTATAATATTATTAGAGTCATATGTTGTTCCGTCTTGGAGCTGCGTAGGACTCGTAATATTGACAAAAGTATCGCACCTGCAGTTTAGCGGGTGCGATTTTTGTATTATCTATATTTACCTTCAAACAATTCCCATACAGAAAAAGCCTCTTGTGCTATCTCATCATAAGGCGGTGCTGTAACGCCTAAAGTTGTATTTCCCATATCAGAAAGTCTTAAACTGCACAAATTTACACCGCTCATTTGTTGCCTTATATCTTCTTCCTTGCTAAGAAACCATTCTGCTTCGGTCACAAATAATTTGAAACTCATTTTCTCTATTTCCCGAATTATGTAGAAGTATATGTAATTAAGCTCTATCCACGCTCTACGAAGCGGATTTCCATATAAAGTATTTACTATTTGCTTGGAGTAATCTCCAAGTCCCATTCTCTCCCACTTCTTCTTTAGCAAATCATACAGTATCCACTTTTCCACACTACATCTTCCTTCAACATTATCAAATTCTAAATCCCAATTTCCGTTATAATCAGGATCCATAAATGTAGGTAGAATTGACCGTCCATGAGCTGCTGCATTCCTTATGGCGCACAAATCACTGATAAATCCTATACATTCTTTCATTTTATGTAAAATATCTGGAATGCTGTCTTTCCTAGAACAAACATCATAAAAAATAGTTATAAGTTCTGACAACTCGTTTAACTCTAACTGTTCCATCAAATCCAACAATGGCACAGCATTCTCATCCGTTAAGTAGTCAAACTCATCCGAGCTGCCCCTGTATCTTCTTTTATCTCTTGCCCGCTTAATCAACTTCGCAATTTTAGGTTTCTTGGCTACCCATTCTGATATTACTTCGGCTCCTACATCATGTCCGTCATCAGCAATCCTTATTCTATTGAAATATGTTTTATAAGCATTTTCTATGCCAGTAATCCATGACAAAATGTTTTTCCTAAACTCAATATCTATTCTATCTATTACAAAAAGCAAACCTATTTTAAACTTAGCATCAATACAATCAAGGTCAATATGCTTTCCTGCTTGCATTTTTATGATTTCTTTGCAAGTAAATATTCCCGGTGATAAGTATTCCAACATTCTTGGTTGAAAGTTATTACCTTCAAGCCAATCGACAAATTCCTTATCATCCAATACCGGATAATAGAAATTGTATTCACTTAACCTTTTTCTAATATTTTGAATGGCATTATTCTCAATAATTCGTTCTTGATATTTCCATTCATCTCCTATAAACCTAATATCTGTGGCTTCTTTGATATCTCGGTCTCTTACTCCCTGACTTTGACTTAAGGAAAACTCAACCTCATCTGTGTATTTAATATATTGTTTTCCTTCTTTTTCTTCCAACATAGATTTTTCTATTCTAAACGGTATCCATTCATGTTCAACTTTATATGCGTCTGTATCAATTATTCCATAATTATTTTTTAGCTCCAGTATTCTTCCTCTTGGCATACTATTCCCACTCCTTTCCACATGGTATTCGGCTTTTAAACGCCACCTATTACAAACAGGAACACACTGTGTATCATTTTCACCTGCACTATACATACATTATAATTGTACCCTTTCAAAGACAATTTCTCAATCGGATTGTATACATAAAAATATCTTAAAAATAAAAAGCAGATAGCCAGCACACAGCCGACTACCCATCCTCTCAAATTTACTCTACTGATTCCAACACTACCTCTGCAAATTCCTCATAGATCATGTTCTGGAGCTTACCTAACACCTGCTCTCCAATCCATAAAATGGAAAGGACTATAAAACCAATGTAATTTTGTTAATCTATAATTAAAAATATTCTGCATTTTAACTAAATCTACAATATTATCTTCTAAACTCATTGCATACATCTCCTACCAATTTAAATCTCTAATTCTACATATTGACTTTCTATCTTATCAAGAACATCCATAATACCCTTAACTACAGCTTCCAGATTATCATTTACCTCACTAAATTTTACAACAAGCTCGTCCTCAACACATGGTATAGGTATATCATCCTCTGTCATTTCATAATCGCCATAAGAAATATAAATTCCACCATAAACACTGTTTATCCCATTTTCAACCCAATTCACATAGACTTCATTGGAACTTCCTCTCTCCGGACAGAACCAGCCGCTTACATTGACTGCAAATTCATTGCCGTCAAAATCTTTTAATCGAACTAAGTCCCCTTCTGAAAAGCAATTCAAATCAGCATAAAACACACTATCTCTGATATTCTTAAGTTTTTGTTCAATAGACAACAAATGATCCTGCAATGCATCTTCAATTAAGCGATATATTTCTATGGTTACTTTTCCTCCCAATAATGTTTTCCAAGTGGAATACAAATAATGAGTATCACCCAGTGCTATATATTTTTCCAGTAAATCTTTTCTCACAAGTTCATCTTCTTCAAAAAAAGTTTCTTTTTGTAAACTCTTCCTTATATATTTTAAAGATAATAGTGTATCTTCGACTTTTTCGCTTATATCAGATATGCTGTCGTTAATAATTCCAGATAAACAAATAAAATCATCCGTTTCATTTAAACGCTCTATAATATCTTGCTCATCCAATAACTCCGACGTAATATCGCAATATTCTAAATTCATTGCTTCCTCAGCTTCACTTCGTAAACGAATTACCTCTAATGTTTCTTCGGATTTTATTTTCCTTTTTAACAATTCATCCGCTTTTCTAAACTCCTTCTCAAAATAATCAATCGTAGATACCGTATCATTATACATATCCCTGCAAATCATTTTATTATGTGCAACCATGTTTCGTCTTTTTGACAAATCATCTTTCCATCTTCCAACTACTGATTTACAAAATATTTCATCAAAACCTTCTTCCTCCCACAGTGACGGACTATCCAACAACTCAACTGAAGCAATTTCGGTTGCTTTATCCTTTTCATGTTTCTTTATATCTTCCAATGCTCTTTTTACAACATTGGTAATTTGCTTCTTTTTTGCTGCTTTTAATGCTACGAAAATATCATCAATTTCCAAATTATATAAATGGTTATCAACCTTTTTAAATAAATCATATCGAGAACCTCTAAACCACTCCGAAAACTTCAAATACTTATTCATATGGTCTTCATAAGAATATTTCTCGAACCAATCACCGCCATGCTTAATTGACATATATGAGTTTATAATTTCTCTTAAATAATTCTCTAATATGTGCAATCTACCATATAAGTCCGTAGCCATTTTCATATTTTGAGAGTCAGCTAACCAAAAAATCTGTTCGTAATTTCCGTGAAGTAATCCTATCAATTTTTCCTTAAACTCATACCAAATAGAACTTGCTAACAAAGAAATATCATCTTCTTCACTATACTGTATATTTATATAAATATATCGTTTGCCACCGTTAGTAATCCTTTCAGCATCCATTCGACACTCTTTAGACTGATAGGCAAATTCACACCTTACTTCAAACGGTTCCTGATATTTCTCATTCTTCTCATCAACCTCTTCCTGAGTGAAATCCGCAAAACATACTCCGCTCATATTCTTAATATTAATCCCCAAAACACTTGTCATTCTATCTAAAAGCAATGAAAGAGTACCAAGTTCACCATTCTCTTTTCCGCAACATAAAATTTTTACATATTCCATAGAATATCCACCTCGACATCTTTATATAAACAAATTTATTATAAGACTTTTTACCGTTACTCTCAACAGTAATTGACTGTATATGGGCAGCCAAACTTGACCACCCATACATCATTTATAAAGTTTCCTGTTTATCTTTCGACTTAGAACACTCCCGTTTATCCGGCATATTATACTCGAAAGCCTTTTCCTTCATCTCTGCCAGTTTCTCCCTTACGGATACTCTGCCATGTTTCTTCTCATTAACTTTCACAAATTCCTTAAATGCCTGTGTCATCACCTCGGCATCCATGCCCTTGAAAAATATCATATACTTCGGCGGTTCCACCGTCTTATCCTTTTTCACAGCAAAGTCAACATTGTATTTCCTTGCCACTCTTTCAAAGGACTTGATGTTGTTATCCGTAACCTTAATACTCGAAGCTACCATACCCTGACCGACCAGCTTTTTCACTGACATTTTTCCATGCGTTGCCTGTTTCCCGGCTTTCCGGTGTTCCAGATACATCTTCATGGCTTTTTTCAGTACATCGGCGGTCAGCCTTGAGGACTTGAAAACAAGGGCAATCGTTTTCTGTGTAACTTCCTCCTGCATGGTTTTCCTCCTTGATTTTTTGTAGCTGTAATTCCGCTATGGTGGAACATACAGCCTGTGCAGTAAATACTTCATAAGCTCTCCTTTCCACTTCTGGACATTTTGTCCAAAAGTTCTGTGAACGCAAAAAGGGCAGCTACAAACCTTTACGGTCTATAACTGCCCTTACGCTGTTACAATTATTCTTTTGATTCAATTCTACGAACAAAAAATATATATTCTTGGATTAGATTAAATATCCGTTTTTCCTTGATATAGTATTGAAAAAATATGTTTTACTTCTTCGTGAATTCAAAAAGAGTCATTATCTCCGCTTTATATTTTTCATAGAACTTAACCCACGGTCTTTCCATATCATTAAACTCAACCCCTATTAATTCAACTTTTTTGCTTTCCAACAATGCTTGTCTTTCATCTTCTGTCATTGCTTGTAGTTTTGCAACAAGTTTTTCCATTTCAATATTTAGCTTCTGTTCAATTTCTTCTTTGCTATGATTTGATATCCTCATTTCCTTATATTTTTGCTTAATTTCGAAGATATCAGACAAATAGTTCTTTCCAACAGTTTGTTTATTCGAAAAAGTTATCATGTGACAGTCGTCATCTTGAACAGAAGGATCTCCCCTTCTCTTAACAAGTCTATCAATATAACTCAGTTTCTCACTTTTTTCTTTAGCATCACCATCATATATGAAAACAATCAATTCGTCAGCATTGTTCAAAAAGAGTTCGTTTAGTTTGTTAATTGTGCTATTGGAATTCAAAATATTTTCCTTAATATCATAAACTTCACTATCATACATGCAAATAGCAATTCTTGGACTAATCGGAACAATAAACTGTATCCCAGATTCCCCCCATCCAAATCCACGTGATAGATTTTTTTCTTGAAATAATTGGTTGTAAAATACAGTAGGATTATCAGATGTTACATAATCTATAGTACTTCTGTTAATTAATAGTTCCATTTTAAGATCGATTACTAGTGGCACAAATTGTTGAGCTACATTTATAAATGGTAATGCTGGATATTTCATTTTAACGAACAATCTGTCTTCGCCTGCGTTCATTATTCTCTTAAAAAGTGCTGGTTCCTCTACCTCAAGTACTTTTTTTATTAAAGTAGTATAATCATTATTCGTTTGATTTCCACGTTTTAGTGTGCGAGCAGAAGAAATCAATATGAAATATCGTAGCCATGTTAAATCTCTTTCTGTATCAGGAAGCCTTTCGGTATTAATAATTGAAGAAATAGTATCATTCCATCTACCGTCATGCTCAGCTAGTTTATTTTCAATCACTGCATCCTCTCCATAAAAATATTCTGCCCATAGATTATCATTAATGGATCCATGCTCAATTATCTTGTTTTTTTTAAATAAATATATTCCAACAGACTTATTGTTTTCGGAAAAATTGCGAAGATAAAACTTTGGTACATAATGCTGTCGCCTCTTGTCATTTTTTTGTTTATCCATTTATATTTCACCACTTTCAATTTATTCTGCTCATTAATTTTTAATAACATCATAACCATACGACTAAAATAAAATAATTTCCGATTTGCATAAATGATAAAATTACAAATATCAAATTACTTTTCTATCATTATATTGTGATTTTCCAATTCTTTTTTAGAAAGAAAAATTGTATTCGTAAATTTATATCTATCAGAAACAACATTTTGAATTATTGTCTGGGCATTATCCGTAAAATTTCCAGATATGGCTATTATCATCTTAGAAATATACACTTTTTCTCCACTCACCAGTGTATACGGAACATTAAATCCCATATTTATCTGATTAGCAATCTCATTGATATTAGATGTAGCTGTGCCACTCACATTTCCTGCCTTAGCTTGAACCCCATAATATTCTGTTCTTCCAAAAATATCTTTTGTCACTAAAATATAGTCTTTTCCAAACTCCTTATTTCCATGATTGAATATAACTTGTTCAAATCCAATTTTCTTGAAAAAAGGTGTAAGATACAGTCTACAGAATTCCATTTCATCTTCTTCAAATTTTTTATCCCAATAGCATCCCTTGAGTTTTCTTTCTACTAAAGTATCTATCTGTTTGTAAAAATCATGACAATATTTATATATTTCTTCATAATATTGGAACTCATTTATGTCAAATAGAAAAGCGATAAAAAAGGCTCTACCCACAGGATCATCTTCTACATATTCATAATTGCTTACCCAAACTTCATCAACACTTTCACAAATCTCATACAAAGTCTGCATATATTTTTTCATTGACCAATCCTTATAAAAACCATCATAGTCCCCTAATTTCTGAACTTCAACAAAAAGTCTATCACCAAAACGGCAGATATTTATTTGCTCAAAAAGTCCATCAAAACAATTATCGCAGTAAATCGCATTTTCTTCAAAATCCAGATTTAACTCATTCCTATCATTCTCATCTATATCTCCACCCATATTAAATACTGTTTTTCCACAATACTGAGAGGCTTTTTGAGAATACATCTCGATTTCTTCTTTACCAAATATAGTTTTCATTCGTTTATATTCAACTCCTTCGAATTCTATTTGACATATTTATCGTCATCTAATTACAGGACTCTGTTTCGTCTTGTTTCCAACTTTCTTCCGTTCTAATGTAAATATCATATCCCCATTACGTTCAAAAAATCCCATGTCTTTCTTCCAGTTTGTAACACACTTGCAGTATTGCAATCCGATAAACTGCTGTATAATCTTCTTGCCACAGTTAGGACAAATCTTGCTTGCCATTCTTACTCCTATTCCAAAAGATAGATGCTACATAGCTCCGCATACATCTTGCCCTCTTCAAATTTGACATCATCCAATAGCAATGCCTGGAATAACACTTCCCGGACTCTCTCTAATTTTACCATAGAAAACTCCGCTTCTGAAAGTCCCTCCAGCTCTATATTTTCCAAAGCCACCGCTTTTCTTGCGGATAGGCAGTATGTATATAAAGCCATGATATATCTGTCAGACATCACAAAGGCATAGGTATCCTTGCCTTTATAATTATATCGGCACTTTCCCAATTCTTCCTCAGATATGGTAAAGAAACATCTTACTGTTTCCAGATACACCTTTCCCTCATAGTTGGGCTTATACTTCTTTACCAGCCGCTTAATTGATGCAAAAATATTATTTTCTCTCATAGGTCAGTCTGGTTCTCTTAAAAACAGCTTTTTTCCCCCGCATATCCATGTAAACATTGTTCCCGATGGTTTTTCCGGCGAATGGTTCATACTCCCCAATCCGTAATAGATAGAAAAGCACCTGCAACAGCTTTTCCTTTGAAGTAATTTCATTGTAGCTGTAATCGCCAAAGCCTAACTGTTCAAACTGTAAAGGTGTGCTCCCTTTTTTAATCTCCCGTTCCATTACTCTGTCCACATCTCTCATTGACTCCATATATCTTTCTGCTCCTTCCTTCTGCCAATAAAAGAGCAGCCATGTTCTGACTGCCCACCTTTGGACAAAATGTCCAGGAGTTCTATATTTCCACTTTTGGACTTTTTGTCCATAAGTGTCCTGTTATAATACTGATAAGCTCTCCTGCAATGCCGATTATCTTAAAAATCAGCACTACACCGCCGATTAAACCGCTGATGATACAATTCAGAGCAAGAACACCAATGCTCCCGCTGATACTGAAATTCTTGGGTATCAGCCACAGGCACATCCGGCGGATACCAAATGGACACCCTACAATAATCCAATATAAAAAACCATCAAATCCTTCCGCTCTATTGCATACCGGATAACAGGTCAACATCCATACTGCAATGATCACTGCCGGAACAATGACCTTAAACAATACCCTTTTCATGCCATCCACCTCCATACATATCGTGCTGTACCTCCTGTTGGTAGTAATGATTGATTGTGCTTGGCGCATTATAGAATGTTGTCACCATATACGCCTTAATGTTCGTAATCTTGGTTGTGGTATTCTTCATGCAGCCAATGACATAATTCAAATGCGAACTGCTCAGTTTCAGGAACTTTGACTTTACCAGCTCATACGGGTAATCATCCCCGCCAATCCTTACCGTCTTGTGCTTTACACAGACCACTTCACAGATAATCTCAAAAAGCTCATCATAAAGCTCCCTGTCCTGCCAATCACTATATTTCATGTAGTGATTGTATTCAATGTTCTCCTTGATGATTTCAATGTATGCGTTGACATCCTCCATCTCATCAATCGTTTTTTCAGCTTCACTGTCAGCTTGATTGATATGATAGGATTCTCCGTCAGTAATATTTGCAGTAGTATATGAATCTGTCTCTCCGTTTTGGGATAGACCTGTATCCAGTTCCGGAGAGAGACTGTTATCCGTTTCGTCATGACCTGTATCCCATTTTGTAGATACCTGTACCCGTTTGGGACACCCCTCCCTCCCGAAATTTCCATAGGGGTATCCGATTTTGTAGGGAGTCTCCCTCCCATTTTAACATCGGATACATCTGCGTATGAATTGTTCTCCCCATTCATAGCAGGAATTTCCTCTGGAAATGTCAGTCGGTAAAGCATATCCGGCTTTAATTCCACATACATCACATTATTACAAACAAGTCCGTCTCCGTAGCTGACTGTCCGGAACTCTCTCCTGATTACCTGTAGCCTCTTCAATTTATCCATTGCAGTTTTTACTGTTTTCTTAGATTCTCCAAACAAATCCGCATGATACTGATAGCTCTGTCTTAAAATATCTTCTGAAAACTTCTTTTTCCATCCAAGAATATGCCCGGTTCCCTGATCCCGTACCTCTGAAGGACGATACCAGTAAACAATATCCGCCAAACTAACAATCGCAAGGAGATATGGTTTCTCATTCTCCTTTGTGATTGTTTTATACCAGATAGCCGGGATAATGTTTCCGGAGATATTTATAGAACCCATTGCGTCAACAATCTCGTTTCCGCTTGTCAAATATCCCATGCTCAAACAGCCCCTTCCTCTCTCCATTTATCAAGAAGTGAAATGATGACATTTTCAATCTCCTCATTGGAATATCTGTCTGAAAAATATTTGCTTATCTTGTCCGCTTTCAGTGTAACCTTGTATTCCTTTGACTTTTCTTCGGTCAGAATCAGCCGCACCATTGCAAGCGTAAGCTCTTCGCTTTTGCCATATTCCTTTAGTTTCCCAGATTGTACGGTACTGACATTACAGCCCTGTTCCTCTATAATGACCTCTACCCACTGCTGTGCTTCCTCTGACAGAAAAGATATGTCCACGCCCTGTGAAAAACCCAATTTCTTACTATCCACCATTTCAAGAAGCTCATCATTTTTTCGTATTGTAAATTTTCTGCTATAAATACAATAGGCATATCCATAAAACACACAGCCGGTATTTCTCCACATATAAAGCCTTTTTTTCTTGTGCTTCCTTTTATACATTTTTCTTCCAGAATTTTTATTAAATTCTTAAATGCCTCCACCTCGGTCTTCCCTTTTGTCAAATGTGTAACTCTCGAAGTCAAATCTCCCCTATATTTAATTCTCTTTTTCCATGCCTTTCTATCCACACTTTTATTCCTCACTTACTCTTTCAAAATGATATCCTTTTACCGTTTTTTGTTTTCCCGCAATACATTTTGACACACTTCCACTTGCCACTTGCAACCTACGATCTGCACCACGCATACATTCAAAAATTTCCCCCGTTTCAATACACCTTACACCTTCTGCGATAGGATTATCTTTACCTGTATATTTTCCCCTTCTAGCTTCACTCAATCTTTTCTTATGAAGCTCACTTTTTTCTTTTCCTTTTAAACCTTGACGAATTTTGTCACGTGTTTCTGCGCTCATATCTTTGCCGGGATTTACTTCTATTATTTTTCTTTTATGTTCATCAGACATCTGTATGTGCATAGCTTTTCTTGTATTGCTTAAACGTTTTTTTGCTTCATCAGACATCTCCATTCCTTTTCTGGCTTTTGATATTTTTCTTTTTGTTACATCAGAAAGTTCTTTTCCTCTATTAGCTAAACTTATTCTTTTTCTTCCTTCTTTCGAAGCTGAATTATATTCTCCGCCACTAGTAATATTATAACCCTTTTCATGATTTGCTGAATCATATTTCTTTATTAAGCTTATTTCTTTCTCACAAGCCTCTTCCTTACTCAAGCCCTCATACAATATCTCATGTTTAAAGTTTTCCCACCCATATTTTTCTATAGCATGGGTAAAATATGGATTATTTGCATATCCACTTCCATGTTTCCAACGTCTTTTGGGATTTCTTGATGTAATTCCTATATATACCTTTCCCGACGGACTGGTATGCTTATATACAAAAAATTCCTTTCCATCTGTATTTCTCATGTTTCATTTCTCCATAAAATCCTTTATCTTCTTTAATATTATCATATCAGAACCTCAAGCAAAAGTTGTAAAACAGTTGTATATTTTCAATTATTATGTTAAAGTTCCTTTTAAATAAGCATTTTTAATCATTACTGCAACTATTGCCGTGGCAAATAAAAAGTACTTTAATCATCTTTTTATATCTCCATTTAAATCTTGTATTTCTTCTCAAACGCTTGATATTTCAGGGTTTTCCGACTTTTGAGTTT
>OGYH01002544.1_pt1 | contig 14298 bp, 9 predicted proteins | sample 1576511 | NCBI WGS metagenome assembly OGYH01 (sample SAMEA3541522, study PRJEB24748) | human gut metagenome | biome: human gut; feature: human-associated habitat; material: faeces | place: China | collected 2012
CATAGCTATAAGCATTTTGGAACCCCACGTCTAACGCGGGGTTTTCTAAATACAACAATAAGGGAGACATTTCTGCCTCCCTTATTAAAATAAATTATTTTGCAATTCTATAATTACTTATAACAAGCTGTACTTTTTTATTTCCATTAAATTCATTAACTTCTGGGATACAAATTAAATCTAAATAAAGATTATTTTGTAATCCATTAAACACCTTATTATACTCACTTTCTCCAAGCTCATCTTTTATAGCATTTTCAAATCCTTCAATATCTCCAAAATATATTCCTTCAATATATAGTCTTCCATCACTTAATTTAAGCTTAAGTACATTTTTATTTTTCCCTAATACTTTAGCTTCAACTACCTTAAGCTTTTTCATCCCAAAAGAAGGCTTTGAATTTCCTTTTCCATATGGTTCTAATAATGATATTTCTTCTATTAATTCATAATTTATGTTATTAAGAGTTAATCCCATATCAATTGAAACCTTAGGAATAATATCTTCATTTGTTAATGTTGTAACTTCATTTAATTTTTTTCTAAATGTATTTATATTTTCAATAGGTATAGACATACCTGCTGCCATTGGGTGTCCACCAAAATTACCTAATAATTCTTTACACTTAAGCAACTCTTCAAACATATTATATTCTTCAATTGATCTTCCTGAACCCTTTGCCACTTCATGTGCCTTAGTTAAAATAATCGTTGGCAAATTATATCTTTCCCTAATTCTTCCTGCAATTATCCCTGCAATACTTTCATGAACATCCTCTAAATAAATAACAATAACCTTATCTTTTGTCATATCATTTTCTTCAATAATTCTAATTGCTTCTTCTAATCCTGCTTGAGTAAGCTCTTGTCTTTCTTTATTCAAATCATTTAACTTCTTAGCTAATTCACTTGCTAACCCTTCATCCTTTGTTAATAATAATTTTAATGCCCATTCAGCTTGCTCTAATCTTCCAGATGCATTTACACATGGCCCAATAATAAATCCAAGAGAATATACTGTTATTGCATTTCCTTCTAATCCAGTTTCTTTAAATAATGCCTTTAATCCAATATTGCTAGTATTATTAATTCTCTTAAGACCTTCTTTAACTATTATTCTATTTTCAGAAACTAAATCTACAACATCACAAACTGTTGCAATTGCAACATATTGAAGTAAATCATATAGTTCTTCCTTTGATATATTAAATTCCCTATAAAGACATTGTATAAATTTATATGCTACACCAGCCCCACAAATTTTATCAAATTCATATTTACAATTTTCTTGTTTAGGATTTATTACATAATCTGCTTCAGGTACAACATAAACTCTTTTATCATCTTCATCAACAAAGGGAACATCATGATGGTCTGTGATTATTACTTTTATTCCTAATTCTTTTGCTAATTTCACTTGTTCAATAGCAGCTATTCCATTATCACAAGTAATTATAATATCAATGTTATCTTCACTTGCTTTTCTAATTATACTTTCATTAATTCCATACCCTTCTTTTATTCTATCTGGAATATGGAAACTTACATTTCCCCCACAATTACTTATTGCTCTATAAAGAACATATGTACTTATAACACCATCTACATCATAGTCTCCAACTATAAGTATTTTTTTCCCACTTTTTATACTATTTTTCATTAATTCAACTGCACCAGTCATTCCAAGCATATTTCCTGGTTCATAAAGATCATTAATAGATGAATTTAAAAAGCTTTTTGCATTATCCAAATTATAAATTCCCCTATTAACAAGTAGCTTTGCCACTATATTGCTTATACCCATTGCTTGAGCAAACTTATCAGTATCAAATCTTACATTTCTAACCATCCACTTTTCCAAAAAAACACCCCCTTTTAGTAGTGACAAGTGACAAGTTTCAAGTGACAAGTTAATGTTGAAATTCCTTAGGGAATTTCTTAATTCATTTTTCAAAATTCAACCTAGTTGAATTTTTTCCTTAACTTATCACTTATCACTTGCCACTTGTCACTTATCACTTATCACTTGCCACTTATCACTGTCAACTCATAACTAATTTATAGACTATTGAAATTCTGTTTCTGTTATTTCATCATCTAAGTTGATTACCATAACATTCGTTCCTCTTCCTGCTCTATTTTGGATTCTTATTTCTTCAATAAGAACATTTTTCTTTTCTTTATTTTTTGTAATTAATATAACTTGACTATTGTTATCTTTATCTATAGCTATTTCATCATTATCATTAGCTATTAATCCTATTACTTTTCCTGAAATAACTTCATCATCATCTTTTAAGCTTATTCCAGTAACACCAGATGCAACTCTTCCCATTGTATTTACATTATCACTTAGGAATCTTATTGCCATACCTTTTTTACTTATTATTACTATTTCAGCTTTTATATTATTATATATGCAAACAGAAATTACTTCATCATTTTCATATTTAAATTTATATGCCTGACATATTGAATAATTTCCATCATATTCTTTTAATGAAGTCTTTTTTATCATTCCCTTTTTAGTAAAGAAATACACCCTATTTCCTTCTTCAAAATTCTTTACTGAATGCACATCTATTACTTTTTCCTTTTTATTGTATCCTTCAATAATATTTTCTAATAAAATTTCTTCTTTTACAACATTGGAAATTAAAAATGATGGAATTTTATATACATTTCCTTCATTAGTAAATAGTAATAATGTACTTGCTGAATCTGTGTTTACTTTTAATCTATCACTTGATTTTGCCCTAGCAAATCCTTTTAAATTTCCTTTGGCAGTAACTCCAACACTAAATGACATAAATTCAAATTCACTCACATATTCAACTTCTGTTATTTCATCTTTTTCTATTAAATTAAATAATTGAGTTCCTAATATATTTCTTGGACTATCTTCAATTGCAGGAACTTCTAAACTAAACTTTAATCCCAATTTAGTTTTTACTTTTAAAAATTCTCTTTCATTATCATTTTCTAAAAGAGCTATATTTAATACAAATTCATTTTCTTTTAATTTAATTGCTTGAATTTTAGTATAGTTAGTTTGAAACTTATTTAAACTACTCTTCTTAATTATACCTCTATTAGTTATGAATTGAATGCTCTTATTACTATCTAAAACTCCAACTGAAATTGCTTCAATAATTTTTTCTTCATCTAAATTTAATGTTTTTATTAGTGAATCTATTCTTTCACCTTTTTCCTTCCATTTACCCTCTGGAATATTTATACCCTTAACTTGATACATATTACCCCTATCAGTAAATAAAAGAATATTTTCTGTAGTATTAGATTTAAATAAAAATTTAAGTTCATCCCCTTCTCTATAATCAATATCTTCTGCCTTTGCATTTGATCTTTGATAAGTTTTAAGAGGAATTCTTTTTATAAATCCATCTTTAGATAATGTAACCATAACATCTTCAACCACTATAAGTTCTTGTAAATCAATTTTAGCTTCACTATCATCTTCAACTAACATAGTTCTTCTAGGATTTCTATACTTATCTGTTATTTCTTTTAATTCTGTTTTTATAACTTCTAAAAGTGTTTTATCATGTGATAATATTTTTCTTAATTTCTTTATAGTTTTTTCAAGTTCTGTATATTCTTTTTGGAATACCTTTATTTCAAGTCCAGTTAATCTATAAAGCATAAGTTCTAATATTGCTTCTGCTTGAGTTTCTGTAAATCCAAACTTTTCAACTAAATTTACTCCTGCATCTTTCTTTGACTTAGATTCTCTAATAGTTTTTATGATTTCATCTAAAACATCAATTGCTTTAATAAATCCTTCAACTATATGGAATCTTTTTTCTGCCATTGCAAGTTCTCTTATACTTCTTTTTGTAACTACATCTCTTTGATGATTTACATAATGTTCTATTATTGTCTTTAATCCCATTGTTTGTGGCTTTCCATTTGCTAATGCAACCATGTTAAAGCTTATATTACATTGTAAATCAGTTTTCTTAAATAAATACTTTAATATTTTGTCTGCTGTTTCATAATCTGCTGCTTTTTTTAGCTCAACAACAGCTCTAATACCACTTCTATCTGATTCATCTCTAATATCTGTAATAGCTTCTAATGCCTTTTGATGCTTTTTATCACCAGTCATTTCAGATATAGTTTGAAGTATTTTTGATTTATTTCTTCTATAAGGGAATTCTGTTATTACAATTCCATATCTTCCATTTTCAAGTTTTTCAATTGCAGTTTTTGCTCTTAATGTAACTTTTCCTTCTCCTGTTTCATATGCTGATAACAATGACTTTTTACCTATCAGTACACCACCTGTTGGTAAATCAGGGGCCTTTATATATTCCATAAGTTCCTGTGTAGTTATTTTAGGATTATCTATATAAGCAAGAACACCATCAGTAACTTCTCCTAAATTATGAGGGGGTATATTAGTTGCAAGTCCAACAGCAATACCAAATGTTCCATTTACTAAAAGATTTGGATACCTTGCTGGTAGTACCTTAGGTTCCATTTCACTATCTGAGTAGTTAGGAACCATCTCAACTGTTTCCTTATCTATATCTCTAAGCATTTCCATTGCTATTGGTGATAATCTTGCTTCTGTATAACGCATTGCTGCTGCTCCATCACCATCCATTGATCCAAAGTTTCCATGTCCATCAAATAATGTTTCTCTTGTAGAAAAATTTTGTGCCATAAGTACCATTGCATCATAAACTGATGTATCACCATGTGGATGGAATTTACCTAATACATCTCCAACTATTCTTGCACTTTTATAATAAGGCCTATCTGGAAATGCCTTTAAAAGATACGCTCCATAAAGAATTCTTCTATGAACCGGCTTTAAACCATCTCTTACATCTGGAAGTGCTCTATCCTTAGCAACTTCAACAGCATATGGAAGATAATTATCTGGCATTGCCTCTTCAAGTGGTATTCTTAAAATATTATTATCTCTGGGTATGTTATGTACCTTTTTTGCCATAACTTATCTCCTTTCTTGATTTAAAACTCTGCGTATTTATACATATAATTCTTTCTTGGTTCAACAACATCACCCATAAGAAGTGAAACCATCTTTTCTGCTTTTGCTGCATCTTCTATTGTAACTTGGAATAAAGTTCTTGTTTCTGGATTTAATGTTGTGTCCCAAAGCTGATCTGGATTCATTTCTCCTAATCCTTTATATCTTTGAATTAATGCACCTCGACCTATTTCTTTTTTTACTTTTTCTAACTCTTCATCACTATAAGCATATTTTGATATTTCTTTACCTTTACTATTTTTATAAACTTTATATAAAGGTGGTTGTGCTAAATAAAGGTGACCATTTGCTATTAAAGGTCTCATATATCTATAAATATATGTCATCCATAATGTTCTAATATGAAATCCATCTACATCAGCATCACTCATAATGATTATCTTATCATATTTTAAATCTTCTTCTTTATAATTTTCTAAAGTTCCAGTTCCTATAGCAGTATTAAATATTTTAAGTTCTTCTGAGGCTAGTACATTTTCAAGCTTTTGTTTTTCAGTATTCATTATTTTACCCTTTGAAGGCATTATAGTTTGGAATCTTCTATCTCTGGCTTGCTTTGCCGAACCTCCTGCTGAATCTCCCTCAACTACAATAAATTCATTTACTGTATTATCTTTTAATGTACATACAGCTACCTTTCCTGCTAATGGTGCTGTTCCTTTACCTATTTTTTTCTTTTCAGCTTCATTTATCTTTTTTATCTTTTCTCTTCTTTGAGCTGCTGCAAGAGCATTATTAATAAGACTTGTTGCAACCTCTTTATTATCTTCTATCCACTCACAAAGCTTAGTATAAGCAAGATCATTCATCATTGTATAAGCTTCTGAACTTCCAAGCTTAGTTTTTGTTTGTCCTTCAAATACAGCATTTGTTATTTTTATTCTAACAATAGCTGTCATTCCTTCTCTTAAATCATCGCCTTCAAATTCTTTATCTTTTTCCTTAACAAGCCCTAATTTTTTTGCCCATTCTTTAAAAGCTCTTGTCATTCCAGTTTTAAATCCTGATTCATGAGTACCAGCTTCAGTTGTAGGAATATTGTTTACATAACTTGCAATATATTCTGTTGTAGAATCTGTAAATTGCATACAAACTTCTCCATACATACTTATATTGTTTATTGTTCTTTCACCTTCAAAAAGAATTGGTGTTTGATGAATAGGCGTTTTACTTTCATTTAAATAATCTATAAAATCAAGTAATCCTCTTTCTGAATAATATTCTTTTTTAATTTCTTCATCTTTTCTATTATCAATAAGTTCTAATCTTATTCCTCTATTTTGGAATGCTAACTCTTGTAATCTTTCATCAATAATATCAAATTTAAAATCTGTTGTTGAAAATATTTCACTATCTGGCTTAAAAGTAACCCTTGTACCTGTATCATTAGCCTTTCCTACAACTTCTAATGCTGTAACTGGTGTTCCTGGCATTTCCTTTTTTAATTCTTTATCATAAGCATATTCAAATCTTTGCTTATATATCTTTCCATTTTGATGAACTTCAACTTCTAGCCACTTAGATAAAGCATTAACAACAGCAGCACCAACTCCATGAAGTCCTCCAGAAGTTTTATAATTCTTATTATCAAACTTACCACCAGTATGTAGTTCAGTAAACACCATTTCTACTCCTGATTTCTTTTTTATAGGATGTATTCCTGTAGGAATTCCTCTACCATTATCTATAACAGTTACACTTTTATCTTTATTTATTATTATAGTTGCTTTATTTCCAAATCCATTTGATATTTCATCTATGGAGTTATCTAAAATTTCCCATATACAATGATGCAACCCCTTTGTTCCTGTTGAGCCAATATACATACCTGGCCTAATCCTAACAGGTTCTAACTTTTCTAATGACGTCAAATCTGTTACATCATATTTACTATTAACTTCATTACTCATATAAACCTCCAAAATTATAACCTATTAACATTTAAGTAATAATTTAGATATAATTATATAATTTTATAATATCAAAATCAAACTAATGTTCTTTATTAATCTTTATAATTTTATCATATTTTTTGTTTTACACAATTTTTTCTTCACTAACTATTATCTATTTATTTAATTAAAGTTCATAAAATATAACTTAATTATTACAAAGTAGTATTAATTAGCTTATTTATATATTATCCTTAATATTTAAAATTACAAAGTATTTTACTTGCACTACTGCATTATATTTCAAAAATTCCTAGAGTACAAATATTATAAATAAATATTCAAAAAAAAATCAAATTTTCTTATAAACAAATATAATATAAGAAAATTTGATTTTTTATTATAATTTATACAATTCCTTGTGCCATCATAGCATCAGCAACCTTTTTAAATCCTGCTATATTTGCTCCCATTAAAATATTACCCTCATGACCATATTCTTTTGCAGCCTCTGATGAATTTTTATAAATATTAATCATAATATTTTTTAATTTACTATCTACTTCCTCAAATGTCCAAGATAATCTCATACTATTTTGAGACATTTCTAAAGCTGAGCAAGCTACTCCTCCTGCATTTGCAGCTTTTGCTGGTCCAAATAATATTCCACTATTTTGGAACACTTCAATAGCTTCTAATGTAGATGGCATGTTAGCACCTTCAGCAACAACCTTAGTTCCATTTTCAACTAATATCTTAGCTGATTCTGCATCTATTTCTCCTTGTGTTGCACAAGGTAATGCTACATCACATTTTATTGTCCAAATATTTTTGCATCCTTCAAAATATTTTGCTGTAGGAACATATTCTAAATATTCCTTTATTCTTCCTCTTTTAACTTCTTTTATTTCTTTAACAACATCAACATTGATTCCATTTTCATCATAAACATAACCATTTGAATCACTTAATGCAACTACCTTTGCCCCTAATTGTGTTGCTTTTTGTGTTGCATATATTGCAACATTTCCTGATCCTGAAACTACAACAGTTTTACCTTCTAAAGAAAGACCATTATCTTTCATCATTTCATCAGTAAAGTAAACTAATCCATATCCAGTTGCTTCTGTTCTTGCTAAGCTTCCACCATAAGATAGTCCCTTTCCAGTTAAAACTCCTTGGTCATTAGCATTTCTAATCTTCTTATAATATCCATATAAATAACCAATTTCTCTTCCACCAACACCAATATCTCCTGCTGGCACATCTGTATCTAATCCAATATGTTTACATAATTCAGCCATAAAGCTTTGGCAAAATCTCATAACTTCTCTATCTGATTTTCCTTTAGGATCAAAATCTGATCCACCTTTTCCTCCACCAATTGGTAACCCAGTTAATGAATTTTTAAATATTTGCTCAAAACCTAAAAATTTAATTATACTTGCATTAACACTCTTATGGAATCTTAATCCACCTTTATAAGGTCCTATAGCACTATTAAATTGAATTCTGTAACCTCTATTAACTTGTACATTTCCTGCATCATCAATCCATGGAACCCTAAACATTATTTGTCTTTCTGGCTCCACAATTCTTTCTAATAACCCCTCTTTAATATATTCTGGATGCTTATCAAATACTGGTATTAAAGAAAGTGCAACTTCCTTTACTGCATCCAAAAATTCCTTTTCATTGCTATTTCTATTTTCTACTTGTTCTAGTACACTTAAAACATATTCTTTTCCTGTCATAAGTTTACCCCCTTAAAAATTTATTACCACTTATAATACTACACTATTTTTATTACTTTTCCCATATAAATATAATCATTTTTTATATTTTTTAACTTTAATTATATTTTATCTCACTAAAAAAACAGAATGACTTGGCAAAATTAATGAAGTATAATTTTAAAAATAAAAAAGGCTTTGCATAAATCACAAAACCTATTCATCACTTAATAATTTATTATTTTCTATAAGTTCATTTATTAATAAAAATATATTTTTGCTTGAATCATTTTTGTCAAAAGATTTACATGCAGCTTTCATGCCTTCAAGCTTATCTTCATCATTTAATAATTCAATTATAGACTGCCTACAACTTTGCCCATCCTTTATTCTTACTGCCATATTATGTTTTAATAAAAACTCAGCATTTTCTTCTTCCTGTCCTGGAATAGCATCAAAAACAGCCATTGGAATATTACATGCTAATGCTTCTGTAACTGTTAATCCACCTGGCTTTGTAATTATTATATCAGAAGCTTGCATATACTTATTAATTTCATCTGTAAAGTATATTAATTTAGTTTTCTTAGGACTATCTTCTACAATTTTTTCAAAATTATTATATAGCTTTTGATTTTTCCCAGTGACTAATATAATTTGAAAATCTAAATCAATATCAATTATATTTTCATATACATCAAATACATTATTAACACCAAAACTTCCTGCCATCATTAATATAGTTGGTAAGTTTTTATCAAATCCTAATTCTTCAATAACTAATTGCTTTTCTTCTTCTTTAAAGAAAACTTCATCAATAGGTATTCCATATGAATAAATATTTTTAAGATTTACTCCTTCATTAACCATCTTTCCTACCATATCATCATTTGAAACAATATAAGCATCAATGTCTTTACTTATCCAAGCCTTATGTGGAGCATAATCTGTCATTATACAAATTAAAGGTATATTTATTTCACCCTTAACTTTCAATCTTGATACCATTTCTGTAGGAAATGGATGTGTTGTTATTATAACATCTGGCTTAAAATCTTCTATTAATGGCATTAACTTATTTGCAAATATATTATTTAATCTTGCTACAAAATTAGCTAATTTATGTTCTTTATTTGTTAAATCGTATAATTTCCCATATAACTTTGGAGTTTTAGTTGCTAAATATAAATATCCTGAAGTTATTGTCTTATTCAAAATGGGACTTATATACAATAAACTATCAACAATTTCTACATTTATGTTCTCGCCTTGCTGAATCATGTAGTTTTCTATGGCTTTAGAGGCTCTCATATGCCCTCCTCCTGTAGATGCCGATAAAATAAGAATATTCATTATTAAGGTCCCCCTAACAATTAAATTTATATAATTAATTAAGTATTATATCACAAAATTTAAATAATAACATTATTGATATTACAAACCATAAAATACCTAAACTCACCATCAGAGTTATAACAATATAGCTTTATTTAATATATTTAAATTGACATTTTTGCTTATATACTTCATTACCCCTTTATGTACATTTTTAAAATATTTAAATATCACTTTAATATAATATGGATTTTATTTTTTTCTTAGTTAATATTTTCTATAACTTTATTATATATCATCTCATTAATAAAAAATTAATTTTTTATTAACAATTACTTATAATTTTCCTTAATTTCTTCTTAATACAAACAAAAAAGAGGAAAATAAGTAAAATAAATCTCTATTTTCCTCTTTGTTAACTTCTTTATTTTTGCATTTCTTCAATTATTTTTTTTATATATCTAAATTTCTTTCCTTTACTATATAAAAAAATTGGAATACTTGAAACTATTCCTATAATACTTCCACAAATAATATCCCACATAGTATCATGTAAACTATTATTTTGTGATAAAAATCCAAATAACTGATCTGTTGAAAATTCCCATATTTCCCATACAGCAGCTGCTGCTATTGCAAATATAATTGAAAATAATGCTGGAGCATAACTTTTACATATATCCATTCCTTTTCCATTAGTTATATGTAAAAATATTATAAATCCAATAGTTGAAGCTACAACTCCAGATAACAAATGTAAAATCTTATCATACATTGGTATTATTTCATAAAACTCAAAAATACTTCCTAAATACATAGAACCTACAATAAATATAAAAAGCAAATAAAAACTTACTCTAGATTTTTTCAAAAAAGTCCTTTTATAAACAAAATACATAAGCCATAATGTAACTGCCATTAATACAACTCTAAAAAGTTTATCTCCATTAAAAAATATAAAATCACATATTGCCGTAATAATAAGTGCTACCATTGTAAATAAATTTATAATAAGAGCTTTGTCTTTACTCATTTTCATTTAAGTACTCCTCTATTTAATATATTTTTTTACTTTTTAATATAAGAGCACTAATTGCTCCAAATACTAATCCTCCCATATGTGCTGAATTGTCTATATTACTTAATATTATACCAATTATTATATTTACAATAACAACTTGAGCTAAATTTATTATATATTCTTTTCCTATTTTATTTTTATTTCTAATTCCAAAAATAATCATTGCTCCAAACAATCCAAATATTGCTCCTGAAGCTCCAACACTTATTGAAGCAGGATTAAACATATAACTAAATATACTAGATCCTATAGCAGAAATTAAATATATAATAATATATTTAACCTTTCCAAAAGCATATTCTACTTCTGCTCCAATAATTTTTAATGCATACATATTAAATGTTATATGAAGCAATCCCCCATGTAAAAATGCACATGTTAAAAGTCTCCATACTTGTCCCCTATCAATTAATACATTTAATTTAGCTCCAAATGATAAAAGTGTTAAAGAATTTATATCTAATAAATTCTTTGATACAAGTGCAGTTATTAAATACATTAATACATTAATTCCTATTAATATATTTGTAATTAAACTATCTTTGTATTTAGTTTTTTTATTATTTTTAGTAAGACTATCAATAATATAAACAAGTGGTTTACAGCTATTATCGCTGTAAACTACTTGTTTTTTGTCTTTTGAATAAATTATTTTATTAAAACCTTTGTTAATAAATGATTCTGCTTCCTTTGTTGCATATATTACAACATTAAGTGATATTTTTTTAAAATAATTTTTTTCTAAAAACACCTTTGCTTCTTCATACTCAAAATCACAATCATTATATTTGCATACTATTACTGCATAAACAAAATCATTATTTTCAAGTATTGCCATCCACTTACTAGAATTTAAGTATTCACTATAATAATCTTTAATATAAAATCCAGAATTTTGGGTTAAATTCTCAAATAATCCCTTTTCTAATTTATTCATATTTATATTTCTTTCTCTAACATATCTAGCAATTCATTAAATCTATTTATTGTAGCTTCTAAAGGCTTAGATGTAGTCATATCTACTCCTGCCTTCTTTAAAATTTCTATTGGATAATCACTTCCTCCACTCTTTAAGAATCCAACATACTTTTCAACTGCATCTTTTTCACCATTTAAAATACTATTTGCAAATGCTGATGCAGCTGCATAACCAGTTGCATATTGATATACATAAAAATCACTATAAAAATGTGGAATTCTTGACCATTCAACATCAATATCTGAATCTACAACCATATCTGGTCCAAAATATTTAACATTTAACTCATGCCATTTTGCATTATAATCTTGTGCTGTTAGTGGAAGTCCCTTTTCAAAACTTTCATGCGTATATAATTCAAATTCAGCAAACATTAATTGTCTAAATACTGTAGTTCTTATTTGTTCTAATTCTTGATTTATTAAATAAAGCTTTTTCTTTTTATCAGTTTCTTTATTTATTAAATGATGAATTAATAATGCTTCATTTGTTGTTGATGCAACTTCTGCGCAAAATAAAGTATATCCTGCATAATAATAACTTTGTTCTTTTCTTGAATAATAAGAATGTATTGAATGACCCATTTCATGCACTAATGTTGATACATCATTAAGCTCATAATTATAGTTTAATAAAACATATGGCTTAGTATCATATCCTCCCCATGAATACGCTCCTCCACGCTTTCCTTTGTTTATATACTTATCTATCCATCCACCATTTATTCCACCTTGGAATATATCTAAATATTCTTTTCCTAATGGATTTAAACCTTCTACAGCCATTTCAACTGCTTTGTCAAATTCTACATGTTCCTTTGGAACTTCTATAACTGGAACATATAAATCATACATATGCATTTCTTCTAATCCTAAAAGTTTCTTTTTCAATTTAACATATCTATGAAGTGATGATAAATTATCATTTATGGTTTTAACTGCATTAGTATAAACTTCTGTTGGAATATCATTAGGCTTTAATGATGCTTCTAATGCACTATTATAATTTCTTATTTTTGCTCCAAAATTAAATACTTTTATTGAACTTGATAATGTTGTTGCTAATGTATTTTCAAATGATTTATATTCACCAAATAATCTTTCAAATGCTGCTTTTCTAACATTTCTATCTTTTGATTTTATAAATGAAGAATAATTTCCTTCTGTTAATTCAACTTCTTCTCCATCTTCATCCTTAATATTTCCAAACTTCATATCTGCATTTGTCATAATATTATGAATAGATGATGGAGCATCTAAACAATCTGATGCTGCGGCTAATAATTCTTCTTCCTTTTTATCTAATACATGTGGCTTTTCTTTTAATATATTTTCTATCAAGAATTTATAAGGCTCTAATCCCTTATTTTCATTCATTAGCTTTTCAATAGTTCCATCAGGAAGTGCTAATATTTCTGGTACAACATATGCTGTATATGTTGCATATTCAGCCATATATGCATCTATCTTATTCATCATTGCTTGATATGTTGTATTACTAGTATCTTCATCACTTCTTAAATGTGCATATACATATATTTTTTCAGCTTTTCTTGAAGTTTTTTCATTTACCTCAAAATATTCTTCTAATACTTTTGCATCTCCTAATTTTCCTTCAAAATTCTTTAATTTAGGAGCTTCTTCTTGTAATTCCTTATATTCCCTTTCCCATTCTTCATCACAAGAATAAATTTCATTTACAGCCCATTTATCCTTATCTTGAATTTCCTCTCTTTTCTTCAAAACCTTACTTTCCATATTAATTTACAACCTATCTTTATAGGCTTCTCCTTTCTATTTATATTCTTCTTCTTTACCTTCAATATCCTTAAAGGCCTTTTCCATTGCTTCTTCTATTAATTCTATACAAAGTGATAATTTCTCACTTATATATTCATGCTTATCTTCATATTTAAAACTTACTAAATATGTAGGATTATATTCATCCTCAACTTCTTCTATTTTAAATCCTTCTTCTTCAAATAACTCCAAGTTAAACATATCATATATTGCTGAATATTCCCATTCTTGAACATCTTTATTTGTATCGAACTTTATATAAACTGTATCTCCTTGAACATAAAAACCTTTTATATATTCCGCGCCTTCTGATACATTAAAGCTTCCTAATTCCTTAGTTACAAATCCTGTTTCATTATCCTTTTCCATTAATATTAAACTTGAATAATCCATTATTAATAATCTCCTTCTTTATCTTTATCTTTTCCGGCGATAACC
>OGYH01002546.1_pt1 | contig 14290 bp, 13 predicted proteins | sample 1576511 | NCBI WGS metagenome assembly OGYH01 (sample SAMEA3541522, study PRJEB24748) | human gut metagenome | biome: human gut; feature: human-associated habitat; material: faeces | place: China | collected 2012
CGCTTCGGTTCACAGGGACAGCAGAGAACGGCGGCATTATCGCTCAAACTGGCGGCGGTACAAATCTGCAGGCAATCCTGGATGCGGTTGATAACGGCAAGATCACGAACGCAGAAGTTGTGGCGGTTATCAGCAACAATGAGGGCGTTTATGCGATTGAGCGCGCGAAAAAACACGGTGTCCCGGCGTTTGTTGTGACTCCGAAGGCGTATGAGACGCGAGATGCATTCGATGAGGCGCTTTTAGAGACCGTCAAGGCGTGTAAGCCGGATCTCATCGTTCTGGCTGGATTTCTTGTGAAGATTCCGGCGGCGATGATCGAGGCATACAGAAATAAAATTATCAATATCCACCCGTCCCTGATTCCGTCCTTCTGTGGCGTCGGCTATTATGGACTGAAGGTGCATGAGGCGGCACTGGCGCGCGGCGTCAAGGTGACGGGCGCGACGGTTCACTATGTGGATGAGGGAACCGATACCGGTCCGATCCTCTTCCAGAAAGCCGTAGAGGTGCAGCCGGATGATACGCCGAAGACGTTGCAGCAGCGCGTGATGGAACAGGCAGAGTGGGTACTGCTTCCGCAGGCGATCAATGCGATTGCAAACGGAAGAATATAAGGAGAAGAACATGAAAGTTTTAATCGTTGGCAGCGGCGGACGTGAGCATGCGATCGCATGGAAAGTAGCTCAGAGTCCGAAGGTAGATAAAATTTATTGTGCACCGGGCAATGCGGGAATTGCAGAGTATGCAGACTGTGTGCCGATCAGTGCGATGGAATTTGATAAGCTGGCGGCATTTGCAAAAGAGCATGAGGTTGACCTGACCGTGATCGGCATGGACGATCCGCTGGTTGGCGGTATCGTGGATGTGTTCGAGGCACAGGGACTGCGTGTATTTGGACCGAGAAAAAATGCGGCGATTCTGGAAGGATCGAAGGCATTTTCCAAGGATCTGATGAAGAAATACAACATTCCGACCGCAGCCTATGAGACTTTTACCGATCCGCACAAGGCGCTGGAATACTTACAGACAGCTAAGATGCCGATCGTTTTGAAAGCAGATGGTCTGGCACTTGGAAAAGGTGTTCTGATCTGCAATACTTTAGAGGAAGCAGAGGCAGGCGTCAAGGAGATCATGGAGGACAAGAAGTTTGGTTCTGCCGGCAATCAGATGGTCATCGAGGAGTTCATGACAGGACGCGAGGTTTCTGTCCTTTCCTTCGTCGATGGCGATACGATCCGCATTATGACCTCCTCTCAGGACCACAAGCGGGCGCTGGACGGAGATCAGGGCTTAAATACAGGCGGTATGGGAACCTTCTCGCCAAGCCCGTTCTACACAAAAGAAGTAGACGAATTCTGCAAAAAGTACATCTATCAGCCGTCGGTTGACGCGATGAAGAAGGAAGGACGTACCTTTAAGGGCATCATTTTCTTCGGTCTGATGCTGACCGAAGATGGTCCGAAGGTGCTGGAATACAATGCGCGTTTCGGCGATCCGGAGACACAGGTTGTCCTGCCGCGCATGAAGAACGATATCGTGGAAGTCTTTGAGGCATGTATCGACGGAACCCTGGATCAGATCCAGCTGGAATTTGAGGACAATGCGGCAGTCTGTGTTGTTCTGGCGTCGGATGGTTATCCGGTGAAATATGAAAAAGGTTTCAAGATTCACGGTCTGGAGAAATTCAAAGACACGGACGGTTACTATGTATTCCACGCGGGCACGAAGTTCGATGCAGACGGCGATATCGTGACAAATGGCGGTCGAGTGCTGGGCGTTACTGCAAAGGGCAAAGACCTGAAAGAGGCGCGCGCCAACGCATACAAGGCGACCGAGTGGATCAATTTCGCTAACAAATATATGCGGCATGATATCGGGCATGCGATTGATGAGGCGTAAGGGAAGCGGAAGCGATATAGTTTTTCCAATCAATGCCCAGTTGCAACGAGTATTCCGTTTGTCGTATTTGCGGGACGCATTGCCTTCCTTATCACGAGAAAGGTACGGAGCCGCTGCATTTACGAGAAAACAGTAAAGTGCCCATATAAGAGGCGCGGAGCGGAAAACTGTAAGACCTGCCAATACTTCTATAAGAGAGGTGTGACATCGGAAGACAAGAAGGGCTTCGAGAAATTCAAAGAAGAGAAATAACGAAAAATGCCGGGTAAGACGACGATTCTTATCCGGCGTTTTTGCATATGTTTTTTCTTCCTCTTTCTTTTTTATAAAAAATATGAGACAATAAAAGAAAACAGAAGTTCTAAAAAAGTAAAAGCGGGAGGATTTTATGGAAAAAAAATTAAAACTTCCGGTTGGAATTGATGGATTCGAAAAGATACGTCGAAATGGTTTTTACTATATCGACAAAACAAAATTAATCGAACAGTTATTTTTAAACTGGGGTGAAGTGAATCTTTTCACACGCCCGCGCCGATTCGGAAAGACCCTCAACATGAGTATGCTGAAGAGCTTTTTCGAAATCGGAACGGATACATCGCTGTTTGATGGGCTGTATGTTTCTGAGAATAAGGAACTGTGCGAGCAGCATCAGGGGCAATATCCGGTTATCTTTCTTTCTTTAAAGGACGTGGAGGGGTTGAGTTTTTCAGAAGCAAAACGTAAATGTATTCAACTGATCAAACGGGAAGCTGAAAGATTTTATGGTCTGAAAAACAGCGAACGACTTCTGGATATAGATAAAAAGAATTATTGCCGACTTTTAGATATGACAGTCCAGGAAGAAGATTCCGACATTGTATCTTCTTCTATAAAGATGCTGTCGGCTCTTTTATATAAGCATTATGGTAAAAAAACAGTCATTCTCATCGATGAGTACGATGTCCCGCTGGATAAAGCATTTCAGCATGGATATTACAAAGAAATGGTTCACTTTATTCGCGGACTGTTAGGTGAAGCATTAAAAACAAACGATTCGCTTTCATTCGCAGTGCTGACCGGCTGCCTTCGTGTTTCGAAAGAAAGTATCTTTACGGGCCTCAACAATTTCAAGATCCTGTCGATCACGGATACGCGTTTTGACGAACAGTTCGGTTTTACAGATACGGAAGTGCGGAAACTGCTTTTAGATTATCATCTGGAGGATCGCTTCGAAGAAGTGAAGGAGTGGTACGATGGATACAGATTCGGAAATGCAGATGTATACTGTCCATGGGATGTAATAAATTTTGTGGACCGCGCGAAGGATGACAAAGAGGCAAAGCCGGAAGCGTACTGGATCAACACAAGCGGAAATGACCTCGTAAAGCGTTTTATCGATAAAGCAAATAAAACGACGAAGAATGAAATTGAGCGCCTGATCAACGGTGAAGCCATCGAAAAGGAGCTTCGCCTGGATCTCACGTATGAAGAGGTCGATCAGAGCATCGAAAATCTCTGGAGCGTTCTTTTTACGACCGGGTATTTGACGCAGAGTGGAAGAAATGAAGACGGAGCTTATCGGCTGATTATTCCAAACCGGGAAGTACGAGAAGTCTTTCGTCTTCAGATTAACGAGTGGTTTAAAAAGTCGATCTTCAGTAACACGGAGCGTCTAACAGCATTCTGGAAGGCTTTTGAAGAAGGAGATACCGAAGGTGTCGAGCAGTATTTAAACCGCGTACTCAGTAATTCCATCAGCGTATTTGATACAAAGGCAAGGAAAGAAGAAAAAGAAAGCTCTTATCATAACCTTCTCGTCGGGATCCTTACTGGAAACGCAGACTGGCTTGTAAAGTCAAACGTTGAAGCCGGAGAAGGATTTGCGGATATCATCGTAGAAACGGACGATCCAGATGCGGGAATCGTCGCAGAACTAAAATATACAAAAAACTTTGACGATATGAAGATGACTTGTCAAAAGGCTATTGATCAGATCAGGGATCGCCGTTATCAGGAATATCTTCTGAATGATGATCGGAAGGACATCCGGCTGTATGGTATTACCTTCTGTAAGAAACGGTGCTGTGCAATCAGTGAAAAGCTGTGAGATGTTGAGGCTTGTGATGATCGTGCGATCACTTTGTAATTTTCTTAAAAATACGTACCTGAAAAACAGATCACTCTTTAAACAACTATCCTTATGTGAGATAATAAGACTATAAGAAAACAAAAATACTCAAAAAAGGAGAGATGAATATGAAGATAAGAAAGAAGCTTATCACATCTGCAATGATTGTAGTCATGATGATGAGCGCAGCAACGACTGCACTCGCTGGCCAGTGGCAGCAGAATTCAAAAGGCTGGTGGTGGCAGGAGGATAATGGCACTTACCCAAAGTCACAGTGGCAGTGGATCGATGGCAATAAAGATGGCATTGCAGAATGCTATTACTTTGATAACAGCGGCTATATGCTTTCAAATACCACGACCCCGGATGGATACGTAGTAAACGGCGATGGGGCATGGACGGAAGGAGGAGCAGTAAAGACGAAGAATGTAAGCACAGAACCCGTAACGACAAATACGTCAAACGGCACGGTTGCAAATTCACAGGCTCCGGCAACCGATGTCTATAGCGGAACCTATGCATACAATATTGGCACTTACTCGTTTTCAATGAAGATCGTGTATGATCCGGCAACCAAGACGCTGACAGATACCGAGTGGCTTCCGGGATTTGGCGGAGTCACGGATACGTACCATTATGCAGGTGTGAATGAGATTGGCTACACCGTGTTTGAGTGCACAAGTTCGAATAGAACCGCCATCAGTAGCAATTCATATATTTATTTCTCGGCGCCTGGTGTAATGGTCGTAGAGACTGAGAATGGCTATGAGAATGTAAAGAAGCAGTAAAAAGGAGAAATCGATGAAGTTACGAAAGAAGTTAATCGCGTTATCTGCGCTTACATTATCACTCATCATGGTTGTTCCGGTGTTTGCAGATAACCCGATCGGATGGCAGAAGAATGAAACAGGATGGTGGTACGGAACAAATTTCACAGGAACAACCTGGTATCACAATGGCTGGCAGTGGATTGATGGAAACAAGGATGGAATTTCAGAGTGCTACTATTTCACTCCGAATGGCTACATCGTGACGAATGGAAAGACCCCGGATGGATATGATGTAAATGCCGATGGTCAGTGGACCATAAATGGTGTCGTACAGACCATAGGCGCTGCGGCAGCACAGGCTACAGGTACAGCAAATACCAATAGACCATCGTCAAAGGAGATCATTGATTATCTGTATCGTGGAAGAAACGCAGAAATAAGGAATGAAGCGATTGGAAAATTAATTGACACTTCAAAACCGGAGTGGAACAATGGCGTCACCAACATTTACATGATAGATGCTGTTGGCGCTCCACGTTGGAGCCATACACATGGCGGATGGTATTATTTAGGCTACGACAATACGGACGTAGAAGCGGTTGCGCTGAATGATGAAGGCTATCTTCTTGCAGATACCGTGACACCGGATGGATATTATGTAAATAAGCGGGGTGTGCTCGAAATTGATGGCCGTGAAGTAACGCACTGCGAAGAATGCCTGTATACCGCAAGCAGCGTAAATGTGCCGGATCCAAATCATGTGGATCTAAGTAAATATAACGATTGGGAAATCGGCATCGGCCATAGTTGGCGCATGAGTAGTTTCCCATACGGAAAACTGATTTATAATCATGTTACTGGAATGGATAGAGAACAGGGTGGCATCGGCTCCAACATTGTAAGCCATAATGATTTCGGCGTTTGCGCGGTAGGGAATGCAGAAAATTCGTATAAGCACACGAAAAAATAAATAGATTTTAAAGCAGCGGGAGGAATCCTGCTGCTTTTTTTGTGCTGATAGAAAAACACCGGATTTTCACGAGACCAAGGAAGGTACGCATGAATTTCACCAAAAACACGATTTACACAACATATAATAATTAGGATAACACCGGAAAAAGAACGGGGGCAGACAATGATAAAACGAAGAAAGAAAATAGCGGCGATGCTTGTGGCAAGTATGATTCTTGTGACAAGCCTGCCAAATACAGCAGAAGCGTTTAATAAGTAATTGATGTTGTGGCTGACGAACCTTTCGATGAGTCTTTAGGCTCCAGCACAGGAAAAGAGCCATAATGATTGTCTGGATTTTGGAAAAAAATGCTTTTAAAAAATACATTAAAAACATTCAATCGTACTATAATAGAAAGAAAAGACAAGCTGTTTTTATGCAATTAAAAGGAGGACAATGCAATGGCTAACAAATATGCAGGAACCCAGACGGAAAAGAACCTGAGGGAGGCTTTTTCTGGTGAATCACAGGCAAGAAATAAATATACCTATTTTGCATCCAAGGCAAAAAAAGAGGGATTTGAGCAGATTTCCGCCCTTTTTTTAAAGACCGCAGACAATGAGAAAGAACACGCAAAGATGTGGTTTAAGGAATTAAACGGTCTGGGAAATACCGCAGAGAATTTGGCATCTGCTGCAGACGGCGAGAATTATGAGTGGACAGATATGTACGATGGATTTGCCAAGACTGCTGAGGAAGAAGGATTTTCGGAACTGGCAGCGAAATTTCGTATGGTAGCGGAGATCGAAAAGCACCATGAAGAGCGCTACCGTGCCCTGCTTCACAATGTGGAAACGCAGGAAGTATTTAAGAAGAGCGAAGTGAAGGTATGGGAATGCCGCAACTGCGGTCATATCGTAGTAGGCGAGAAAGCACCGGAAGTCTGTCCGGTATGTGCACATCCGCAGGCTTACTTCGAGATTCATGCAAAGAATTACTAAATCTGGGGATTTGCTTTCAATAGGGGCTTGCTATTTGGGAGAAAATTGTATATAATCAAATCAGAACAAATGTTCTGTACTTGGGAGGGGGACAGATGGTGGCAGCAGGCGCTGCCGATTCCTTATTGTGTATAAAAAAGGAAGATGCATCATATAAAAGATACGAAAATTAAGCAGGCTGTTTTGGAACAGTTCATATGAGATCGTCTTTTTTATCATTCGCACCAGATGTTTCGAAGGAACAATGCCAGGCAGAGCATTGGATCGATATAGAAAATGTGTCAGAATCAGTAAAAATGACGCCGGAAGAAATTGAAAATTTGAATGCACGGATTTTACGGACATATGGAACGGAAATGCATGATTTGAAAAATGAAGCCTTTGCCAAAGAAGAGAGAGTTGTTTATGATAAATGGTGTGGAAATTTCTTATCATTTGGGATACAGGGGATAAATTGGACTGTGCGTGATGCTCAAAATTCCGTGGATAAAAATGTTCATATCAAATATGGAATCGCGACTTCACAGGGGTTGATCAAACAGTTTCCGATGGAGCCTTTTTTAGCTGATGAGGAGGATCCATCCGATCCGGAGTGGGATGAGGCAGCACTTTGTCTCTGTATGGTCGGGGAACCGCTTTTGATTTTGGGTTCGGTGCAGGAGGAGGGTTATCTGTATGTCCAGAATGAATGCAGCGAGGGCTGGATATCGGCAGAGTCGGTGGCAGTCTGTCGGAACCGGGCGGAGTGGCTGATGGCGGCATTTCCGATCCATCCGTTAGTAGTGACAGGGGATATGGTCTGGCTGGAAGCAAGTGCGGTCTATCCGGGAACCAGTGCATACCGGCTTCGGATGGGTACGGTGTTGGAATTGTGCGTGGAAGAAGGAATTCCAGAGATAAAAGAAACAATAGAAACAAACAGAATAAAAGGGACAGGAGCGCTAATAGAGACAACAGAAGCACAGGCAGAACAGAGGGTACAGAACAGACTGTCTTGGAATAATTACATCGTCTGGCTTCCATGCCGCGCTCCGGATGGCAGTTTCTTCCGGCAAAAAGGATTGATTCCGATGAGCCGGGACGTATCGGTGGGATATTTGAGATTGACAAATGAGGAGATTATTAAACAGGCATTCAAGTGCCTGGGAGATCGTTACGGCTGGGGCGGGATGCTGGAAAGCCGGGATTGTTCTTCCTATATCCGGGAAGTGTACCGCTGTTTTGGATGGATCCTGCCTCGCAATACGACCGGTCAGCTGCAGATGCCAGTTAGAAAAATAGAGCTGGCGGGGCGGTGCTGCTCAGAAAAAGAGCAGATTTTAAGAGCATTAGAACCGGGCACACTTCTATATTTTCCGGGACATGTGATGATGTATCTGGGATATGAGAATGGCAATTTTTATGTCATAAACGATGTGAGCAGGCTGGTAAAAGAAGGAGAAACGATGCCGGTGCGTGTACGATCGGTGATTGTCAACACGCTGGCAGTCAGGCGTCCCAATCTGCGGACCTGGATGGAGGAGCTGACGCTTGCTTTGATTCCTTGGGAAACATGAAGCGTACAGCAGATAGAAAAAGGGAGAAAAAGAGAGATGAAGATAATTGTATGTGTGGATAATCAGAACGGCATGATGTTCAATCACAGACGGCAGAGCCAGGACCGCGTGCTTAGAAAGCGTATTCTGGAGCTGACAGGTGGGAAAAAACTGTGGATGAATGCATACAGCCAGAAACAGTTTTTACAGGTGAATGGAAATATGCCGAAAGAACAGGAACAATCCGGGCAACTGGGGCAATCCGGGCAGATTCAGGCAGATGAAGCGTTTTTGGAAAAGGCGGGGCCGGGAGAGTACTGTTTTGTCGAGGACAAGGATGTTGTTCCGTATGAGAGCCGGATCGAAGAAGTGATTCTTTGTCATTGGAACCGGGATTATCCGGCAGATATGTATTTTAAGATGGATCTGGGCAGCTGGAAGCTGGCAGAAACGCAGGAATATGCGGGTTCCTCGCATGAGAAAATCACAGAAGAGCGGTATGTGCGCAGGTAAAAAATATACATAAAAAGTAAGTACAATATAAAAGAGTAAGAAAAACATAAAAAACAAGTCAAATATAAAAAAGAGCCGGTTCTGCACCTGAAAATCAGGCGCCAGAACGCGCAAATCTACATGGCTCTGAAAGGAATAGGCTTAAATGGAAAGGCAGAAATTCATATGAGAAAATTGAAAATGTGGCTTCTGGGGCTGGCTGCAGCGGCGATGCTGTCTGTTTCAGCGTGCGCGCAGGAGATTCCAGAGGAAAGTCTGAATGGAAACGGAAGTGTCAGCGCGGAGGAAAATCAGGCGGAAAGTGCGGACGGAGATTCGCAGGCGGTGTCATCGTCAGAAAATGGTGGAAACCGTGTATCTTCTGCTTCGGGAACGTCATTTAATCTGGCGGATGTACCGGCATATTCCGGTCAGCCGTATGTGGCAGTCAATGGAAATGTGCCGTATTTTACCGATGCGGACCTGACGGATGTATCATTTGAGAGTTACAGTGATTTGGACAGCCTGGGGCGCTGCGGCGTGGCATATGCTTCGGTTTCGCAGGACACGATGCCGACGGAGAAGCGCGGCTCGATCGGGGAAGTCAAGCCGACGGGCTGGCATACGGCGAAGTATGACAATGTGGATGGAAAGTATCTCTATAACCGTTGTCATCTGATCGGCTACCAGCTCACGGCGGAGAATGCTAATGTCAAAAACCTGATTACCGGAACCCGCTATCTGAACGTACAGGGAATGCTGCCATTTGAAAATCTGACAGCCGATTACGTGAAAGAAACCGGAAACCATGTCATGTACCGCGTAACACCGGTTTTTGAGGGCGATAATCTGGTTGCCTCCGGCGTCCTGATGGAGGCGGAATCCGTCGAGGATCAGGGCGAGGGAGTGCTGTTCTGCGTGTACGTCTATAATGTCCAGCCGGGTATTGCGATCGATTATGCGACAGGAGAAAGCTGGGCGGACGGTTCTGGAAGTGCGGGAAGCACAGCCGGACAGGGAACGGCTGGAAATGGCAGCAGCCAGAATCAATCGGCTGGATCGGGAGCAGCTGGTTCGTCGGGAGGCGGCGCTGGATCCTCTGGAAGCAGCGCGACGGTTCAGACCTACATTCTCAATACCAACTCGAAAAAATTTCATCTTCCAAGCTGCACATCTGTCACCCAGATGAAGGCGGCAAACCGGCAGGAATTTACCGGTACGCGCGATGAAGTGATTGCAGAGGGATATGAACCATGTAAGAACTGCAATCCCTGATAAAACAGGAGTGCAAAGTGTCTCGTTTCTGGGATTGGTGCTGTCCCAGTATGCGTACTTAAATGCAATCAAATGGACCAATTCGGGAACGGCGACGGTTTTGATTATGAAATAGTATAAGAATAATATTAGAGATTTACTTTTTTAACAATGCTTTGCAAGAATTCTCCTATCCTCTTTAGTGTGGCAGTATCAATAGAGAGAAAAAGGATTGACAATTTCACAAAATATTCACAAATAATTAGCACTCACCTCTTGACAGTGCTAACGGAAAGTGCTATAACATAGCCAGAACGAAGGAAGAGGAACAAAGAGGAAGCAAAAAGAAAGGGTTGAGCGCTTCCGGGAATGTTCCCAGACCGTCCCGGTTCCGAAAATGTTGGTTATAAACATAATGAACAGCTGGTAAGCTGAAAAAAAGGAGAGATGACTTATGTTAATGCCGAGTATTTTTGGAGAAAATTTGTTTGATGATTTCTTTAATGATTTTCCGTTTTATGATGATAACGCCGGACAGAAGATAGAGAAAAAGCTGTATGGACGCCATGGACAGAACCTGATGAAGACCGATATCAAGGAAATGGAAGATGGCTATGAGCTGGAGATGGATCTGCCGGGATTTAAGAAAGAAGAGATTTCGATTTCCCTGGAAGATGGTAATCTGACGATTCAGGCTGCGAAGGGACTGGATGAGGACGAGAAGGAGAAAAAGTCCGGTCGTTACATCCGCAGAGAGCGTTACGCAGGTTCCTGTGCGAGAAGCTTCTATGTCGGTGATGATATAACAGAGGAAGATATCAAGGCGGAATTTAAGCATGGTATTTTGAAGATTTTTGTTCCGAAGAAAGAAGCAAAACCGGAAGTCGAGCAGAAAAAATATATTGCGATTGAAGGATAATGTAGAAGAAGCAGTCAGCCGGATTGATGGATGCAGTTGTCTGGCTGTAACATAGAAAAGAGCGCTGTGGCACTCATGAAGCAGTTTTACCAGAAATGGAAAGCCGGTTTGTGAGTGTTGCGGCGCTCTTTTTCACTATTTTATCTCTGATTAGTAGTTAATAGCTGTGATGCCGATAGATCCCTCTTTGTCCAGACCAAAGGTAACTGCCGGTTTACCGGATGGATCGCCTACGATGAAACCTGCCTTGGTCAGTTCGGTGGAAGAAACATCGGCTGTCTTGACTGCCTCAATCAGCGCGTCGGTAAATACCTTGTCTGCGTCGAGAGCCATAAATTCAGTTCTGTTATTTACGACAATCCCGTCATCGATGCCGATGTAGGACGGATAGACAAGCAGCTCGGCTAAATCGTTCATATTTTTATTAGCGATGATGCTTTGAAGGGATCTGGCAAAACCACGGTAAAGTTCTGTGATTTCTTTTTCACTCAGAGTCTCGTCTTCTGCATGATCTGCATCCGTTGTCTGGGCGGTTTCTTTTTCTCTGGCAGTAGTTGTTTCGCTGGCATCGCTGCTTTCTGCTGATGTATCGTTTTCCTGTGTGGATTCAGCGGCAGTTGTTTCAGACGGCTGGCTGGAGCAGGCGGTCATGCTGGCGGCTGCGATGAGAGTGGAAACCATCAAAGTATAAATTGATTTTCTCATAATTTCCTCCATTTGCAATCAATGGACTCCCGGAAGCTTTCTGTGCTTAATGTTGTGAGATGATTTGCAGGAAAGACTCCGAGAGTACCTATCAATAAGGTATGGACAGTAGGTGTCCTCTGCCTGTATGTTTTGCTGATATGATTATCATATCATAAGGCGATGGGAATGTATATGAGGTTTAATGTAATGCGTTTAAATCCGCCTTTTTAAGCCTTTTATTTTTTATAGAAACAATTCCCACCAACCACCTGATAGCTGGAGTAGCTGTCGTAGTTTGCTGATTTGGTCGAGGTAAAATAAAGGTAGTCGCCGATCTGGTTCTCCCCGGCGAGCGCTGCCTTTGCCGCCTTGGTGGCAGTAGAGGACGGTCCTCTATCGAGATATTTGTCAAGCAGGCCGGAGGTCGCGCCTGGGAACTGTCCGTCCGCGTAGATGACGCTGGAGATGGATTTGCCCCATTTGCCAGATTTGACGCGGTTGACGATCAGACTTCCGACTGCCAGATAGCTTTCATAGGATCCGCCGTTGGCTTCCATCGTGAGGCAGGCGGAGAGCAGATAAACGTCGCTCTCGGAGGCGGAGATCACGTAGGCTGATTTTGCGGCTGGTGCAGCCGTGCTCTTTTTCGAAGAGCTTCCAGAATTTCCAGATTTTCCCGAAGTCTGGGAGGAACCTTTAGTTGCGTTTGCTTCTGCCTGCGATTTCGCGGCTGCAATCTGGGCTTCTTCGGCGGCTCTGGATGCCTGCTCAGCTTCTTCAGCAGCCTGTCGTGCCGCCTCCAGCGCTGCCATCTCAGCCTCAATGCTGATTGCGCGTCCTGGCTTGACGCTGATTGTGACATAATCAGAAGAAACGTAACCGGAGGTGTCAACGGAAAGCTGGATTTTGACCCATCCAGTTTCCTGACTCAGTACAGGATAGTAGTCTTCCGCGGCAGCCAGACCGACGATGGCAGAATCCGTGCTGGCTTCCTCACGTACATGGAGTGTCTGTGTGCTGACGGTAGCGATATAGAGACCGAGCTCTTTGGCGAGCGGCTTGATATCATCGCCAAATACAAGATAATCGTCCTTGAGCCATCCCTCCAGCCCACCGGAGCGGATTTTTGTCCAGCCATTTTTGCGTTTTAAAATGGTACCGCCGCCTCCGCGGAAGCAGGTGCCGAGTACCTTGGCATCTGTATCTGGTTTTTCTCTCAGGTTCAGCGCATCATCCACATTGGCGACCGCGAGATTTTCATACGGATCGACCGGCTTTTCTTCTTTGATTTTGGCTTTCGCCGTACTTTTAGCATCGGTGCCGGTCTGATGACTGTTTTTTAAGGTGCTGGAAGAAGCGATGGAAGGATCAGAGCCGGCGTTGTTCTTCTTATCAGAAGGTTTAGAGAGGCATAGAAATGCCAGCAGAGCCGCCCCGGCCACAATAAAAAGGATCAGGAAATAGATCGCCATCATTGTTTTATCCATTTTTTTGCGCCTGGAAGAAGCAGGTTTCAAAGGGGAATCGTTCATATCGTATATCCTTTCTGATATAAAAACATCTTGGAAATATTACAAAGATATTACAAAATTCTTCATTTACTATAGCAAATGGGGAAATCCTTGTCAACAAAGGCGGATTTTACGATTAGAAGAGGAGATGAAGCTGAGTAAAAATGATGTTTTTGGAAACACTATTCCATCAGTGACAGCAATCGTTTCGCCGGAATTCACACGAAACAATCAATCAAAAACAATCATAAAAAATCAAAATTGTGCAATATAGCCCAAAAAGAGGCGGCATGTTTGTGAATAAGTTTGATTGATTTTGAATGAAAATGATTTTATAATACAGTCAGAATCAATCAAGATAAGAAAGGAATGAAGGCTTATGATTTATACGGTAACCTTTAATCCATCGTTAGATTATATTGTGTCAGTGAGCGATTTTAAGCTCGGACTGACCAACCGGACGGATTCGGAGCTTTTGCTTCCGGGCGGAAAGGGAATCAATGTTTCGACGGTCCTTCAAAACCTTGGAATTGCCAATACGGCGTTTGGCTTTACTGCCGGGTTTGTCGGCGAGGAGGTTCGGAAGGAAGTGGAGCAGCTGGGCGTGAAAGCCGAGTTTATTTCCCTGGATGAGGGAGTCTCCCGCATCAACCTGAAGCTGAAATCCATCGACGGGACTGAGATCAACGGTCGGGGACCGAAGATTCCGCGGGAAGCGGTGGATGCGCTGATGACCCAGCTTGACCGGCTGGGGGCGGATGATATGCGGCCTCGCGGCAGACCACCGGGCCGACACCGGCCACCGTTTTGTTCAGGGCGTCTGCCACCGGCAGGTCGCGCTCGCAGGCCGCCGCCACGATGGACGCCGAGCTGACGGCCAGAAAATCAGGCCGGGCAGGCTTGGGGGGCGTCGTGTAGGATAGGCCGGGCAGGAGCTGACGAACATCGCTGTCCTCGAAATCCACCCGCTTGAGGGCATCGATGATCTTGCCGTTCTGCACCAGCACCAGATTGGAGTAACGGCCCATCAGCTCGGCGCAGAGGATGTTGCGCACAAGGTCGCCCATCTCGTTGGTACACTGGAACTCGAAGTAGACGATCCGGTCGCCCGGCTCCATCCGGACGTCCATCAGACGCCCGCCGGTGAGATGCTTGCGCAT
>OGYH01002553.1_pt1 | contig 14227 bp, 17 predicted proteins | sample 1576511 | NCBI WGS metagenome assembly OGYH01 (sample SAMEA3541522, study PRJEB24748) | human gut metagenome | biome: human gut; feature: human-associated habitat; material: faeces | place: China | collected 2012
CAGAAACAGAATGCAGCAAAAGATGCAGAGATTGCAAAAGCAAAAGCAGAAGTAGAAGCAGCAAAGAAAGATCTTCAGGCAGCAAAAATGGCAGCAAAGAAAGCAGCTGTGAAATCTGTAAAGAGTAAAAAAGCCGGAAAAGCAATCGTTACCGTTAAAAAAGTAGCTGGTGCAGAAGGATATCAGGTGCAGTATTCCCTGAAAAAATCCATGAAGAGTGCGAAAAATGTAAAAATCAAAAAGAACAGCATAACAATCAAAAGACTGAAAAAAGGAAAAACCTATTATGTAAGAGTAAGGGCTTTCAGTAAAGACTCTAATGGCAAACAGATCTGTACTGCATGGAGTACTGCAAAAAAAGTAACCATCAAAAAATAATACAAATCTCTTTTCATCATTCCTATATAAATACGAAATATCCCACAGATTTTTCTGTGGGATATTCTGCATCTGAAATAAATTATCCGAAGCATTCTTGAATCTTATACGATGCCGGTTGAAACAAGAAACAGGATCAGCATCACAACCGGTACAGCATAGCGGATCATAAAACAATACAATTTTGCACGTTTGAAATGTTCGCCATTTCGTTCTACTTCATCAATGATCAGCTTAGGCCCTACAACCCAGCCGATCAGAATACTGGTCAGCAGTGAGATGAACGGCATCAGGAAGCTGTTGCTTATGTAATCCATGATATCCAGAAGCTGTGCGACGGTTCCGTTTGGAAGTTTTACTTCAAAATAAAGTATATTGTAGCCGAGGCAGATCAGCACTGCGGTAACAAGAGAATAAATTCCGATGACAGCACACATTTTCTGGCGTGACTTATGGAAAATTTCCATGCAATTTGCGACCAGAGTTTCCATAACCGATACACAGGAAGTCAGGGCAGCAAAGCCCATCATCAGGAAGAAGGCAATGGCAATGATTCTGCCGATCGCACCCATGGATGCGAATACTTTTGGCAGCGAAATAAAGATCAGGCTCGGGCCTGAAGCCATTCCGTCTGTTCCAAGAAATACAAACACAGCCGGTATGATCATCATTCCTGCAAGAAATGCCACGCCGGTATCAAAGATTTCAATCTGATTGATTGATTTATTCAGATCGACATCATCTTTCACATAGGAGCCATAAGTAACCATGATTCCCATCGAAACACTCAGGGAGAAAAATAACTGGCTCATTGCATCAAGAAGCACACCAAGAAAACGTTTCACGGTCAGCGAACTGAAATCCGGATATAAATAAACTTTAAGTCCCTGCAGTCCGGTGCGAACCGTTCCATTTGCATCGGTATACGAAAGCGTCAGAGAAAAAATTGCAATGCCAAGGATCAGCAGGATCAGTCCAGGCATAATGAAACGTGAAAATTTTTCGATTCCCTTTTCTACACCACGGTATACAACCCAGGCAGTTAAAGCCAGAAACAGCAGCATGAATACGATCGGCGAAACCTTGGAAGTGATAAAGGATGTAAAATAACTGTCTTGTGACAGTATCGAACCATCTGAGACAAGATACGTGCAGAAATATTTTGTAATCCATCCGCCGATAACCGAATAGTAAGTCATGATCAATGCCGGAACCAGAAAAGTCAGGTATCCGAGAAATTTCCATTTTGAATTCAAAGTTCCGAAGGCTTTCAATGCATTTTGTTTTGTGTGGCGGCCGATGGCGATGTCAGTGGTCAGCAATACAAATCCAAAAGACAGCACCAGTGCAAGATAAACGATCAGAAACAGACCGCCGCCATCCTTTGCACATAGATAGGGAAAACGCCAGATATTCCCCACACCGACAGCACTGCCGGCAGCGGCGAGGACGAATCCGATCGAACCACTGAAGTTACTCTTTTTTTCTTTCATTTCATTCTTTACCTCATTTTACTTTTTTTGTTTGAACGCAGAGAAGCATTCCCCCGCTTCAAGTGTGCAGAGCACTAAGCGGATTGTGAATGTCCGCTTTACATTCAAGCCGAACGCACGTGAAACTTGCAGCACATGACATATTTTTCCGCACACTTCTGTAATCAGCAGGATGTTTGTGTCAGATTTTTCTGTATTATTTTAAGAAAATATGTCGGCAAAATCAAACACACAGAATTTCCTGTAAAGAAATTTTTAAAGAAAAAGTTTCTTTACATATTACAATTTGAAGTAAAAACAGATATAATAGGAAGAAGCGGATAAAACAGATCCGAAATATATATTTTTACGAAACAATGGTACAGATACAGAAACCGAAATCGGATAAAATTCCATAAGCATATCGGGGGTCTTTTTTAAAAAATCAGGCAATGAAAGGAAAAGGAAATGAGCAGCATAAATACACACGTCGGAAAAATGATCCGAAAATACCGAAAAGCAGCAAATCTGACACTGCAGCAGCTGGCAGATGCAATCCATAAAAGCCGTGCCACGATCTGCAAATACGAAAATGGTGATATCTCAATGGATATTGAAACTTTATACGAAATCAGTCAGGTTTTGCAGGTGTCTGTCCCGCAGCTGACAGACATAGGACGGCTGCAGGAAGAAGCAGATCATTCTTCTGCATACGCAGCCCGGAAAAGTCCGTTTTTCCAGGCAAAGATGTTATATTTTTATTTTTATGACGGCCGCTATAACCGTATGAAAGATGGTGTAATCAATATCCACGAAAAAGAAGAGAATGGCAGTTACCGTGCGACGCTTTCTATCTGTTCCGTATCCGGGAATGGAAGAAGCAGTGAGAGTTATTATAATGGAAGCGTTTTGTACAGTGATATGCTGATCCGATTTTCCTTTGTCAATCAGTACAATCCGCTGGAAGAAGATCTGCTTTATATTTTCAATCCGCTGGAGTTTCGAACACATACCGATGGGCTGCTTTGCGGTATCTCCAGTGCAGATCTGATGCCATGTGCATTCAAATGTCTGGTGGCACTGGAAAAACAGGAATTGAATGAAGAACTGCGGAAGCATCTGCTCTTTACCAAAACGGAGCTGCAGAGGTGGAAAAAACTGAATATGCTACTGATTGATAATTATGAGACAGGAAGCAGGCAGGTGTGATGCTATAACAGATAGAAGCGGTGTGATGCTGTAACTTTACAAGACAAGGATTGTCTGATAAACTTAAATTTAACAGAAAACAGAAGAAAAACCGGTGAAAATATTTGATAAGGAGAAGAAGGGTTATGAAAAAACAATGGATTGGATTTATGATAGCCGGAATGTTAGTGGCAGCAGTACCAACAAATTTAATATTAAGCCGGCAGAATATGGAGAGAAAATAAAACTTGCTCTGTATTATAAAGGAAAGAAGATTGGAAAAGATAGTTGCGATTACAATGATGAAGTGTGGTACAGCAACAGAGTTACGGAAGGCATGACACAGAAGCAGGTACGCTATACATGGGGTGCTCCAAGCAGCACCAGCAGCAGTTCTTATAGATTTACTTATTGGAACTGGGATGACGGATCCATGGTAAGCTTCCGAAATGGAGTGGTAGATTACTGGTTTGATGCGGCGAATTAAAAGTTGTGGCGGAGGTTTTAGAATGTGCAAATGAACAAATTCCCCGAAGGCACGCTCTCGCTACCTCACATTGGCAGCGGTACATAACCGACCAAAATACGGTCGCTAAGTACCGGCCATGTTCGAGTACCTTCTCTGGAATTGTTCATTTGCACATGCAATACTATGATATGAGTGTCGAAAGGTCTTTTGCCATTCATTATTGCCTGTCGGCTATTTGCCGACAGGCTTTTCTTGTGTGAAAAATAAATGTAAGGTATAATATATGCTACCAGAGTTAAAAGGTTACGAAGGAGTTAAGTATGGAAAAGGAGAAAAATTTAACAAACAGGTATCATACCCCGTCATTGATCGTGATGCTTACCCATGAGGATCAGACTGTTCAAAACGCATATGAGATTTTTGATGCATATAAGGATTCTGATGCAGAATACTGGGGATTTAAGGAAGAGCCGCTCCCCCTTTCCCAGATGAAAGACCTTTATGCATATATGAAAAGCTGTGGCAAAAAAACAGTTCTGGAAGTGGTTGCATATACACAGGCGGAGTGTATGTCAGGTGCAAAAATGGCAGCAGAATGTGATCTTTTGATGGGGACTGTTTATTCAGATGCTGTGAATGAATTTTGCAGGGAAAATGGAATCAAATATATGCCATTTGTAGGAGAAATCCATGATCGCCCATCCGTTCTGGAGGGAACCTGCGAAGAGATGATCCTTCAGGCCAGAGAATATCTTGCGAAAGGTGTCTATGGAATTGATCTTCTGGGATACAGATATACAGGAGATGCAGCCAGGCTGAATGAAGAGTTTGTAAGAGCTGTGGATGCGCCGGTCTGCATAGCAGGAAGCATCAATGGTTATCAGAGACTGAATGAGATCAGGAAAGCAGCCCCGTGGGCATTTACAATAGGCAGTGCTTTTTTTGAAAACAAGTTTGACGGTAATTTCGGAGAACAGATCAATAAAGTTTGTCAGTACATAAAAAGAGAGAAGATAACATGATAAAAAAATATTATCCATATGAATATGCCGAAAGTGTATTTATGATTGACTACCAAAAGCTATATCAGAAAGGTTTTCGGGGAATTATTTTTGACATAGACAATACATTGGTACACCATGGTGACGATTCCACACCGGAAATTGATGACCTGTTTCGTAAAATTCAGAGACTTGGTCTGAAAACATTGCTGTTGTCAAATAATGACAGAGGAAGAGTGGAACGATTTATTAAAAATATAGATACACCTTACATCTGCGATGCGGATAAACCAAATCCTCAAAATTATCTGAAAGCAGTGGAGATGCTGAATATAAAAAAAGAAGAGGCAGTGGTTATAGGGGATCAGGTATTTACAGATATTCTGGGAGCAAACAGAAGTGGTCTTGCCAGTATTCTTGTCAGGTTTATCAGGCAGGATGATGAAAAGTGGATCGGAAAACGGAGATACGTTGAATATGCAATCCTGGAATGCTGGAAACGTGATAAAAGCTGTTACAGGAGAATTGGTGATATTTATACAGAAGGAACGGCCAAAAATATGAAGAAAAAGAAAGAAAAAAAGCTTTTTTGTGAGATCTGTCCGCTTACATATGAAATTTCAAAGTCAAAAGAGGTATGTAAAAGACATATACAGGATTTTGCAGGCAAAGAGAAATTTAGTACTGTAAAACAAAAAGAGAAGCTGCCAAATCTGGTGTTCAGCTACAACTCCGTCCTCATAAAAAAAGGAAAAGGAATAGATCCCGTGCTTCAGAAAAACAAGGCAAGAAACATTCGCCTTGCATCCTCCAGGATAAATGGGATGATCATTCATCCTGGAGAGACTTTTTCGTTCTGGAGGACTGTAGGGAAAACATCAAAGAGGAAGGGTTACCGGGATGGTCGTATTATTATAGGAGATAAGCTTATGCCCGGGCTTGGAGGCGGACTTTGCAATCTTGGAAATACCATTCATCTTCTTGTGCTTCACAGCCCTCTTACCGTAACAGAATTTCACAGCCATTCAGATGCGCTTGCACCGGATCATGGTAAGCGTGTTCCATTCAGTTCCGGGACATCTGTCAGCTATAATTATATAGACTACAGGTTCAAAAATAATACAGATCAGAATGTACAGCTTCTGTTATGGTGTGAAAACGGGAAATTATGCGGAGAGCTGAGAAGCGAGAGGGAATTTCCTCACTATTATGAAATTATTGAAGAGAACCACCATTTCCATAAAGAAAAAGAGAAATTTTTCAGAATTTCACAAATTTACCGGAATGTGATCGACAGAGCCACCGGTGAAATAACAGACAAACAGCTCATTCGGGATAATCATTCAGAAGTAATGTATGATTATGACCAGATTCCGCAGGAATTAATACGGTAAAAGCTGGTTCAACAGCCGTCTGCCTTTCGAAATCATAGAAATCGGTGCAGCGAAACTGAATGAAAAGAAAGAAATTGTGGATAGCTTTCAGCGTCTGATCAAGACACAGGTGTACAACTGGATTCATGACAGTATCCATGAAGTGATTCATATGAATTACAAGGATCTGCAGAATGGAACTGTTTTTCCTCAAGCAGTGACAGAATTTATAGAATGGTGTGGCGAAGAATATTATTTGCCATCCGCTATGAGGAAAACGGCGAACGAAGAGCTCTGGAATTTGCAGCAGATAAAATGGGCGTAGAAAAGAAAATGGAGTTCCATCGGGCACTGGGAAATGCGTATTATACTGCATGTATTTTGCAAAAAATAGAAGATGAATATATTTTCCCAATTCTTCTCTGGATGTATATCAGAATCCTAAAAGCCGGCGTGAAGAGATATATGTGTCCTATCCAACCTATGATAAATATGTGTCAAGGGAATTTTACTCCCGGGAAAAAGCCATGAAGGACAGAGAAGTAACCAGTACAAGGTGTCCTTTGTGCCATAATCCTGCCAAGCGGAAGATCCGATGGTTTATGAATAATTCCAAGGTATATTATAGTGTGTCTCTTTGCCAGGAACACGGCTATGTATCAGGGAAAATCGGAATCCGGCGAACAGAAGATAATATGTACTATGTGATCAAGATGCTTACCAACATAACATCAGAAGAAGCCGATGAAATCCGGCAGAAACGCGACGCCCACCGTGCGAAAAACGGATAAAAAAGAAGAAAAATAAGAAACTAACAATTGGTTAATAGAAAAATCCTGGGCAAAACCGTTTGCTGAAAAAATATTCCCCCTGATCAACGAAGAAAATTTTTCTGTCCTTTATAGTGATAAAGCTTCCGCCCAAATACTCCTGTAAATGTGATTGTTGGCGGCATGGTGCTTGAAGAGCTTATGGGACTGACAGATGAGGAATTCATGGATTCCCTTATGGTTGCTTCTAATATCCGGAAGCTTGGACGGATGGAGCTCCTTTATACCTGTGTTGCTGACCTTGTATCTTTTCTCCACCGTACCGGGATGGACGACCTTCTGGGAGGTATGGAACACTATTATGACCCTAATGATTATAACCGGGTTATTTATCATAGCAAAAGTGAAGATGCATCAGACAGGATTAAACAGATCCTTGCTGACGCAGACAAACTTCTTGTCGAATGTGAAGGGGCTTGTGATGAAAGTTCTGCCTATCAGTTACTGGTACGTGTTTTAAAAGAACAGACGGTTGTGGAAGAATCCGGTGCAAGACGGCTGAAAACCAAAGAAGATGGAGCTAATAATGGTTCCATCGTAACAGATTACCAGTATGAAAAAACACACATAGTGACAGCCAGTTCCTGAAGGAAACCGTTAACGCCATGGAAAAAACAGAGAAACCAACAGTACTTATAACAGATGGGGCCTATAGCGGCAGGGACAATACAGATGCTGCGGCAGAAAAAAACATTGACCTTGTAACAACAGATCTGTTCCCAAAATCAGCTGACAGAGCAGAAATAGTGGTGCATTTTCTTACCCAAAACAGAGCTAACAGCGGATATTTGTTGTTTTATATGAAATTTTCAAGGAACATAGATTTCTATGGGCGATAATTATTATGTTTTGACACCCATATCAAATTTATAATTTATAGTTGGCCAACTTACAAATTAAAATTTCTTCAAAAGCAACGGTATTTCCGCCGCAAGCATTCCAATCCATCCGGCAAGATAAGAAAACGGTAATGCTTCAATTTGCAATGAAAAATGGAACACAAGAATAGCAGCAAAGATCACACGAACAGACATATTCACAAAACTACTGATCAACGTAATTTTGAGATTCCCGATTCCACGAAAATATCCCTAAACCCCATTTGTAACCGCAGGAAACAGATACATTAAGGAAATCAGTTTTAAATAAGTCACTCCATGTTTACATACCACAGGATCACTTGAGAAAAGCTGCATCAATGGATGTGCTAAAAAGAAACACAGCAAAAAGATAAAAATTCCATAAATCAGTTCAATCTTTATTCCGCAGAGAAAAGCGGCTTTAATTCGATTTGTCTTTTTTTGCACCCTTATTTTGAGCCATTAAAGCAGTCATTGCATGTGCGATGTTTTGCTGTGGAATATAAGCAAAGTCATCGATGCGGTTTACTGCCGCAAAGGTAGCAGATACAAAGACACCCATAGAGTTTACGATAGACTGCACACCTAGTTTACCAAGCTGTACTGTAGCCTGCTGCATAGCAGAAGCCCATCCATATGCAATGGTCTGTTTTAAAAGAGATGGGTCAAAGACAAGCCATTTCTTTCCGAGTCGTAAGATAGGAATCTTCTTTTGAATATAAATGATGCAAAGTAAGCAGGAGATTACTGTCTCCAAGAGCGCGGAGTGTACTGGCAAAACAGTTATACATAAATGTAAAAATAAGGCCAGAAAAAATAACGCCAGAGATCATTGTTGTGCTGATCTGTTTGTGGAGTTTATCGTATTCCTTAGCTCCAAACATATTTCCCATCAGGATACTGGCACCCATACAAAGTCCATTTAGAAATAAAATAAATAATGTAGAAATCGGATTACAGATACCAACAGCAGCCAAAGCATGACTTCCAACAAAACGCCCGACAATGATACTGTCGATTGCGTTATACATCAGTTGAAAGATATTGCCAAGGACGAGAGGTATCGTAAATCGAATCAGTTGTGGTGTGATATTTCCAGTTGTTAAATCTTTTTCCATTGTAATAATTCTCCGTTCGTATGTAGATTTTAAACTGTAGGATATTGTACCATGTTTTTATTATGTAGTACATATGTGATACTTTGGTGATTCTATAAATTTAAGAAAGAAATTTGATCATTTTATTCTTTTCAAATGATTTGATATCATTTAAAATATAGAAAAATATGACTATAATAATAGGAAAAAAATGACGATCAGAAATGGGAGAAATAACAAATGAGCCAAAGAAAAAACAAAAAAGTATACTATCACCTGCCAGGATTATTTGAATTTTATGAATTATATTGTGCCTTTCTGCCATTATATAAGGAACACAGAGAATACTTTTATGACTGGTGTGAGATCAGTTCCATCTATGGCTCTCCTGCAGATTGCCTCTGGGGAGGCGGACGCGCAGGATTTGGATCTGATAATCCAGAAGAAGTCTTAAAACTTACACAGGAATATGGAATTTCAGCCAGACTGACTTTTAGCAACAGTTTACTTAGAAAAGAACATTTAACAGATAAAAAATGTAATATCCTATGCAAAATGTTTGAAGAAGTTGGAGAAAAAAGAAATGGTGTGATCGTCCATTCGGATTTATTGCTTAAGTATTTGGAAATAAATTATCCAAAATTATATTTTGTATCTTCTACGACAAAAGTGTTGACGGATTTTAATGAATTTTTGCAAGAAGTAAAGAAAGAAGATTTTCGGTATGTAGTACCAGATTTTCGGTTAAATAAAGCATTTGATAAATTAAACATGCTTTCGGAGCAGGAGAAAAATAAAGTGGAATTTTTATGCAATGAATGTTGTTGGTTTGGATGTAAAGACAGAAAGCAATGCTACGAAATAGTCAGTCGAAAAAACTTAGGAGAAATGATACCAGATCACAAATGCAACTCGCCAGATGCAAAGGAAGGCTATCGTTTTTCAAAGGCAATGAAGAATCCAGGATTTATCAGTGCTAATGATATAAAGAAAATTTATCTTCCAATGGGGTTTGAGAATTTTAAAATTGAAGGACGTGGATTGGGAAGTGCGTTGGTTTTGGAGTTTCTACTATACTATATGGTAAAACCAGAATACCAAATATGCGTTAGAGAAGAAGTTTATTTGGATAATATGCTTGATTTATTTTAATGTATAATGCATTTTATACAACACATAAAGCAAAACTGTTTATTAAAAAATGCGAGGAATCTAAGTTAAGAAGTTTAAGAAAAAGAAGGGGTTTCTTTTTCTTGTATGATTTAGTATAATAAAGAGATACAGTGAAATATATATTGAAAATAGGAGAGAAAAATGGAAAAGAAAAATGACTTTAAGCCTTTTATTTCCGCAGATAAAGTATTACCAGAGTTTACAGTTACATCAGTAATCCTTGGTATGATATTGGCGGTTATATTTGGTGGTGCAAACGCTTATTTGGGGCTAAGAGTTGGTATGACTGTATCAGCCTCCATTCCAGCGGCAGTTATTTCCATGGGTGTGATCCGTGTGATCTTAAAGAAAGATTCCATCCTTGAAAATAACATGGTACAGACAATTGGTTCAGCAGGTGAATCATTAGCAGCAGGAGCAATCTTTACAATCCCTGCTATTTTTATTTGGGCATCAGAAAAGGGAAGTGGAGTTACTGCTCCATCTTTTGTATCTATCGCATTGATCGCGCTTTGCGGTGGTATTTTAGGAGTACTTTTTATGGTACCTCTTCGTACAGCCCTCATCGTAGAAGAACATGGGGTACTTCCTTATCCTGAAGGAACAGCTTGTGCAGAAGTGCTTTTAGCTGGAGAAGAAGGAGGAAGTAAATCTAAAGTTGTATTTGCAGGACTCGGAATTGCGGCAGTTTATAAATTTATTGCAGATGGTTTAAAACTTTTCCCTAGTGAAGTTGAATTTTCAATGCAGGGACAGTATACAACATCCGTTGGTATGGATGTTCTTCCGGCATTAGCAGGTGTAGGTTATATCTGTGGTGTGCAGGTATCAAGCTATCTTTTTGCAGGTGGTGTGCTATCTTATCTTGTATTAATTCCTGCAATTGCTTATTTTGGCGGAGATTCTTTATCAAAAGTTGTCGATGAGACAGGAAAAGCACTTGCATTTAATCAGTTAGGTGCAAGCCAGATCTGGAGTAACTATGTCAGATATATTGGTGCCGGTGCAGTAGCAGCTGGTGGTCTGATCAGTCTGATCAAGACATTCCCAACAATGATCAAGACATTTGGACATGCTATGAAGGGATTCGGTAAGAAAGGTGACAGCCAGTTAAGAACACAGCAGGATATTTCTATGAAAGTGGTTCTTGGAGGAATCCTGATCATTGCAGTTTTAATCTGGTTATTACCAGAGATTCCAGTAAGCTTCTTGGGAGCAGTGATGATTGTTGTATTTGGTTTCTTCTTTGCAACGGTATCATCTAGAATGGTTGGTATTGTAGGAAGTAGTAATAACCCAGTATCAGGTATGGCGATCGCGACACTGATCGTAACAACATTTATCTTAAAAGCAACTGGGAATACAGGAGCAGCAGGTATGGTATCAGCAATTTCTATTGGTACTGTTATCTGTATCGTAGCAGCTATGGCAGGAGATACTTCACAGGACTTAAAGACAGGTTATATCGTAGGTGCGACACCTAGATTACAGCAGATCGGAGAATTGATCGGTGCGATCGTAGCAGCATTTGCGATCGGAGGAGTTATGTACCTTCTGAACGCAGCATGGGGATTCGGTTCTGATCAGATTCCAGCACCACAAGCAACATTGATGAAGATGGTCGTTGAAGGTGTTATGGGTGGTACATTACCATGGGTATTGATTTTCATGGGTGTGTTTATCGCAATCGTTGTTGAAATCCTTGGAATTCCAGTGTTAGCATTTTCAATCGGTCTTTATTTACCAATTTACTTAAGTACACCGATCATGGTTGGTGGACTGATTCGTTGGTTTATTGACAATAAGAGAAAATATGACAGTGATGCGGCAAGAAAAGACGGATCAGATCGAGGAGTCCTTTATGCTGCAGGTATGATTGCAGGAGAAGGTATCGTTGGTATCCTTCTGGCTGTACTGGCAGTATTTGGTGTTGCAGATAAGATCAATCTGTCATCTGTATATGGAGCTGCCTTCCAGAGTGTAGGTAACTGGGTAGGTTTAGCAGCTTTTGTAGTATTGTTAGCTATATTATTCTACTTCACAAGAAATAAAAAGACGATTGAAGTAGACGCAAAATAATAAAAATAAATATGTATTTCAGTGAGAAGAAAGCACTGCTGCGATTCTGCAGTAGTGCTTTCTAAATAAAAAGGTGCATTATGAAAGAAAAGAAGAATTATATTGACAACATCCCGAAGATCAATGATATGAAATGGGATGTGTCAGAAGATGGAATTGTAGAAATTACAGTAGAAAATACTGGATTTTATAATACGATCGCGCAGAAAATATTTAAAAAGCCACGTTACAGTTTTATCAAATTAGATGAATATGGAAGTTTTGTGTGGCAGAAAATTGATGGAAAGAAAAGTATTTATGAGATAGGAAAAGAACTTCAAGCAGTTCATGAAGGTGCAGCAACACAGTTATATGAAAGATTATCACAGTATTTTGCAATTTTAGAAAGAAATAAATACATTGTTTTTGAAGAATAAATATTATTAAAAGTGAAAAAGGATTTAATATGAAAATATCAACAGCGATCATAGGCATTGCTTTATTTGCCATAGTGACGATGATCCTATATGGATGGGGAATCGTAAAACAAAAGAATCAGACAAGTGACCTGATGAATTTGCTTTTTAGTAAAGGACAGGATAAAATAAAAAAGTATTTAAAACAACATGAATACGTTACAATTTCACAGGTAGAACAGATTTGCGAAGGTCTTGAAGCGAAACAGCCATTTTCAAGAAATAAAGCGGTTGTGAAGGATAAACGAGACTATGCGAAGAAACTTGTAGAATATATGCTGAAAACGAATCAGCTCGAACAAGAGGGCAGTCGTTACAAAATGCACAAAAAATAAGGAGGACATAAAATGTCAGTATTAGGAGAATTACAGCCAAACAAAGTATTTAAATATTTTGAGGAGATTTGTTCAATCCCTCACGGATCAAGAAATCTGCAGCAGATTAGCGATTATCTGGTAGATTTTGCAAAAGCACATGAATTAAAATACAGACAGGATGAAGATCTGAATGTGATCATCTGGAAAGATGGATCCAAAGGATATGAGGCTTCTGAACCAGTCATTCTTCAGGGACATATGGACATGGTTGCAGTCAAAGAAGCAGATTGCGATAAAGATATGGAAAAAGAAGGATTGGATCTGGAAATCAATGGAGATTATATTTCAGCAAAAGGAACTTCTTTAGGTGGAGATGATGGGATTGCGGTTGCATATACACTTGCAGTGTTAGACGATGAAGAAATGGCACACCCACCAATCGAAGCAATCTTTACAGTTAACGAAGAAATCGGTATGCTTGGAGCAGCAACTATTGATGTTTCAGATCTTAAGGGACGTTTATTTATGAACATGGATTCTGAAGACGAAGGAGTGTTTACAGTCAGCTGTGCAGGTGGAGCATCCGTAATCTGTAAGATTCCATATGAGACAGAAACTGTCAATGCATCTGTTATTGAAATCAAGATGACTGGATTTGCAGGTGGGCATTCTGGTGTCGAGATCATCAAAGGGCGTTTGAACGCAAACTGTGCAATGGCAAGAGTATTGTTAAGTCTGTTTAATGAGGTTGAAATGCAGCTTGTTTCCGTAAATGGTGGAGAAAAAGACAATGCGATCGCTAAGTTTAGCGAAGCATCTGTTGCAGTACTTCCAGAAGAATTAGAAGCAGCAAAACAGATCGTTGAAGATACATTTGCACAGATCAAAGAAGAATATAAAGTCACAGATCCAGATGCAAAATTAACAGTGAATGTAAAAGAAGCAGCAAATATAGAAACATTCACAGAAGATACAACATTTGCAGTAGTAACAGCAATGGTTCATATGCCAAATGGTGTTCAGAGAATGAATCCAGAGATTGAAGGATTGGTACAGACATCACTGAATATGGGAATTTTAACAACAGAAGAATCTGAAGTACAGATGACATTTGCAGTTAGAAGTTCCAGTGAGACAGAAAAACAGTATCTGATCGATCAATTAACATCTCTTACAGAAACATTAGGAGGGAATGTAGAGATTGCAGGACCATATCCAGGATGGGAATACAAAGCAGATTCCAGATTACGTGAGGTTATGGTTGAAGCATATAAACATTTATACAACGGAGAAGAACCAGTTGTTGAAGGTATTCATGCAGGACTTGAATGTGGAATCTTTGCTTCTAAATTGCCGGGGCTTGATGCAGTATCCTTTGGACCACAGATGGAACATATTCATACAACAAATGAGGTGTTGAGTATCTCATCTACAGAACGTACATGGGAACTGGTTGTGAAAACGTTGGCTGCTTTGAAATAAATTGTGATTTGTAGTTTGAAGACGGAAATTATTGGTGGAATATTATAAAAAGA
>OGYH01002561.1_pt1 | contig 14188 bp, 12 predicted proteins | sample 1576511 | NCBI WGS metagenome assembly OGYH01 (sample SAMEA3541522, study PRJEB24748) | human gut metagenome | biome: human gut; feature: human-associated habitat; material: faeces | place: China | collected 2012
TTTACGCTCAATACATCGGTTTCTTCATCTGACCTTGACGGTCATATTCAGTTGTGGCAGATTAGCCAATTTGAAAAATTACTCTGGCACATCTACTGAGTAGCTCAGACAATCGCCTCTTTTATTGCTTTTCAAATCGTTATAATACCACATATACATCGTTCTACCATATTCTTCATATTCTATAATCCCATCTGGCTTTTGACCTTCTACTTCTAATGAGTAAATTTCTTTATCATGTGCATAGCCAAAAACGAATCTGGTATCCGGATAATTTGGATTTAAGTCTTGTTGAATATCACTTATTGTTAAAGATAAATGGATAAATTTTTTGAAGTCTCCCCCATAAGTGGTATCTGGTGTAGTGGTAGCTGGTGTAGCATTTACAAACGCATATTGTACACTTGCTTCCTCCACCTGTTTTTTGCAGCGTGCCATCACAAAACCTTGAACGGGATCGTTATCGCTTCCTGCCCGATAGAAAATAGTATCATACTGTTTGCCATTCCATATATGCAATATTTCATCAACATGATTAAGAAAATCTTCTGGAACAGAAAATTCTTCATTTTCAGCATTCAAAGGAGAATTCAAAATAGCTTCTTCGACAGAACTATAATATATGAGTTCAGAATCCTTTTTATCGTAATGTCGATGGCTGGAGATTGGATGTGGCTGCTGACCTTGGATTTTCTAATGAATATAACCATCAGTTCTGGAAAGAATTCCGCAAAGTCGTAAAAGAGGCCAATCCGAATGCGATCATTCTGGCAGAACATTACGGCGATGCCAAGTCCTGGCTTCGCGGTGATGAATGGGATACCGTTATGAATTATGATGCCTTTATGGAGCCACTGACCTGGTTCTTTACCGGAATGGAAAAGCACAGCGATGAGTTCCGCGGCGACCTGCTCGGCAATGAAGCAGCATTTACCGGAGCAATGCGTCATCATATGGCAAGCTTTCTGGCACCATCGCTTCAGGTGGCGATGAACGAGCTTTCCAACCATGACCATTCCCGTTTCCTGACCAGAACGAACCACAAAGTAGGGCGTGTGGCGAACTTGGGATATGAGGCAGCCTCCCAGGATATCAACGTGGCGGTCATGCGTGAGGCTGTTGTGATGCAGATGACCTGGCCGGGAGCACCGACGATCTATTACGGCGATGAGGCCGGAGTCTGTGGATTTACTGATCCGGACAACCGCAGGACCTATCCGTGGGGCGAGGAAAATCACGACCTGATCACATTTCACAAAGAAATGATCCGTATCCACAAAGCATGTCCTGTGCTGACACATGGCTCCCTGAAATTCCTGGAGCAGAGACATAACGTACTTTCTTATGGAAGATTCTCGCAGGACGAGCAGATGGTTGTGGCATTTAACAACGATCTGAATGAGCAGACGATCACCCTGTCTGTATGGCAGGTAAATGTGCCGCAGCATAACTGTAAAATGGAACGCCTGATGCTGACGCATGCACAGGGCTATACGACCGAGCAGTACTTTACAGAAGTGCATGGCGGAAAAATTGAGCTGACATTGCCGCCGCTGTCCGGGATTGTGCTCCGACACGGGGAATAAGAAAATAAAAACAGTTGATAAGATAAAAAAATCCGGAAGCCTTTCTTTTGATTAAGATAAAAGGTTCCCGGGTTTTTCTGCTGTCAGGGAAGAATGCGGGATAAGACGGAAAATACGGTTTTGGGAAAGCTGGCGGATTTCGGATTTGGTATGACAGGTATTATGAGTGATTTAATGAATTAAAGCGATAAAGCAAAAGAATAAAAAATAAAAGCGCGAGACGGGACTCGAACCCGCGGCCTCGACCTTGGCAAGGTCGCGCTCCACCAACTGAGCCACTCGCGCATTTCTTTATGTTTGTAAGTTGTGTTCCGCAACTCACAGGTCATATAATACAATAGAAATATGCATTTGTCAACAGGAAATTTTAAAAAAATTCAAAAAAAATAAAAAGTTTAAATTTTTGCGACGATTCAATGCAAAAGGGGGATTTTGAGGATGAGCATCCGGGTACATGGATGCCGGAAGACACGGCAAAACGGAATCCGCTTGACAGATGTATTTCTTTGCGTGATACTTAGTTGAAAAACATCCGGGGGAAGAGAGCGGATGAACAGGAAGTTTAATCAAATCAGGTAATGTCCGGCATTCGGCTTGAAGTGCAGGGAGTTGCCTGTATCAGGAGGATGGCATGAAAATATTGCTGGTCGCGATCAATGCGAAATATATACATTCCAATCTTGCGGTGTACTGCCTGAAAAGTTATGCGGCAAAGAGAGGAATTGAGGTGGAACTTACGGAATATACGATCAATCACCGACAGGACGATATTCTGATGGATATTTATCAGAGAAAGCCGGATGTGGTGGCATTTTCCTGCTATATCTGGAATTTGGAGTTTGTTCAGGATATTGCAGCAGATCTGTATAAGGTTCTGCCGGATCTGGAAATCTGGGGAGGCGGACCGGAGGTTTCCTATGATGCAGAGAAATTTCTGGCGAAGCATCCGGAATTTCGCGGCATTATGAAAGGCGAGGGTGAGCGGACTTTTTGTGAACTTGCCGGACTTTACCAGATATATGGCAAAGAGGCGGTGAACAAACTGGACGAGTGCCATGGTATTGTATGGCGAGACCCGAAAGGGGAGATCAGTCAGGGACTGCCGCAGGCACCAATCAGTCTGGATGAAGTTCCTTTTATATATGAAGAATATGAAAATATGATGCCGTTTGAGAATCGTATTCTCTATTATGAGACGAGCAGAGGCTGCCCGTTTTCGTGCAGTTATTGCCTTTCTTCGATCGATAAGCGGGTGCGGCTTCGAAGCATGGAGCTGGTAGAGAAGGAATTGCAGTTTTTCCTGGATCATAAAGTGCCGCAGGTCAAGTTTGTGGACCGGACGTTTAACTGCAATCACAGACACAGCATGGCAATCTGGCGTTACATCAAAGAGCATGACAATGGCATCACAAACTTCCATTTTGAGATTGCGGCAGATATTTTAAATGAAGAAGAAATGGATCTGCTTGCCACATTTCGGCCGGGACTTGCCCAGCTCGAAATTGGTGTGCAGTCCACAAACATACAGACCATCCATGAGATTGACCGTGTAATGGATTTTGATATGGTTACACAGAAAGTGCAGCGGGTGGCAAGTGCCGAAAATATCCATCAGCATCTGGATCTGATCGCCGGGCTGCCGTATGAGAATCTGGAGAGCTTCAAAAAATCTTTCAACGATGTCTACCGCCTGCGGCCGCAGCAGTTCCAGCTTGGCTTTCTGAAAGTCTTAAAAGGCTCAAAAATGCATGAGAAGGCAGGAGAATATGGAATCGTTTACCATACACGCCCTATGTACGAGGTTTTATCGACAAACTGGCTGACTTACGATGAAGTCATCTATTTAAAAGGCATAGAAGAGATGGTTGAGGTTTACTATAACAGCTGTCAGTTCCGCTGTACAATGCTGGCACTGGAGGCGGAGTTTGACACACCGTTTGCCATGTACGAGGCACTGGCAGAATATTATGAAGAAAACGGGCTGAACGGCCTGAAACATTCACGCATGGGACGCTTTGATATTCTGCACGATTTTATTCTTTCCTATGTGAAGAAAGAACATGCACCGAAATATGAGGATGATCTTCTGATGGATCTTTACTTGAGGGAAAAGAGCAAGAGCCGTCCGTCCTGGGCTGCGGATCTTTCAGGATATAAGAGCGAGATCCAGGAATTTTTCAGAAAAGAAGCGGAGGAAAAACGTTATCTGAAAGACTACGAAGGCTACAGCTGGAAACAGATCCTGAATATGACGCACGTTGAGGTCGATTCGAAGGGAAAATGGACGCTGTTTGATTATAAAAGGCGAGATCCGCTCACAAAAGATGCAAAAACGTATCGGATTCTGGAACGGAAGGAAGAGGAAAGGGCATGATAAGAGATTATGTGGCACTTGACCTAGAAATGACGGGACTGAGCCCGAGAAAAGATGCGATCCTGGAGATCGGTGCGGTGAAAGTCCGGGATATGGAAGTGACGGAGACCTACACTGCCATGGTAAATCCAGGATTTCCGGTTCCGGAGCATGTCACAGAGCTGACCGGGATCACGACCGAAATGGCACAGCAGGGCAGGGAAATCCACACGGTATTGCCGGAATTTCTGGAATTCTGTGGACAATCCGTGATCCTTGGGCATAACATAGGCTTTGATTTTGGATTTCTTCAGCAAAACGCGGCAAACATGGGGAAAACTTTCCCGGATATGGCGATCGATACCCTTGCGATCGCACGCAAATTTCTGCCGGAACTGCCAAGCCGGAAGTTAGGTGATCTGTGTGATCATTATCAGATCCGGGAGGAGAGATGGCACCGTGCGTGCGACGATGCGGATGCGGCGAGCCGGCTGTATCAGAAACTGGCAGAAGCATTTTCTGAGGAAAACGAAACTTACTTTGAGCCGAAAAAACTTACTTATAAGGTAAGAAAAGATGCACCGGCGACGAAAATACAAAAAGTCTACTTGAATGATTTGATGAAATATCATAAAATAGAAACGAATGTTGCCCTGGATCTGCTGACGAGAAGTCAGGCTTCCAGGCTTACAGACAGAATCATATTACAGTATGGAAAAATGATAAGGGGTGATTGATATGATGCATTTTCGTGACAAAAAAACAAAACGGATTCTTTCCGGGATTCTCGTGGTACTGATCGTGATCGCGATGGTACTTCCTACGCTGGCAGCTGTTATTGGAATGTTTTAAAGTATCACACAGGTGATATGGAGGTAAATGATTATTATGAAAAAAATCGGAGTTTTAGGACTGATGGCAGCACTGGCTGTTACAGGTGCAGTTGCTTTTTTGCCGAAAGGGGTTATGGCTGCCGAAGATTCTGATCAGACGATCAGCCAGGGCGTATATATCGGAGACGTGGATGTCTCCGGGATGACGCAGGAAGAAGCGAAAAAAGCAGTGGAAGATGATATGAGCGAAGCGAAAGCGGCGAACATTACCTTAAAAGTAGATGATCAGGAGACCGTGGTAAGTGCAAAAGATCTCGGACTTTCCTGGGCAAATGAAGAGGTTGTGCAGGAGGCGGCGGAGCTTGGCAAATCCGGCAACATCATCAAACGTTACAAAGACAAAAAGGATCTGGAGAATGAATCCAGAAAATATGACATAGATTATTCTGTAGACAGAAGCAGCATCCAGAAAGTTCTGGAGGAAAAAGAAGATGTCTTCAACCGGGAACCGACCGATGCACAGCTTTCTACGGAAAATGGTGCTTTTGAAGTCGTTCAGGGCGAGAATGGAATTGAGCTGAATGTGGAGAAATCGGTCAAAAAGATTTTGAAATATCTCAAAACTGACTGGGACGGCAAAAATACTACGATCGAGCTGGCGGCCGATATCAAAGAGCCGGAGTGTACAACGGAGGATCTGGCGAGCATCACCGATGTACTCGGAACAGCCACTACATACTACGGATCGACCACAGGCAGAAACAAAAATGTAGAGACAGGTGCAGAGAAGTTAAACGGACATATCCTGATGCCGGGAGAAGAGTTCTCCGTAACGGATGCAGTCGTTCCGTTTACTGAAGAGAACGGCTACGAGCTGGCTCCTTCCTATGAGAGCGGAAAAGTCGTGGACAGTTACGGCGGCGGCATCTGCCAGGTTTCCACAACACTTTACAATGCAGTTTTAAATGCAGAACTGGAAGTGCTGGAACGCCACAATCATACCATGATCGTTACTTATGTGGATCCTTCCAAAGATGCGGCGATCGCAGAGGGGCTGATGGATCTTCGTTTTGCGAATAATACGGACTACCCGATTTATATTTCCGGCTATGCTTACGGCGGTGAGCTGACGTTCACGATCTATGGCCATGAGACAAGAGATCCAAATCGTACGGTAGAATATGTCAGCGAGACAACCGGAACAACGACTGCGGATGGTGTAGCACTCTATGCCACGGATCAGCCGGTCGGCTACTTAAGCCAGACACAGGGAGCACTGCAGGGGCTTACCGCAGTTCTGTGGAAATATGTTACCGAAAATGGTGAGACGACAAAAGAACAGGTGAACTCCAGTACGTATCAGGCAACGCCGGTCTGCTATGATGTCGGAGTAAATACGGATAACCCGACTGTGGCAGCGGCGATCCAGTCTGCGATCGCAAACAATGACCTGAATCAGGTTCAGGCGATCATAAGCGGAAATTACGGACAGACAAGTACAGCGACAGCGGATCAGGCACAGAGTGAGTCACAGGCACAGGATCAGACACAAAGTGAATCACAGGCAGCGGATCAGCAGCAGAGCGAATCACAGGCACAGAGCGATTCCGCAGCAGACAATACGCAGGGTGGAGATGGAAGTTCCACACCGGATGTGGCACTGCCGGATGACCCGACAAACGGAGCTGTTATTGAGTAAAAAGTTGATAGAAGGATATAAACTATGGATCTTGTTTTGACAAAATGGATAGCATTAAAAGGCACTTCCGCCCTTGCTTCGTGCAGGGCAGAAGAGCTGTCCAGCCGTTTTCCGTCCGTGATGATACGTGATGCGGCAGGGTTTACCCGTTATCTGTCCACAGAGCGAGAGTACCAGATCTCAGGAGGGTATGGTGCTGCCGCCATTTACCCGCTTGGAAAAGGCGGGGTATTAGGCGGGCTCTGGAATATGCTGGAGCAGATAAATGCAGGTATGGAAATTGATCTTCGGAAAATATCGATCCGCCAGGAGACTGTGGAGATTTGCGAGTTTTTTGACCTGAATCCCTACTATACCGATTCCACCGGGGCACTTCTTGTGGCAGTGGAAGACGGATTTGGGCTGGTTTCCGTGCTGGAACGTGAAGGGATTCACGCAGCCGTGATCGGAAGAACGAACGATGGCAATGACCGTATCATTTATAATCAGGGAAAAAAGAGATACCTGGACCGTCCTCAGAAGGAGGAACTGGAAAAGGTGTTCGATTAGAAGGAGGCTTAAAAATGAGAGAACAGATATTGACATTTTTAGAAAAAAACAGCCGTATTGATCCGAAAGAACTGGCTATTTTACTTGGCAGCGATGAAGTAACGATCATGAATGAGATCGCAAAGATGGAAGAGGAAAAGGTCATCTGCGGTTATCACACACTGATCGACTGGGAAAAGGTTTCCGATGAGAAAGTAACCGCTCTGATCGAAGTGCGTGTCACTCCGATGCGTGGACAGGGATTTGATTCCATCGCAGAGCGTATTTATAATTATCCGGAGGTAAGAAGCGTATATCTGATCTCCGGTGCCTATGATCTGATGGTCATTCTGGAAGGAAAGACTCTGAAACAAGTATCAGGTTTTGTTTCTGACAAACTTTCCACACTGGATTCTGTTTTAAGTACAGCCACTCATTTCATCCTGAAAAAATATAAAGATCACGGAACGATTTTTACAAAGAAAAGCAAAGATGAAAGGATGCTGGTGACACCATGAAAAATGTAATTTCCGATAAAGTTCTGGGGCTTCAGCCTTCCGGAATCAGAAAATTTTTTGATATTGTAAGCGAGATGGACGATGTCATTTCGCTTGGTGTGGGCGAACCGGATTTTGATACGCCGTGGCATATCCGTGATGAGGGTATCTACAGTCTGGAGAGAGGAAGGACTTTCTACACATCCAATGCAGGTTTAAAAGAGCTGCGTGAGGAGATCTGCAGATATTTAAGCCGCAGATGCAAAGTTGACTATACGATCGACGAGGCGCTGATCACCGTAGGCGGAAGTGAGGCGATCGACCTTGCGATGCGTGTACTGTTAAATCCGGGCGATGAAGTGCTGATCCCACAGCCAAGTTTTGTATCTTATCTGCCGTGTGCTGTTTTAGCGGACGGTGTTCCGGTTGTCATCAACCTGAAAGCAGAGAATGAGTTCCGTTTAACGGCACAGGAGCTGGAGGATGCGATCACCGATAAGACAAAACTTCTGGTACTGCCGTTCCCGAACAATCCGACCGGTGCGGTTATGACAAGAGAAGATCTCGAAGCGATCGCAGAAGTGATCATCCGCCACGATATTTACGTGCTTTCTGATGAGATTTATTCTGAGCTGACCTACGCAGGAGATCATGTATCGATCGCAAGTCTGCCGGGCATGAAAGAACGCACGATCACCATGAACGGATTTTCTAAGGCTTACGCAATGACAGGATGGAGACTTGGCTATGCGTGCGGACCAAGGGAGATCATCAAACAGATGACAAAGGTACATCAGTTTGCGATCATGTGTGCTCCGACCAACAGCCAGTATGCAGCCGTAGAAGCACTGAGAAACGGCGATGATGATGTGATTAAAATGCGTGAATCCTACAATGGCAGAAGACGTTATCTGCTGCATGCATTTGCAGAGATGGGACTGCCGTGCTTTGAGCCGCTTGGAGCTTTCTATGCATTCCCATGCATCAAAGAGTTTGGCATGACTTCCGATGAGTTTGCATCCAGACTGCTGAAAGAGGAGAAGGTCGCTGTCGTTCCGGGAAGTGCATTTGGTGAGTGTGGCGAAGGGTACCTGCGAATTTCCTATGCTTATTCACTGGAAGATCTTAAGAAAGCACTGGACCGTATGGCAGATTTCGTGAAGAGACTGAAAGAAGAGGGCAGCAGATAATGGCAAAGCTGAATATCGTGCTCTTTGAGCCGGAGATTCCGGCAAACACCGGAAATATAGGCAGAACCTGTGTGGCAACCGGGACAAGACTGCATCTGATCGAGCCGCTTGGCTTCCGCTTAAACGAAAAGGCATTAAAGAGAGCCGGGATGGATTACTGGAAAGATCTCGATGTGACTACTTACATTGATTATGCGGACTTTCTGGAGAAGAATCCGGGAGCCAAGATCTATATGGCGACGACCAAGGCAAAGAAAACCTACACGGAAGTGGCCTATGAGCCGGATTGTTACATTATGTTCGGAAAAGAAAGTGCCGGAATCCCGGAAGAAATTCTGGTAGAGAATCAGGAGACGGCGATCCGTATCCCGATGATCAATGATATCCGCTCCCTGAATCTTGGCAATTCTGTGGCGATCGTGCTTTACGAGGCACTTCGCCAGAACCACTTCGACCATATGCAGCTGGAAGGCGACCTGCACCGGCTGCACTGGAAGGGATGAGAAGCTGCGGAGGTTTTCTTAATGTGCAAACGAAATGCATTGAAAAACATAGTGCGTAAAATAAGACAGCCAATGGCGTACTATTTTTTACAAAACTATTTTTGCAACGTTCATTTGCACATTTACAAAATCTCCGTCATTTTTTGTTCTTGCTGCATGGCAGTGTAAATGTAAACTCGGTTCCTACGCCCTGCGTGCTGACAACGTTGATATTTTCACCGTGGGCCTGGATGATCTCTTTGACGATCGAAAGGCCAAGTCCGGTGCCTTTTTTATCTTTTCCTCTGGATGGATCGCTCTTATAAAAACGCTCCCATATTTTATTTAAGCTGTCCTTTGCGATGCCTTCGCCGGTGTCTTTTACGGATACAAAGACTTTTCCGTGTTTTTCCAGAGAAGAGATGTAGATCAGAGAATCTGGATGACTGAATTTTACGGCGTTGTCGATCAGATTATAGAGAACCTGCTGGATTTTTCCGACATCGGCATTGACGTACAGTGACTCTTCTTCGAACGTAAGCTGGAAAGAAATGTGTTTGTCCCAGCACAGGCTGCGGAAGGTTTCCACAGTCTGGCGGATGATCGCATTGATGTCGAAATCTGCAAGTTCCAGGTACGTTCCCTTATCATCGAAGTTGTTGAGAGTCAGGAGTCCTTTTGTGAGCTTGGTCAGACGGTTTGTTTCTGAGAGAACGACATTGAGGTATCGCTCCTGCATTTCCGGTGGGATCGTGCCGTCCAGCATGGCTTCTACGTACCCTTTGATGGAAGTAAGCGGAGAACGGAAATCATGCGAAATGTTGGAAATAAATTTTCGCTGGCTTTCGCCGGAGTTGTTCAGCTCGCCTGCCATGTAATTCATAGAAGCGGCAAGGTAACCGATTTCATCGTTGGATTCGACCGGGATCTTGTAGTTCAGGTTGCCGGCGGCATATTCATCTGCTCCGTGTATGATGCGGCGGATCGGAAAATATACTACAAATGTAAATGTAATCAATACGATCAGAGAAAGAGCCAGGATCATAGCCAGTGTGATGTAGGAACAGTTGAGAATGGAATTTTTCTCCGTTTCCAGTTTGTTCTTTTCATAATGGACTGCAATGTAGCCTTTCGTGATGTAGTTGGATGTGATCGGTGCGACCACACTGAGCATATCTTCATCAAAATAGTCAAAAAAGCGACCGGTCTGATAATAATTGCCGGACAGGGATGCCGGATCAAAAGAATCCAGCTGAGTGATCTTTGACTGATCATAGCCGACAGCCGTATCGATCAGGATCTTGCCATTACTGTCCATCAGCCAGAGCCGCATGGACTGGTAAGAGGCGACGGCCAGCAAGTTCGTGTAGGTGTCCTGCAAAGAAGCCCGCTCGGTGTAATTCTGTGCAAGCCTTCCGGCAGCGATCACATTTGCTTCGCGGTACATGCCTTCTGTCCTGTTTTTGATCAGATGCTTTTCCACAAGCGAAGAAGTGATGCCCGCTACGGATACAAAACTCAGTACGGCGAAACAGATCCATGCCAGAATGAGTTTTTGGTAAAGTCTGCGTTTCATATGTTTTTAACCTCAAATTTATAGCCGATACCCCATACGGTGGTCAGTGCCCAGGAATCATTTCCTTTGATCTTTTCCCGGAGACGTTTGATATGTACGTCAACCGTACGGGTATCGCCGATGTATTCATAGCCCCAGATGTGATCCAGCAGCTGTTCTCTTGTGAAAACCTGGTTTGGTGAAGAAGCCAGGAAATAGAGCAGTTCCAGTTCTTTTGGCGGCATGTCAACGGTAGATCCTTTATAGATAACAGAATAGTTGGTCTGATTTACGATCAGATCCGGGTATTCCACGATCTTGCCGGAATTCTGTGAACTGGAAGATTTCTCTGGCTGGAAACGGCGGAGAACCGCTTTGACTCTGGCAACCAGCTCCTTGGAATCAAACGGTTTGATCATGTAATCATCTGCACCAAGTTCCAGACCGAGTACCTTGTCAAACACCTCACCCTTTGCAGATAAAATGATGATCGGCACGGAAGAACGCTGACGCAGTTCGCGGCATACCTGATAGCCGTCCATGCCCGGAAGCATCAGATCCAGCAGGACCAGATTCGGTCCGTAAGTATCAAATTCACGCATGGCACTTTCGCCGTCGTGAACAATTCGCGTGTTAAAACACTCTTTGGTGAGATACAAAGAGATCAGCTCTGCAATGTTCTCATCATCATCAACAATCATAATCTTTTGTCTGTTTACCATAATATATACTCCTCATGTTTTTAAATAATATTTAATAATGCTAAGGTCAAAAGCCTGAAACCACGATGTGCTTGCACAGGAGTGGTTTTATGGCTTAATGACCTGCACCGATATGAGCATAAAAGTGGAGCGTAAGCTTCACGATATGCGAATGTCGGATAGAATTGTGAGAGTACGAAGTACGGAACAATTCTTAAGGCATTATTGATTTTAACAGTTTTATTTGAACTCCACGATCGTAACTCCGGCATCACCCTCGCCGAATTCGCCAAGGCGATAGCTCTTGACATGCTTTTGGCGGCGGAGATAATTGTGAACACCTTTTCGAAGTGCACCGGTACCTTTTCCGTGTACGATACGGACGGAAGGAAGGTGGGCAATGTAAGCATCGTCAAGATATTTATCCAGCTCCATGATCGCCTCGTCGACGGTCTTTCCGAGCAGATTGATCTCTGTGCTGACAGATGCCGATTTGGACATTTTGATCTTGCCGGAACCGGTCTTGCTGAAATTGCCTCCGGTGATCACGGTATCATCCAGTTTTTCCAGATCCCGGATGTTTACCTGAGAACGCAGGATTCCCATCTGAACAAACAGGTTGCCTTTTGCATCCGGCAGCGTGCTGACCGTACCTTTGAGGTTCAGGCTCAGTACCTTTATGCTGTCGCCGATGTGCAGATCTTTGGCGGTAAGCTGTTTATGCGATTTTTTCGGAGCCGCATTCTTCGCAGAAAGCTTTTTGTCAACTGTGGACATTTTCTCACGCAGTTTGCCGCGTTCCTTTTCCATGTCTTTGGCAGACACGCCGGCAGCCTTTCCATATTTCTGGAAATTGCGGATCGTAGTATCGGCATAATCTTTGGCTTCCTGCAAAATGTTGCGTGCCTGCTCATTTGCTTCACGGAGAATCTTGTCGCGGCTTAAGTCCAGTTTTTCCTGTTTGGATTCAAGACGCTGCTTTAATTCGCGGATCTCTTCTTTATAGGAATTGATCTGGTCACGTTCCTGTTCTATTGTAACACGTTTTTGCTCCAGATCAGCAAGTAAATCTTCAAAATCTTCATCCTGTTTGGTCAAATGTGTTTTTGCTTCCTCGATAATGTCCTGTGACAGACCAAGTTTCTGAGAAATCGCAAAAGCATTACTTTTACCCGGAACACCGATCAGCAGCCGGTAAGTCGGACGCAGAGTTTCCACATCAAACTCGCAGCAGCCGTTTTCCACGCCCGGTGTGGAAAGTGCAAACACCTTTAATTCGCTGTAGTGCGTGGTTGCCATAACGCGGGAACCGCGGCGATGCAGGTTGGAAAGGATCGCGATCGCAAGGGCTGCACCTTCGGTCGGATCGGTTCCGGCACCAAGCTCATCGAACAACACGAGCGAACGGTCATCCGCTTCTTTTAAGATCGATACCGTATTTGTCATATGGGCGGAAAAAGTACTGAGACTCTGCTCAATGCTCTGCTCATCGCCGATATCCGCAAAAACTTCGTGAAATACGGAAAGCTCTGAGTGGTCAAATGCCGGGATATGCAGTCCGGCCTGTCCCATCAGGGTAAAAAGTCCGACTGTTTTCAGGGAAACGGTTTTACCGCCGGTATTCGGACCGGTGATGATCAGCAGTTCAAAATCCTTACCGAGCTGAATGTCGATCGGAACGACTTTCTTTTTATCGAGAAGCGGATGTCTTCCTTTTTTGATGAGGATACGGCCTTCCTCGTTGAAATCCGGCTGTGTGCCGTTCATCGAGCGAGAGAGCTGTGCTCTGGCAAAAATAAAATCCAGTTTTGTCAGAAGATCCAGGTCATCACGCAGAGCTTCGGTTTCTTCACCACATCTGGCACTTAAGGTGGCAAGGATCATCTCGATTTCTTTTTCTTCTTTTAATTCCAGTTCACGCAGGTCATTGTTCAGTTTGATGACAGCCATCGGCTCCACAAACAGGGTAGAACCGGTGGAGGACTGATCATGGATCATGCCCGGAATCTGTCCGCGGTGCTCTGCTTTGACCGGGATACAGTAGCGTCCGTTTCGCATGGTGACAACCGCATCCTGCAAGTAGGTGCGGGCGGAGCCATTTACCATCGTCTGGAGCTGAGCGTGGACCTTGTCGTTGATCTGACGCATGGAGCGGCGGATCTTGAACAGTGCAGGACTGGCATCGTCATTTAATTCCTCCTCCGAGGCGATACATCTGCGGATCTCGGAAGAAACCGGTGTCAGAGGCTGCAGTGCCTGAAACATAGCTTCCAGAGAATCCTCAAAATCAGGATCACGGTCATTTCTGGAATAAGCCTTTACCTTGCTGCAGACATCAAGAAGACTGCAGATCGAAAGCAGTTCGCTGATACCGATGATCGCACCGATCTCCAGACGCTTGATGGAGCCGCGAATGTCGCGGACGCCGCGGAACGATACCGCACCTTTCTGATAAATACGGGAAAGGGCATCGCTTGTCTCCTTCTGGAGAGCCTGAATCTCGTACAGATCCGTGGATGGCTGCAGATTGCGGCACATCTCTTTTGCAAGTGCCGAACCGGCAAATTCTGTGAGTTTGTCAATGATTTTATTATATTCTAAAGTTTTTAAAGCCTTTGGGTTCATATAGCATACCTCTTGTAGTGATGTGTAACAAAAGATGCCATACGAATTGTTCCGTACTTTGTACTCCCACAATTCTTCTACGCTCCGCTTCGGTCGGTGCTAAACATGTGCCACTGGCACATAGCACCCGCCATTCGCA
>OGYH01002564.1_pt1 | contig 14165 bp, 10 predicted proteins | sample 1576511 | NCBI WGS metagenome assembly OGYH01 (sample SAMEA3541522, study PRJEB24748) | human gut metagenome | biome: human gut; feature: human-associated habitat; material: faeces | place: China | collected 2012
GAGCCCGCGGGCCACGCCGCTGCCGCCCGTGACCAGCGCGTGCCCGGCGCAGGCCGCGCCGATGGCCCGCAGATCCGCGTCGGACAGCGCGTCGCAGACGAGCCACGGCGTGCCTTGCGCCGCAAGTTCATCCATACGGGCTTTGACGGCTTCGACGCCTTCCCGGACGGTTTCCAGCGGAACCAGCCCGCTTTTGCGCGAAGACTGCGCGTCCATGAGCCGGATGAGGTTCGCGTCGGTCATGGGCGTCAGCGGGTGGCTGCGCATGGAGGTTTCGTGCAGCAGCCTGTCGCCCACGAAAAGGTAGCCCTGATAGACCGTCCGCTTGTTTTCGGGAAAGGAGGGGCAGACGACCGCGCGGTCGCCGCCGAGGGCTTGGAGCAGGCCCTCCGCCACCGGGCCGATGTTGCCCTTGGGGGTGGAGTCGAAGGTGGAGCAGTATTTCCAGAAGAACTGGCGGCAGCCCGCGGCGCGCAGGGCTTCGAGCGCGGCGAGGGCCTGGCTGACGGCCTCCTCGACGGGGACGGTGCGGATCTTCAGGGCCACGACCAGCGCGTCGGCCTGTGCGGCGGCTTCCGAGGCCAGCGCGGTATCCGGCACACCCAGAAGCTGGATGGTGCGCATCCCGTTGCGGCTCAGGGTTTCGGCAAGGTCGGTGCCGCCGGTGAAATCGTCGGCGATGCAGCCAAGAACGGCAGTCATGGGATCAGGCTCCTTTGGGGGGAAGAAGTTCGGCGGCCTGCTCAGGAGTCAGGCCGCGCACGGGCAGGCCCCGCAGCGTCAGGTAGAGGCGGCAGGTGGCTTCCAGCTCCTCCGCCGCGTCCAGCGCCTTGGTCAGGCTTGCGCCGCCGGTGATGGAGCCGTGGTTGGCCATCAGCAGGGCCGTGCGTCCGGGGGCGAGTCGGGCGACGCCCGCGCACAGTTCCGCCGATCCGGGTTTCGCATACGGCGCGACCGCAAGATGCCCCAGCTTCATGAGCTGATAGGGCGTCAGCGGCGGCAGGGGGCTGCCGGGGTCGAGATCCGCCAGGCAGGAGACGGCCACGGCCCACGGCGAATGCAGGTGCACCACCGCGAGATGATCGGGGTTGGCCTTGTACCATGCGAGGTGGAACGGCGCTTCCTTGGTGGCCTTGGGGCCGCTGACGAGCGCGCCCGTTTCGTCCAGCAGGGAAAGGTTCCCGGGCGTCAGCTCGCCGAAGGGGATGCCCGTGGGCGTGGCGAGGATGCCCCCCTCGACCCGCAGGCTCATGTTTCCGGCGGAACCGCCGGTTAGGCCGCGCTGGAAGACGGAGCGGCAGGCTCCGGCAAGCAGGTTCCGGCCGGTTTCGCAGTCAGGGCAGGTAATCATGGTTTCTTCCTTGGTCTTCCTTGCACAGCGGCGTGCGCCCACGGGCGGGGACGCCGGGGCCTTCCGGCAAGGCCGCGCGATTCCACTTCCGGGGGAGGCGGGATCGGCGGCCCGGCCCGGTTACGGCCTGAATACGATCTTGATGGCGGCATCGTCCTTGTCGGCAAGGTCGAACCCGGCCTTGATGTCGTCCAGCTTGAATTCGTCGGTGATGAGCGGCTTGACGTCGACGAGCCCCTGGGCCACCGGGCGCAGGGCTTCCGGGCACCAGACATAACGCTGCTGCCAGGTGTGGTGCACGAGGCAGGTGTTGATGAATTCCAGCCCGTCGTCGTGCCAGCGGCTGATGTTCAGCGTCACCGGGGTGGTGACCCAGCTGTAGAACACGAACTTGCCGTTGTGTTTGATGATCTCGCTGGCGGTGTTGAAGGATTCGGCGGTTCCGGCAGCTTCGACCACCACGTCCGCGCCGAGGCCGTTGGTCAGATCCTTGACGGCCTCGATGACGTCGTCCTGTCCGGGGTTGAGGGTGATGTCCGCGCCGAGCCTGCGGGCGAGGGCCAGCTTGCCCTCAAGCACGTCCACCACAATGACGCGGTACGCGCCCTTGCGCTTGGCGCACTGGGCGATGATCTGCCCGGCGAAGCCGCCGCCCATGACCACCACGGTGTCCCCGAGCTGCACCCCGCTGTTCAGGCCGGAATACATGGCGCAGGAGATGGGTTCTCCCAGCGAGGCGATGTCCATGTCGAGGCCATAGGGCACGGGCTGGAGCTGGAAGGATTTGGCGGCGAAGTATTCGGCGAAGTTGTTGTTCCAGCCGAAGGCCATGACCTTGTCCCCGACCTTGTAGTCGGCTACGCGGCTGCCCACGGCGACGACCGTGCCGCCGCTCTCGTGCCCGAGCAGGAAGGGGAACTTGGGGTCCTGCCGGAATTCGGCGGTCTTCGGAGGCAGGTAGCCGCGGTAGAAGTTTTTATCGGAACCGCAGATGCCCATGAGGTGGTTTTTGACGATGATGTCGTCCTCGCCGCAGACGAGTTCGCGTTCGATGAGTTCGATGTCGCGGGGGCCGTTGAGGCGGGCGGCCTTGGTGACGAAAGTTTCCATGTCCATTCCTTTATGACGGAAAGAGGCGGGGACGGTTTTGATGCGTTCCCGCCTTTCCCATGCCATGCGTCCTGCATGGCGCATTGGGGGCTCCGGCCGCCGGGGGGAGGCAGCCGGGCCCGCCCGTTGGTTTAGATGATCCCGGCGAAGTGCAGGATGACCGTGATGGCCGCGCCGGTGAACCCGGCCACCGTGGAGCCGCCGCCGACCGCCCGGATGCCCTGCCGGATGTCCATGTTGGACATGGTGACGGTCACCCAGAAGCCGGACGAGTTGGCGTGCTTGAACATGAGCGCGCCCGTGCCGCAGGCGAGGAAGGCGGCGAGCGGCGAAATGCCGAGCGCACCGAGCATGGGCTCGACGAGGGCCGCTGCGGTCATGACGCCGAGGGCGTTGGAGCCGGTGATGACGTGGATGAGCGCGGCGATGAGGATCGGGATGATGATGCCGGGGATGCTGAACTGCACCACGGTTTCGGCCACGGCGTTGGCGACGCCCGCGTTCTTGATGAACGCGGCGAGCGCGCCGCCCATGGCGGTGACCATGATGGGCATGGCCGAGGAGCGCAGGGCGGATTCCACCCAGTCGTTCATGACCTTCTTGGAGCGCCATTCGGCGCCGGTGAGCACCAGCGAGAACAGGCAGCCCGCGAGGAGCGCGGCGAGCGGCGAGCCGACGAACTTGAAGACCTTCGCAACGGTCGTGTCCGGGAACATGGCGTTGATGCCCGTGTTCAGGAAGATGAGCACCAGCGGCAGGATGATGGGGGCAAGCGAGGTTCCCACCGAGGGGAGGGGCTTGTCCTTCGAGGCTTCGGCGGACTTGATGTACTCGTCCTGCGGGGCCACGGGCTCCTTCAGGGTGAGGCAGTACAGCCCGGCGGCGAAGACGGAGGGGATTGAAATGAGGACGCCCCACATGATGGCGTCGCTGAGCGGCAGGTGGAGCAGTGCGGCGGCGGCCACGGGGCCGGGGGTCGGCGGCACCAGCGAGGCGGTGACGAGCGCGCCCATGTATAACGCCGTGCCGTAGGACATCATGGATTTGTTGGTCTGGAGGGCCAGATTGGACACGATGGGGATGAGCAGGATGACCACGGTGTCGGCCCAGATCGGGATGCCGAGGATGGCGGAGGCCAGCAGGATGGCCCAGAGCACGCGCTTTTCACCAAAGAGCTTGACGGTCGCCTTGGTGATGCTGACGGCGGCTCCCGTCTCTTCAAGGACTTTACCGAGGATGCATCCGAGCACGATGACGATGGCGATGCTCTTCAGCGTGTCCGCCATGCCCTTGTTGATGATGCCTTCAATCTTGTCCCACGGGGTTCCGATGGATATGGCCAGAATGATGGTTGCGACCAGAATACTGGTGACGGGGTGGATCTTCCATTTTGAGATGAAGAGTATCATCAGCAAAATACAGACGGCAAAGGCTACCAATACATAGGCACTCGACATTTCTATCTCCTCCGCAATAATAGAAACAGACATTCTCTCCGGGCGTTATTTAGCAAGTTCGGTGCCAGAGCGGTGACGGCAGTGTGCCGGGCGCGCGCCTTCCGGAGCCGCCGGATGGATTTGGCAAACATCGGCGGCCTTCTGAGAGACGTTTGATTGTTCAAACAGAGCGGGGGGATGGGAACGCGGCGCACCCGTGAAACGGCGGGGAGGAGGGCGGCGGGCTGTTGCAACGGAATACGGTTGCAACGGATCGTTGCAACATATATGCAACAATCCGTTGCAGCGGCGGCCTTGCGCCCAAAAGGGCAACCTGTTGGATATACAGGTTATTTCTGTATATATTTCTGGAGTTTGCGCCACAGTGTGGTTCGGTCCATGCCCAGTTCGCGGGCGGCACGGGTCCGGTTGCCGCCGCAGGCGCGCAGGGCCGCGAGCAGCCTGTCCTTTTCGTTGTCCGGCCCGGAGGCTTGCGGGGCCTCGGGAGGGAAGGGCGCTGGCGTTGCAGCAAGAAGGGGCGGCACTTCCTCGATGTCCTCGGGATGCAGGGCCCTGTTGAGATCCGCCGAGGTCAGGACGTCCCGGTTGCGGCGCAGGACGGCTGCCCGCTCGACGACGTTGCGCAGTTCCCGCGCGTTGCCCGCGAAAGGGTATTCCCGGAGCAGGTGGAGCGAGTCCGGGGCGACCTCCGGCAGGGCCTCGCGGTTCTTCCAGCAGAATTTCTTGAGGAAAAAGTGGAACAGCTCGATGACGTCCTCCCCCCGTCGGCGCAGGGGCGGGATCGTGATTTTCAACACGTCGAGGCGGTAGAGCAGATCCTGCCGGAAGCGTCTGGCGGCGACGAGCTTGTGGAGGTTGACGTTGGTCGCCGAGATGATGCGCACGTCCACGGCGGTCACCCGGTCGTCGCCGATGCGCCGGACCTCGTGCTCCTGGAGCACGCGCAGGAGCTTGCTCTGCATGTTCAGCGGGATTTCGGATATTTCGTCGAGGAACAGCGTCCCGTTGTGGGCCAGTTCGAAAAGCCCCATCTTGCCGCCCCGCGTCGTCCCCGTGAACGCGCCCTCCACGTAGCCGAACAGCTCGCTTTCAAGCAGGTTTTCAGGCAGGGCCGCGCAGTTGATGGCCACGAACGGCCCGTTGCGGCGCTGGCTGGCGTTGTGGATGCCCTGCGCGAACAGTTCCTTGCCCGTCCCCGTCTCGCCCACGATCAGGATGTTGGACGAAGCGGCGGCGTAGCGGCAGGCGTCCTCGATGGTCTCGTCGATCAGCCGGCTGCAATGCACGATGTCCGAAAGGTGGTGCTTGGCCGTCAGTCCCTTGTTGCTCAGCTTTTTGCGGATGTGCCCTTCGAGCTGCTGGACCTTGTCCACGTTCTGGAAGCTGATGACGACGCCCGCCGCGATCCCGTTGACGGCTACCGGTGTGCAGTCGAAGGTGATGGAAACGCCGCGCACCTTGCGCACTTCGCCCTGAATTTCCGCGCAGTCGCGCATCGCCCGGCTGAAGCTGTCCATCATGCAGGGGAAGGCCGTTTCGAGGGGCACGTCCTTGAGTGGGGCGTCGCGCATGAGGCAGGCGGCGGGATTGTCCAGCCGGATGATCCCGGAGGCGTCCACGTAGAGCAAGCCGTCCTTCACCGACTCAGTAATGATTTTATAGGTTTCCGTCCGGATACGCTCCTGCTGGACGAGGGTGACCGTCCGGATGGCCTCCTCCAGCGACTGCGCGTAGGTTTCCCGGCCCGTGCGCAGCAGGATGGCGGGCAGCCCCAGAAGGCCCGCGTCCTGCTGCACGGAATAGCCGCCGACGATGACGTCGCAGCCGTCCTGCTTGGCCAGTTCCAGCGCGTGCCGGATCTCCGCCGCGCATTCGGGGATGTAGACGCGGATGTCGCAGCCGAACATGCCGGAAAACTGCTCGATCCCGTTGAAGGCGTTGTAAAAGCCGACGAAGCCGATGCTCCGCGTTTGAAACCGACGTTGGCATTCCTGGATGGAACGGATGACGTCGTAGCCGGAAATGGCGATGTCGATGACGGGGACGCCCAGTCCCTGCGCCTTCAGCCGCCGGGCGGAATAGCCCCGGGCGATGATGGCGTCGCAGTCGCGCAGTTCCGAGAGGTCGAGCCTGTCCACGGTCGCGGTGATGATGCGGTTGTCGATGCGCCCGCGCTGAGGATGGGCCGCGATGACATCCTGAACGATCCTTTCCATTTCCGGATAGGGGGAAATGCTGACGATACGGATTTGAGGCAACGGCGTACGCTCCTGCGCGTTCGTTTGAGGGTCACGGGAATTATGCATGTCGTCTTTCAGTAACAAGGGTGGACGGGACGGGGCTTGCCGGAGGGCTTCTTCGAGGAAAGGCCATCCGGAAACGGAAGCCGCGCGGGAAACCGCCGGTACGGGGCACAGCCTCCTCACGCGGGAAGATCCGCCGGCGCTGCCCGCGTACGGAGGCCCTAATCCCGCAGCCGTTCGTCGGGCTCGGCACAGGCGTCGTGCAGGGCCTGAAAGCCTCGCCGTGCCTCCGCCTGCGAGGAGGCTCGGACGGCGTCGAGTTCGTCGGCATGATCGCACAGGAGCCTGGACAGGTCGCCGTCAAGATGGCCCTGCTTCACCATGCCCTTCACGATGCGCAGGGCCTCGGGCGGCGCCATGCCCTTGCGGTAGGGCCTGTCTTCGGTCAATGCCGTGAACACGTCCGCAATCGCCATGATCCGTGAGGGGAGAGGGATCTCCTCGCCCTTCAGGCCCAGCGGGTAGCCCTTGCCGTCCAGCCGCTCGTGGTGCCCGCCGCCCCAGACGCTCACGCGCTCGAAGCCGGGCACGGCGTCCAGCCACAGGCGGCTGAGGTCGGCGTGGCGCTTCACCTTGGGGAATTCCTCGTCGGTCAGCTGCCCGGGTTTTTCGAGCAGCGCCAGCGGGATGCCGAGTTTGCCGATGTCGTGGAGCATACCCGCGACGAACAGCGTGTCGAGGTCATCCTGCCCCATGCCCGTCAGACGCCCGAGCGCCACAGCCATGTGGGCCACGCCCGTGGAATGGGTGGCGGTAAAGGGGCTGCATGAGTCGATGATGTGCCCGAACAGGGTGCTGAACTGGATGGTTTCCTGCGGCGTGAGGATCTGATCGCCGTAGCGCCGCCGGACGAAGGCGGGGAGGCGTATGTGCGCCCCGGCGAGGTCATTGAGCGTTTCCTCGTCGTGCAGGATGTCTTGCATGGCCTCGATGTGGTCGGGCGAGTAGATGCCGGGGCGTCGTTCGCATACCCTGCGATCCGCGCCCTCCACGGCCTCCCGGAAATCGTTCTTGGCGCGCAGATCCACATCCACGCGATCCGCGATGTTGATGAGGCTGCCTTCGCGGGCGGCGAGCCCCCTGTCACATGCCTTTTCCCAGTACATGTGGTGGAAGCGCACCCGCTCCGCCTCTTCGGCCAGCGTGGGGCAGTTTTGCAGGAACAGGCAGCCCGCTTGCGGATGGAGATAGCGCTCGCGCTCGAAGACGAGATCTTCCGCACTGGTTTTCAGGGGGATGACCCCCACGTCGTGCATGATCCCGGCGAGGAAGAGCCGTTCCCGCTCCTCGGAGGGAAGGCCGAGGCGTTCGGCCAGCCTGTCGAGAAGGAAACCCACTCGCCTGTGGTGGCCGGTCAGGGCCGGATGAACCTGGTCCAGCGCGTTGGCGAAGGCCAGAATCAGATCGTAAAGCTTGATGCGCAGTTGCATGGCGTACCCGAAGAGGAGCAAAGATGGCCGCCGGCGCGGGCCATCGGCGGAAGATTGCCGGAGAATATGGGGTCTGCCGCAAATGTCAACGGGGGATATGCGTAACGTGTCCATCGGTATGGACGAACCCGTGGAAGAGATCATCCCTTCGGCCTCAGTGCCCGGCGGCAGGAACGTGACCGGAGGCGGCCCTGCGCGGGGGCGTGGACACCGAAGGCCCACTAGCCGTGGCTGGGCGCATCGTAGCCGGGGCGTTACGGAATCTATCCTTCCCGCAGTAAAGCACATGGCAGCGCCCGCAACCCGGAGTTGTCCCAAGGCGTGTCGTTGCCCCATCCCGCAAGAAAAAGGGGGATTGACGCCGCCAACTGTTGTGGCTGGCGACAAAAACAGGTATATCATCACGGATAGTTTCAATCGAAAGAGAGGTGAGGCCCTTGTTCGAAGGGGTTTCGGCGGGCATAGCGCCAGTGTGAAGCGGCACAACGGCCTTGAAGATCGGAACCGCTACGGGAGAGGCCCGTGGAAGGGGCCATGCGCCGCAGCTTGTTCCGGGATGAAGGCCGCTCTTTTTTGTTGAATCGCTTTTTGGACAGGAGCTCTGTATCATGCAACCAGTCTTGCGCCCCGCGCGGATGTGCGATGCGAAGAAGATCCACGGTTTGCTCATGGAATGTTCGGCGGAGGGCCTGCTGTTGCCGCGTTCGCTGTCGAACCTGTACGGCCAGATCAGGGATTTCCGCATTCTGGAAACCAGCGGCGGGGAATTCATCGGCTGCGCGGCGCTGGCGGTGATCTGGGAAAACCTGGCGGAAGTCCGCTCTCTCGCCATTGCCAAGCCGTGGCGGGGGAACGGGTTCGGCAACATCCTCGTGGACGAGTGCTGTAAGGATGCCCGCAGGATAGGCATCGACCGGGTATTCGCGCTGACGTATCAGGTGCGCTTTTTCGAGCGGAACGGCTTTGGCGTGGTGAGCAAGGATCTGTTGCCCCAGCGCGTCTGGATCGTCTGTGCGAACTGCCCCCGTTTCCCCGACTGTGACGAAGTGGCGGTGATGCGCCACCTGGATGCGGGCGGCGCCTGAAGGCCCGCCGGGATCTGAGGGCGTAGGCTTCGCCATATGTGTAAGCCGTTATTTGCCGGAGGGAGGCATCGCGGCACCGCCTTTGCGTTGTGAGGGCGGGCCGCTTCCTTTTTTCGTTGCTGAAAGTGTTGTGCATCGCCTCCGGGCTGCAGGGCGGGGACGATAAGGGGCCAAGGCTGGGCGAATTCCGCCAGCCTTGGCCCTTTTCCTTCAGTGTCGGTGCGCCGTTAGGCGGGCAGGCTGCCGCGCAGGAAAACGCCGCGCCGGGCGTCGTCGAGGATTTTTCCGTCCTCATAGGCGACCGCGCCGCGCAGCAGCACGGTACGATGCCTGCCGAGGCAGCCCATGCCCGCGAACAGGCTGTAGTCCACGGCCATGTGCTCGTTCCTGTCGGGGATGATCCAGCCGTCGCCGGGATCGACGATGACCACGTCCGCATCCGATCCGGGGAGGAGGGTTCCCTTTCTTGGATACAGGCCGAAGCATTTCGCGGGGTTTTCGCACAAGAGCCGCACAAGGTCGGGGATGGCGACGCGGCCCTTGGCAATCCCTTCGTTCCACGTGACGCAGAAAAGCGTATCCACGCCGGGCGCGCCGTGCGGGGCCCGGAAGGTTTCGGCAAAGAGCGGTTCGTTGGCGGCGGTGGCGTGCCCCGCCGCGTCGGAGGCGACGACCTGTATTTCGCCGTTGCGGATCGCTTCCCAGAGCGCCTCGCGGTCTGCCTCCTTGCGCAGGGGAGGGGACATCTTGGCGAGGTTGCCGCGCAGCGCAAGCTGGCTGTCGTCCAGCGTCAGATAGTGGGGGCAGGTTTCAGCGAAAAGCGTGGGCACCGTGCCCCACTTCCTGAACAGCCTGATGGCTTCAAGCGATTCCTTACAGGTGACATGCGGCAGGTAGATGTTGCAGCCCGCGACAGAGGCCAGCGAAAGCACGCGGAAGATGGCCTCGGCCTCGGAAATGTTGGGATGCGTTGCGGGGTAATCGCGGGGGTGCTCCCGCCCCTCGGCAACGGCCTTGGCTTCCAGATATTCAAGGATGGCGTCGTTTTCCGCATGGAAGGCGAGGAGGGCCTTTTCGCGCGCGACCAGTTCCATGAGATGCAGGATCTGGTCGTCCTCCAGTTTCATGCCCCGCTTCCTGTAGGATGTGAACGCCTTGAAGGAAATGACCCCGCGAGCGACCAGCTCGGGGATGGCGTCGTCGGCCTCTTCCATGACGTTGGCGGTCAGGGTGCAGTGCAGCCCGAAGTCGATGCAGGAACCGGTTTCCCCTTCCCTGATGAAGTCGTCGATGGCCTGAACCAGCCCGCCCTGTTTGCCCCATGCGGCGACGGCCCCGATGTAGGGGATGACGGTGGTGACGCCGCCGGACAGGGCCGCCCGCGACAGGCGGTCGATGCGGTCGGCGTAGACGGGGTGGTTGTGCGCGTCGATGATGCCGGGCAGCACGTAGCGCCCGGAGGCGTCGATGACCCGGTCGGCCCGCACCTCGGAGCCGCGCGGGAGGAGGCTTTCCACCCGTTCCCCGGAAATGAGGATGTCCAGCGGGCGCATGGTTCCGGCATCAACGACGATGCCGTTTGTGATCAGAGTCGTACTCATGGCGTGTCCCCAGTGAAGCACCCCCTGCCTTGTCCGGCGGCCTGATGGCTTCCCCCCTCCCGTTGGCGGGAGCCGCCCCTCATGCCGCCCCCGGAGGGGTTCCGCCGAGGGGCGCGTCGGGGCGGTTCACCTTGCCGCTTCATCCCATCCCCGGAGGGGCCTCCGGCAAGGGCATTGCGGGAACCCCGGATGCCTCGCGGCGGGCGCGTCCTGAACGGGCGCCTTTGCCGGGGGCGCGGGCAATCCCAAGGCGGTCGAGGCCCTCGGGTGCAGGAGGGGCTTTGCCGGGATGCGGGCGAGATCCGGCGTCAGGCGACGGGCGCGGCGGAATAGCCTGAGGTCATATCCCAGACGGCCTTTTTCAGATGCTTCACGATGTTTTCCACACCGTACTCGCGGATGACGGAACAATGCCCCGAAAGGCTGATGGCCCAGAGCCCGCCGTGCGGGGTGAGGATGGGCACGGCGACGCAGTGGAGCGAGTCGCTGATTTCGGAGATGTCCTCGGCGTATCCCTTTTCCTTGGCGGCGAGCAGGTCTTGCTTGAGGCGCTCCCCGTCCGTCAGGGTATGCAGGGTGTAGGCCGTCCGCGGGACGGTGGCGATGTATTCGTCGATTTCCTCTTCGCTTTTCGTCGAGAGGAGAGCCTTGCCGAGCCCCGTGCAATAGGCGGGGAGCTGCTGGCTCAGATCGATGCGCGTGACGCAGTTGCGGGGGTATTCGCGGCGCAGGACGAGCACCTGCTTGTCCATGAACGTGGCGAAGCTGACCGTGGCCTGATCGAACGTGGCCACCAGTTCCCGCATGTACGATCTCCCGGTTTCCACCATGTCGATCTTGCTGCTCACCATGGCGCCGAGCTGCACCACCTTGAGCGTCACCGAAAAAAGCCCCGTCTGGTCGTCCTTGCGGACATAGCCGAACTCGATGAGGCTGTTGAGGAAGCGGTGCACCGAGCTCTTTTGCAGAGACAGGGCCTTGCTTACCTCAAGGGCCTTGTGCGGGCCGTTGGCGCAGAGGAATTCCAGAACGTCGAAAACTTTTTGTGATGATGTCAGCATGGGAATCTCCGGAAAGGGATATGCGGCGGCGGGGAAAGCTCCGTCCTCCGGCGTGAAAGTATGCCTACCCGTCATGAGAAAGGCAATACGCTCCGGCACCTGAAAGCGTTCCCCCGCCGTCCGTCTCGGCGCAGGGATCCGAGTATTGTTTCCGCAGCCTGTTATGGCTGCCCGCGTTCCGTACGGGCAGCCGCTTTTTGTCCGATGCGTCCGGCCTAATCCCTGATGACCCTCCCGGGCCGTGCGCCCGTGAGCGCGGCGTCCTCCACCACGAACACGCCGTTGACGAGCACGTGCCTGATCCCGGCGGGATGCACGCGGGGATCGTCATAGCTGTTCCTGTCGATGACGGTATCCGGGTCAAAGACCACCAGATCCGCGTCGTAGCCCTCGGCGATGACGCCCTTGTTCCGCAGCCTGATCTTGCGGGCGGGGAGCGAGGTCATCTTGCGGACGGCCTCTTCAAGGGAAAGGACGCCCTGCTCACGCACATAACGGCCGAGGATGCGGGGATAGGTGGCGTAGGCGCGCGGGTGGGGCCTTCCGCTCATGAGCCCGTCGGTGATGAAGCTCACGGCCGGGTGGCGCATGATCGCGGTGATGTCCGCCTCGTCGAGCCCGAACGAGATCATGCCCACGGCGAGCTGCTCTTCCACCAGCAGGTCGAAGGCGGCGTCGGCGGCGTCGGCATGTCCCCGTTCGGCGGCGATCTGCGAGATGCTCTTGCCCACGCAGGGCTGGTTGGCTTCGCTGACTACCGAAGAGACGAAGATCTTTTCCCAGCCCACGGACTGCGAGAAGTTTTCCCAGTCCATGCGCGTGTCGAGGTCATGCTTGATGGCGCCGCGTTCCTCGCGCAGGGCCCGCAGCAGGCCGTCCACGCCCCTGCTGTGGTACCACGGCGGGATGACCACATGCAGGAACGTGCTCCCCGCCGTGTAGGGGTACTGGGCCATCGTGACGTCGATCCCGGCGGCGCGGGCCTCGTCGATGCGCCGGATGAGCGCGGCGGAGCGGCCCCAGTTCTTTTTCCCGCGGATCTTGAAGTGGGTGATCATGGCGGGGATGCCGGAGCGTTCGCTGATGGCGATCACCTCCTCCACGGATTCGGCGATGGCGTCGGCCTCGTTGCGCATGTGCACGTCGTAGATGCCGCCGTGCGCCGCCGCGGCCTTGGCTACGGCCACGGTTTCCTCAAGGCTCTGGTAGCGGCTCGGAGGGTAGATCAGCCCGGCGGAGATGCCGCGCGCGCCCTCGTCCATGCACCGGGCGACCAGATCCCGCATGGCCCGGATTTCATGGTCTTCCGCGGGCCTGTCGGCCATGCCCATGACGCTCAGGCGCACCGTGCCCAGCCCCACGTACGAGGAGACGTTGAGCGGCGGCTTTGCGGCCTGCAGGCAGTCGAGGTATTCCGCGAAGCTGTTCCATGTCCACGGCACGTCGAGCGTCCCGGCGAGGCCGGAAAGGTGTTTCTTCCAGTCGGCCTTGTCGCCGTCCTTGATCGGCGCGAGGGACATGCCGTCCAGCCCGAGGTTTTCGGTGGTCACGCCCTGCATGATCTTGCAGTCCATGCCCTCCCCGGCGAGGAGCGGCAATTCCGAATGGCTGTGCCCGTCCACGAAGCCGGGGCAGAGCGCCTTGCCGTCCACATCCTCCACGCGGCGGGCGCGGGCCGTGGAGCCGGGGGGGAGCACGGCGGCGACGGTGCCGCCTTCCACGCCCACATCACCGTAGAACCACGGATTGCCCGTGCCGTCGATGACCTTTGCATTGCGGAACAGAATATCAAACATGGGAATGCTCCCTCACATGCCGCGGAATCCCCGCGGCGTCTTTAGGGCAGGTGGCCTTTGCAAGGGCATACGCCTCAAAGCCGGGCTCCGGTAGGAAGCGCCGTCTTCACCAGACCCCACGCCGGTTCACGGCACGCCGCACCCGCGTGCGGCGAAAGCCGTTTCAAGATGGGATGGCCCTAGAACGTGTGGTTCAGCCCGGCATCGAATGCCCGGACATTGAGATCCCGCACTTTGGGCGCGACCCGGTCGGCGATGACGGAGCGCCAGACGTCGGCGTCGCCCCCGACGAGCTGGGCCAGCCCGCCCATCATGACGCTGTTGAACACGCGGGCGTTGCCCATCTCCACGGCGAGCGGCGTGGCCGGGATTTCCCGCAGGCCCGCGCAGCGTTCGCGGATGGCGGCGCGGATGCCGTCCTCGTCGGGATAGTCGGCCTGCCCGGAGCTTACCGATACGGGGTCGATGCGCCAGTCGTTGGCGAGCACGACCGTATCCTTATTCGTATAAACGAGCCGCCGCAGGCCCTCCAGCCATTCGAAGCTCAGGTAATAGTCGGCGGTGCCCCGGTCGATCATGGGCGCGCGGACGTTTTCGCCCCAGATGATGTGGCTGACCACGGAGCCGCCGCGCACGGCGAGGCCGAGGATGTCGGATTTCTTGGCGTCGTGGCCGAGCCGGAGCCCTACTTCGGCGAGGATGTCGCTGGCGAGGATGGTACCCTGCCCGCCGACCCCGGTGATGAGGAAACGGATGGTCTTTTTCATGGGGATGCGCTCCTTAGGCTTGTTCGGGGCCGGAGATGGCGTGGACGGGACAGATCTGGGCGCAGATGCCGCAGCCGACGCAGGTCACGGGTTCGATGCGGGCCTTGCGCTTCCCTGTCTTGGGGTGCTTTTCGTCGGACAGCACCACGGAGGGGCAGCCGCTCTGGATGCACTTGCCGCAGGCGATGCACTTGTCGGCATCCA
>OGYH01002587.1_pt1 | contig 14075 bp, 30 predicted proteins | sample 1576511 | NCBI WGS metagenome assembly OGYH01 (sample SAMEA3541522, study PRJEB24748) | human gut metagenome | biome: human gut; feature: human-associated habitat; material: faeces | place: China | collected 2012
CGGCTTTTGGGCGGCGACCGCACCGTCCGCCTGAACATGGAAACCCTGTTCAAGCTGGAAGACATGGCAAAGGAGGTGAGCTACCATGAGCAAGACCCGAAATGAGCGCCGCCGGTCCCGCCGGGAGGCTGTGAGTGCGGTAGTGTTTACCGCCTGCATCGTGGTAGCCTGCGGGCTGCCGAACTGGGTGGAGTGGCTACTATGAACCGCTATCTGATTACAAGCGTTGCGGCTCTGTTTCTCTTACTGGCGCTGGTTGCACTAGTTGAAATCATCTGGAACCAGGAGCCGGAGCAGCCAGCCATTGAAACCCCGGCGGCAACCACCACCCCGTCCCCCACGCCCACCGGCCCGCTCACCATCCAGATCACCGGACTGGAGGGCGCGGAGAGCATCGACGATGTGTGGGCGGTCATCGAAATACCTGGAGGGAAAGAAGATGGATAATATCCTCGATTTAATCGAAATCGGCTCTGAGGAAGAAACATTTCAGAAGGTTGGGACAGAGCAATACGTAAAGCTATTAAGCCCAAATGGCGTCCTATATGTTAGTTCTTCGGCCGCAAAGTGTATCCCTAATGTTTTGCCTCATGTACTTATTGGCAAGGCCGGAAAGTATCTGCTCTTCCACTTTACGACTAGCCCAAAAGGCTTTGCTGTTCATCGGATTAGCAGTGGATTTTATATCCCCATGCGCAGCGTAATCAGCAAGACCGGGATAAGGCCGGAGCAGGTAAATGGCAAGCGCCCAAAGCTCATCAAAGATGGCTTTGCAATCGAGCTATATTAAAAAGCGCCGCTCCCCGGTGTGCGAGACCAGAGGGCGGCAAGAGAAAGAACATCTGCCCTTATTTTAGGGCTGGAAGGAGGAAAAGTCAATGCTGAATACCACAAATATTTCTGCCCTGCTGCGCTGGGCGATGGAGAATATCGGCTACCCAATCGACGAGATTAACGCCCTGGACGGGACAATACATATCCGCCTCTCGGATGGCCGAACCGGATTCCTTTATATGGGTGAGGATGGCTGCCCGCGGGCGGTGCTTCCGGCGATTGCCTGATATGGAGTGGTGGCTTCCATTTTCACCATACCGGGATATGCAACAGGATCCAACCGCAGGGAATTGCCCAAATTGCGGAGCAGAACTTTACCAAAACGAAGAAATGTGCCAGAAATGTAAGGAGGAACAAAATGACACTGTATGAAATTGACCAGGCGATTCAAGGTCTGGTAGACCCGGAGACAGGGGAACTAATGGACTATGAGGCGTTTGCTGCGCTCCAGATGGATCGGGACGCTAAGATTGAGAATATGGCCCTTTGGTACAAGGATTTGATGGCCGACGCCAAGGCAATCAAGGAGGAGGCGGACACACTCAATGAGCGCAGAAAGGCCCTGGAGAACAAGGCGGAACGACTGAAATCCTATCTGTCCCTTGCATTAGACGGCGAGAAGTTCCAGACGGCCAGGTGCTCCGTCATTTTCCGCAAAACCTCGTCCGTTCAAGTGTCTAATCCAGAAGCTTTAATCCGCTGGCTGGAGCAGAACGGCTATGACGCGGAGTGCGTCAAGTACAAGGAACCGGAGGTCAGCAAGACTGGCATTGGCAAGCTCATTAAGGAGGGCGTGCCCGTTCCATATGCCTCGATTGAGCAAGGCCGCAGTGTGGGGGTGAAGTGATGGGCATTCCGGTTTTGATTTTGGGCGAGTCTGGCTCCGGCAAGTCCACCGCCCTGCGTAACTTTGACCCTACTGAGATCGGCGTCTTCAATGTAGCTTCCAAGCCCCTGCCATTCCGCAAGTCTCTCCCCACCATCAACGGCGCGACCTACCCCACCATCATTAAGTCTCTTTCCGCGCCGAGTTTGAAAACCTATGCCATCGACGACAGCCAGTATCTGCTGGCCTTCGAGTTCTTCGACCGGGCCAAGGAGACGGGCTATAACAAGTTTACCGACATCGCCCTGAACTTCCGCAACCTGATCCAGTTTGTCATCACGCAAACCCCGCCGGACTGCATCGTCTACTTCCTCCATCATACCGAGTCCAACCCGGACGGCACGCTGAAAGCCAAGACCATCGGTAAGATGCTGGACGAGAAACTGACGGTAGAGGGTCTGTTCTCCATCGTCCTCCTCTGCCGTTCCGAGAAAGACAAGCACTACTTCATCACCCAGTCTGAGGGGTTCAGCACCGCAAAATCTCCCATAGACATGTTTCCAGAAGAGATAGACAACGATTTGAAGCTGGTGGACACCACCATCCGTGAATACTGGGGCCTGACCCCCAAGAAGGAGGAAACCGAGCATGAATAAAATCAACTGGGACGAGGTTCAGGAGGCTTCCGAGTTTGACAACCCCAAGCCCGGCGCTTATATTGCCACAATCTGCCGCGTGGAGGATGTGGAGGAGAAGGAGTATCTGCTCATCGAATGGGACTTCGCCGAGGGCGCTTACAAGGATAACAACCGGGACACCTTCGCCCGTGCGAGATTCTGGCCTATCCAGCTCCGCCGCAGCTACAAGCCCTCTGCTCTGGGCTTTTTCAAGTCCTTCAAGACCGCCCTGGAAGACTCCAACCCCGGCTACCGCTTCGACGAGTTCAATCTGCGGGATATGGTAGGCCGTCGTTTCGGCGTGGTGCTGGGAGAAGAGGAATACACCAAAAACACCGGCGAGGTAAAGACGCGGCTGTATGTGTATCAGACCCGCTCTATCCAGGCGATCCAAAAGGGGGATTTCAAGGTGCCGGAACTCAAACGCCTGGCAGAGAACCGAAAGCCCTCTCCCGCCTTTGGGGGCGCTTCTAGCGATTGGTCTCAGCCTTCTTCGTCTGGTCAATTTGGCGAGTCATTCGGTGATGGCGGGAAACTGCCATTTTAAGGTGTACCTATGAACAGGGAACAGTTTACATTCTACGCTTCTTTCTTCCGGGCTGTTTCCCGCATCCGTAATAAGGCGGCCCGGTGTGACGCATACGACGCAATATGCGCCTATGCGCTCACCGGGATACTCCCGGACCTTGATAAACTGCCTGATTCCGCCGCGATTGCGTTTGAGCTGAGTAAGCCAAACCTAGACGCAAGCAGGCGGAAATCAGAGGCAGGCAAGTCCGGGGGAAGGCCAAAGCAAACGGAAAGCAAGCCGAAAGCAAATGAGAAGAAAAGCGAAAGCAGAACGGAAGCAAGGGCAGAGCGAAAGCAAGAACAAGTACAAGAAAAAGAACAAGTACAAGAAAAAGAACAAATGTTAATTACCCCCCATACCCCCCTTCCGGGGGGCTCGCCCGCCCTACAGGATGCCTTTGCCGCCTGGATCCGGTACAAGCATGAGAAGCGACAGGACTACAAGCCCACGGGCCTCCAGTCTCTGGTGACTCAGGTGCAGAAGGCGGCGGAGACCTACGGGGAACAGGCTGTGATAGACCTGATCGGGGAGTGCATGGCCAACAACTGGCAGGGCATCATCTTCGACCGGCTCAAATCCGGGCAGGCACCGCGGAGGGGCGGAAATGTGTTTCTGGATATTGCCCGAGAGGAGGGCATCGTGTGAAACGCGAAGACGTGATTAAGCTCATGTCTGTGCTCCGTGGTGCCTACCCGCAGTTTTACCGGGACGTGGGGCGGCAGGAGGCATTGGACACTATTTCCTTGTGGACAGACATGTTTGCCGAGGATGACGCCGCAATCGTGGCCGCCGCCGTCAAGGCGCTGATCGCCACCGACAGCAAGGGCTATCCGCCCCACATCGGCGCGGTAAAGGCCAAGATAAGGCAGCTTACGGAGCGGCCAAAGATGGCCCCGCAGGAGGCTTGGGGGTTGGTATGGCGGGCCGTACAGCGGTCGGCCTACAACAGCCGGGAGGAGTTCAAGCGGCTGCCGCCCATGCTCCGCCGATTGGTGGGGACACCGGAGCAGCTCAAAGCCTGGGCACGGATGGATGCCAATACAGTGCAGAGCGTCATCGGCTCCAACTTCCAGCGCTCCTATCAGGAGCGGGCCAAGCAGGAGGCCGAGTTCCAGGCGCTGCCCGGCGACATAAAACAGATGATTGGAGGGCTGGCCGAACGGCTGGCGTTGGAGGAATCAACATGACATACATCGGAATTGATCCGGGGAAAAACGGAGCTATGGCAGTGCTTAAGGAGGACAGGACTTTCCGAATTGTCCCTTATGGCCCGCAGTCATATGCAGACGAGTTGGAGTTTTCAGAAGCGGACTGCATCGTATGCCTGGAGCATGTGGGAGCCATGCCGGGACAGGGAGTCAACTCCATGTTTCACTTTGGAGAGAACTTCGGTTTTATCCAAGGGCTTCTCACAGCTTTCGGAATCCCTTATGAACTAGTACGTCCGCAGAAATGGAAAAAAGAGTTTTCCATCACCGGGGACAAAAACAGTTCCATTCAGGTGTGCAAGCGGCTGTTCCCTACCGCTAATTTGCGAAAAGAGGGCGGTCGAAAAGACAATGACGGTATGGCAGAGGCCCTATTAATGGCAGAGTATGCTCGCAGGAGGCTGTCCCGTGGATAAGCACTGTGCTGACTGCATCTACAGATGCTATATCACCGCCGGGCTGTACTGCTGCGACTACATAGGCTATACCAGGCATGCCCGCTCTTTGATCTGCCCGCCGGGCGCACGCTGCACAGAGAAAAAGACAGTTCAACGCACCCCGCCGAATCCAAACGGGAGGCCAAAGGCTGTATTTGACGAGGCAACATGTATGCAACTGTACCAGAAGGGCATGAGCGATATCAAGATTGGGAAGCACTTTGGCTTATCAAAAAATCCAATCGCCGCATGGAGGGCTCGGAATAACCTGCCATCAAACAGTAGGTCTCCGCAAGCCAGGATGGCATTTCTCAATGGCCGCTGATAAAGGAGGAACCGAACGATGGACGATAAGACGCGCGCCATGCTGGGCGACCACGAGGCGGCCAAGCTATGAGGGTGTTGGTGGCCTGTGAGGAGTCGCAGGAAGTCTGCAAGGCGTTCCGGGCGCTGGGGCATGAGGCATACAGCTGCGACATAGAGCCGTGTAGCGGTGGCCATCCTGAGTGGCACATCCAAGTAGACGCGCTGGAGCTACTAAAAATGCGGTGGGATATGATACTGGCATTCCCGCCCTGTACATACCTGTCCAACGCCGGGGCAAAGCATTTGTTTCGCGGAGGTGAGCTTAACCAGGAGCGCTACCAGATGGGCCTGGAGGCAAAGGGATTTTTTCTGAAATTCCTAAATGCAGACTGCCCGCGTATTTGTGTTGAAAACCCAGTATCCAGCAGAATTTATGAAATGCCGCCGCACAGCCAAGAGGTGCAGCCCTGGATGTTCGGGCATCCAGTACAGAAAAAGACCCGTCTGTGGCTGAATGGCCTGCCGCCATTGGAACCGACAGACATCGTAGACCCGGAGTGCGGATGCCATGAAGCTGGTACATGGTTTATGAAAGGCGGCAAAGACCGGCAGAAAAACAGGGCCAAGACCTTTCCGGGCTTGGCAAAGGCTATGGCCCAACAGTGGGGAGGTATCTGTGATGGATGATATTAAATTAGCCCTGCTTGGCAATCAAGAGGCAGCCAAGCGACTGACGGATGCGGGAGTGCTGCTGCCGTGTATGTGTGGCGGAAAAGCCGGCATGGTTTGTTTTGAAAAGCGCGGAGTCCCGTCTGGGGATATGGGATATTTGGCGTCAATTAAATGCCGGGATTGCTGGATGGAACTGAGACGGTGGGCATTGAAAAAGAAGTGGGCAGAAGCTTCCGCCCGCCTGGCCTGGAACACCCGCGCGCCGATTCTGAGCGCGAAGGAGATGGAGATGCTGGAGGGGGTGCAATGAGCATGACGCGGCGAGAGGCTGCAATCAAGAGCTGTGAGGACAGAATCAGGCACCTAGAAAGTGTGCCGCCTCACTACTATGGGAAACGGCAACGGGGAAGAGCTATTGAGCTGGAAAAGGTAAAAATAAAGGCCCTCCGCCCCGTCAGCCGGGAGCGGTTATCCGGGTTTAAGACTTGCGATCTGGTGGGCGAACTAAGAAAGCGTGAGGGCGTAGAAGCACACATCGCAGAGCAGTACCAAGATGTGGCGGTCTCAGTAAACGGCCCTGCGGTGGTACTGGTAGTTATGGATTAGACCTTACTTTCCACGCAGTTAAATAATACCATACAGAATGGAGGATTTGTAGATATATGGGGAAAATTAGCCGGGAGCAGGCGGAGAAATTCAAAGAATACTTTGGTGACCTATATGGGAAGGGGTTGGAAGTTTATGGCTGGCATCTGAATGGTGAGCCAAAGCCTTTTGATGATTTCTATGAGGATGCTTGTAAATATGCTGGAATGTAAACTGATATACGGAGATTGCATAGATCTCATGGCTGGATTGCCGGATGATTGCGTGGATTTCCTTTTTACCGACCTCCCATATGGAACGACAAACTGCAGATGGGACACACCCATTGATCTCAATAGGTTTTGGCATGAGGCAAAGAGAGTAGTGCGCAAAGGTGGATGTAAGGCTCTGTTCGCACAGACCCCATTTGATAAGATTTTAGGGTGCAGCAATCTGAATGAACTGCGCTATGAGTGGATTTGGGAAAAGACTCAAGCTACTGGGCATCTAAATGCTAAAAAGATGCCGATGAAAGCTCACGAAAACATCCTGATATTCTACGACCATTTGCCAACCTACAACCCACAGATAACTCACGGACACGAACGAAAAGTTTCAACTGCGGCGCATAAACGGAACTGTAGGACAGGGGAAGTGTATCATGGTTACGGGAAAACGGGATATGACAGTACAGACCGTTACCCCCGTGATGTTTTGCGAGGGCCGAGCGACAAACAAAAATCATGTCTACATGCAACGCAAAAGCCTGTTTGGTTGTGCGAACAGATGATACTTACTTACACAAACCCGGAAGACACAGTACTGGATTGTTGCATGGGAAGCGGGTCTATCGGAGTTGCTTGTTTACAGAATGCCAGAAAATACATTGGAATGGAAAACGACCTTGCGATATTCGAGGTCGCAAAGAGCAGATTGGAAGGTGCTAAATGATTGCACAGGAGCATGTGGAGAAGGTGTGGTCTGGGTGCGAATACTGTAAAAAAACATACAATTAAAATTGTTAGAATTGAAATGGACCATAACGATTCACCTGGAAGTCCCAAACGGCTGAATCCGACGAGAATACCCAAATTTTGCCCTATCTGCGGCGCGCCCATGACGGACGAGGCCGTGGAGATGGTGATGGAGAGATGGGAGGAGCTGAACGATGGCAAGGGCGATTGATGGAGAGCTGCTCGAGCTGGAGATTGCAAATATTGCAAATAAACTGGCAAAATCCGATGCACAAAAGGCATTGATGGGACGGGTAATGTACTGCGTTGAGCATATGCCCACCCTCACCCCGCCGAACAAGCCGCTGACGCTGGAGCAACTGAGGAAGATGGATGGAGAGCCAGTATATATCATTATTGACGATGTGGAACCATTAAAAATGTGGGTTCTCATTGAAGCTGATGGGGAGGATATTTACTTGACCAATAATCTTGGTGGACGAAGTTATTACGAGGAAGCAAGAAAGTTATATAAATTCAAACTGTACCGCCGCCCGCCGGAGGTATCGCCATGAGACGCCAATACACCCGCCAGGAGCTGGACTCCATCACCCAGGAGACCGCAATCTACATTGAGGGAGCAGGGATAGCCCAGCTCCAATGGGGCGGCCTGGAAATTGCAGAGGGGTGCAGGGATGGATATCTGTACTGCAAGCACATCAAGCCGTTTTCTATGGATCTGTACGGACAATACTGGACGGCCTGGGATGGGCCGCCGGAGGAGGGAAAGTGATGGACATTGAGAAGCTGATTGAGCGGTTGCGCACCGACAGCCTATATGCTGATAAGGCGACACTGGAAATCATGGACTTGTGCATGGAGGCGGCTGACGCCCTCTCCACGCTCCAGGCCGAAAACGAGAAGCTGTGGACCGGGCTAAAAAGTAATGTGGACTTAGTATTTCGACAGGCGAAAGAACTTGATAGGAGGCACTTGCTATTACAAGAGCAAGTGGCCGAGATGGAGCAGATGAAGCGGGAGAGGGATGCGGCGGTCAGTGATCTGACATTTGTGGTGAATCAATATCGGCTGGAGACAACAGGAATAGACCTTTGCGGACTTTGTGAGTATGATTTGCCACCAGTAGGGGAAAATGGACAAACCGCAGAATGCCCCGGATTTTATGTGAACGATTGCTTTAAGTGGCGCGGCCCGGAGGAGGTGTGAGCATGGAACGGCTGACATACTTTGACGGCGGCAAGTGGCGTTTGCGTATCGGCGATACCGAGTATTCCGGAAAAGCTGTTGACCGCCTCGCTGCCTACGAGGGAACCGGCCTGGAGCCGGAGGAAATAGAACTGATGGAAAAGCAGAGGGACCTTTATGTGGACGCTTGTGGAGGACTCCCCCTTAGAAGAATCCGCGAGCTGGTTCAGGCAGACAAGGAGGAGCGGTGTGACGAGCCGAAAAGAATTACGGTCGACGATGTAAAGCTGATGGTGGCAGCTACCAAGAAAACCACTAGCTGGGATGGGAAAACGGCCTATGACGTCCCGGTAGGAGAGGGGAAGTGCGTCGAAAGCTTCCCGCGGGCAGTAAGGCTCTGGTGCGATTTCTTGGGCGTAAAATTTAAATGGAGGTAGTGCAGAATGGCCGATATTATGGTGCTCATAGCCGCCGTGGAATGGATGGTACTTGGCCTGCTTGTCCTGTGGAAGCTCAAGGGGTGGAATCGAAAGATGGAAGAGTTATACGAAGACATGAAGAAACAGTGGGAGGCGGAGGAATGAAGGAGTACATCGAGAAGGCGGCTGTTGAGAATATGCTTGAAACCGCTCAACTGATTTCTGACGGAGAATACTGTGGATACTGTACGGAAGATGTGAGCCTGAATAGTATCCCCGCCGCCGAAGTTGCGGAGGTGAGGCACGGGAGATGGATTGTCCACTTTGACCATTTCGCTCCATACCAAAAATGCAGTGTTTGCGGGTTTGAAATTCCACTTGTAGCGACAGAAAATGAAGCGGAAATGTGCTTTTACAAGCATTGCCCAGAATGTACTGCTCGCATGGACGAGGAGGACGAGCATGACTAAGTGTTGCGCCACCTGCCGCTGGTACGCCGAATTTGAGGGCGTGTGCTGTAACGGAGACAGCGAGTGGCGAGGAGATTTTAGGGATGATGATGATGATGGGTGCGAGAAATGGGAAGGAGGGGAGAAACAAGTATGAAGTTTCGTAACCCTGAGACGGGGGAAGTAATTGAAAATACATATGAGGATACCACTTTCTGCGGGCAGTATAAGGGCTGTATAAATTGTCCGGTTGAAGCCGCAAGGCAGAGTCATGATTGCACTGAATGGGTCGACAAGCACCCATATGAAGCCGCCCGCCTGATGGGGTACGAGGTGGTGGAGGATGATACATTAACTTTTGGAAAAGCCATCGAAAAGTACCTGAAAATCAAGGAGGAGGCCAACATGGACAAGCCGAGAATTTGCGAGATTCTGGGGGTTGAGGTAGACGAAGAATTTACATACGATTTCGGCGCAAATCAGGTAAATAGAGGCACATTAAAAATTGGAGCAGACGGGAAGCGATATTATAAGAAGGGAGATCTCTGGATCCCTTGCTACAATGAGGATGATTTGGTTGTAATTATCAACCACCCCGACCGCATCATCCGCAAGCCCCGCTGGACGCAGCAGGAGGTGGAGAGGGCTGAGGCTATCAGACTGCTGTACCCAGAGGCAGACAGCCTCAATGAATGTGACCCTTGCATTAAGGTGTTGAACAACAAATTTGTTATTGCAACGTTAGATACGGCGCTGTTCCCCTCCTTGCACGTCTGCGAAAATGTCAAGCTGGACGAGATAATCGACTCCATCCACGACGGGGAGGGCGGACAATGAAATGCGAGAAATGCGGAAAGGAAATCGGGCATCTGTTGGTTGATACTTTCCTCTATGATGGGAGCGACACTGATATTGAGCAGCCGGTTATTGAGTGCGAGAAAAATGCCGCTTACATTGAAACCACGCAAAACTGGACCGGATATGATCTGTCAGAGGAAGAAATGCTCGAAACGATAACCTGCCCACACTGCAAACAGTTCCCATTCAAGAGCAAAGAGATACAGGTCTATGATGTGGTGCGGGTGGTCTGCTTCAAGACGGAGGAGGGCGGACAGCATGAGCAGTAAAATCCTTTTCCCGACTTTCAATGTCTCTCTCGGTCAAGCGATAAATATTGTAAAAACGGGTCTGGCTGATGAAAGCATTTCCATCAAAACACGGGTACTTGCCATTGACCATGTGGCCCACATGGAGACGCACAACAGCATCACCAAGGACGAGTTAGTGGAGGCCTTGCGGTGGCTATTTGACCACTACGACTTCGAGGAGGATTGACGGCATGAGTGAGTGGATCAGCGTCAAGGAGAGGCTGCCGGAAAAAGAAAATGAGATGGTCTTAGTTACCGACGGATTAACCGTTATTACAGGCTTCAGAAACTGGATGTTTAGACTGGAAGATGGAAAAGTTTATACACCAGGTCTAAAGATGGGTGGAGGGTCAATGGAGGTTACGCATTGGATGCCTCTCCCAGACCCGCCGAAGGAGGGATAGCCCTTGAACCGTGCAGAGCAGGAGGCCCTTATTATCAAATATCGCTATCTGGTACGCTCCGTGGCCTATTCTGTCTCCAATGAGGCAGCTAAAGACGAAGACGCCCTACAAAATGGTCTGATCGGTTTATGGGAAGCAACCAAAAGGTGGGACGGAAACCGTCCCTTTGAGCCTCTAGCCCGCCGCTGCATCCGCTGCAACATTATTGATTACATACGCTCAATACACCCGGATGACTCGTTGGAGGAGGACATTCCATCCGAGGAGAACATTGCAGCTCTCCAATCCTATGAGGACCAGGACTTTCTTGCTCTGGTTTATAAATTGTTCCCCCGCCGAAGCCGGGAGCGAAGGGTGCTGCTGGCTCTGATGCGCGGAGAATCCAAGCCAGTTATCGCCGCCAAGCTGGGGTGTTCTCGTCAAACCGTCTACAATATCAGTCGGGCCGCCTGGCAAAAACTACAGGTCGAAGCCGAACAAGAAGCGCAGGGGCGTTGACCCCTGCGCTTTCTTTATAGCCTGTATTGGTCGAGCATGACCCTTATGTGGGCCACATCATCCACCATTTTCTCGTGCTATCAGCCCCAGTTCGCCTTCTGGATTGCCAGCTTCATTTCTGAGGTCAGAAACGCTCCTGGAACCGCACGCGGGCCATTGACATGCCTTTACCCCATTCCAAGCCTGGCCAAGAGGAATCCAACCACTCCGGTGATGATGGCCGTGATCACTGTCTCCCAGCGCTTGTTCGGCTTCTCTTTCAGGGCGTTTATATCAGCGGACATGGTGGCAAGCTGTGCAATGATCTGGCTGTACTGGGTGGTAACAGCCGTCATACCACGCTCCAAGGCCCCAAGGCGGTTGTAGATCTTCTCGTGAGAGCGTGAGCGCTCCTTCTTCTCGTCCTCCAGCGTCCTCTCCAGTGCCTTGATGCGGACGAGGGAAGCGCAGTCCGTCCCGCTGCACTCGTGCTCCGACATCGGTCACGCCCCCTTCCCCTGTGCCCGCTCGGCCTGTGTTCCGAAGTAGAACGCAATGATAACGGTGAACACGGTAAGGAACTGGTCGATGCCCACCATCCCACTGGCGGAAAGATAAGCAAATACCACCGTCAGAATAAGGGTGACGATGGACTTCACGGTCAGCAGTCTGGACAGTCGTTCTTTCATGGTAAGTACCTTCCTTTCTAATTCTTGCTCATAAGGCTCCAGAAATAGTTTGCCTGGGCCGCAGTCATACCGGCCCTTTGCAATGCTGTCAGCTTTTCCTCCTTCTTTCCGTCTCCGGAATAGATAGCATAATATCGTTGGTAGTCCTCAACACTCAGGCCCCAGTCTCGTGCCCGCTCCCATTTCCGGCGCCCTGCATCCGATACCTGTTCCACGGCATAGAGCACATCCTTTTCCTCCTGGCTCAAGCCACTGGTTTCAATGGCGGCGATGGTCTCAGCCTGGTTCGTCCTTCCACTTCCGTCCGTATCCTTTTCCTGGACGGCCCAGTGCAGATAGTCCTGTGCCGGCATACCGGCCTGATATGCCTCCCGCACCTTCTTTCCGCTGAGGAGAGAGCCCCCATACTGCCCACGCAGCAGAAGATATTCCGATGTCGAAATGCCCAATTCTTTCTTTGCGTTCTGGGCCTCCGCTACCCAATCTTCCGGCTGATAATCACTGACCGCAGCCTTCCCCAGCATATCGGCGTAGTTATACACGCTGCTCACCGCCTGGGTCTTCTCCTCGTCTCCAAGGCTTCGGTACAGGCTGCTGTCCAGCAATTCCTCCAGAAGCTTAAACTGTGTCTGCCCTCGCTTCGTGGCATATTCCACATATTGCTCCCCGGTCAGATCCACCCGCTCGCCGTCCACCGTGATGTACTTCTGCGGCCGATCCGGCACCACGCCGCCGTCTCCGGTCTGGTTGTAGAGCCGTTGAATCTCTTTGTCTACGTCCGTCACCTGCATACTAGAGGTATAGGCCGGATTCAGGAAGTTGTCCATCGCCCGCATGGGCAGCGTCCCGCTCTTCTCCTCTCTCCCCCATGCGTCGATATAGGGCACTTGCTGGTAGTCCCAGCCTGGAATCCGGGCGCTGGCCCGCCCGATGGCGTACTGGATATCGGTGGGCAGCCGCAGGTTCTTGTCGGTGTAGGTGGTCATGCGCACGTCCTCGGCGGAGCGCTCAATCTGTCCGCCAAAGGTGGGGATTGGCTGCGTGAAGTAGCTGACCAGCGCGGAGGAGACCAACGCCCCCAGCTTGTTCTCCGAGAAGGAAACACTGTCAATTACATCGTTGAGGGACTGGAGCATGGACAGCTCCAGCATGGGGTCGGAGATGGACTTCAGGGCGGTGGAAATGCTCTCCGCCGTGTTTCCCCCCTGTCCCATGGAGTCCATCAGCTCCACGCCCATGAAGAAGGGCAGGGCCTCCGGGGCCAGCCAGTCCAGCGTGACATTCCCGCCGCCGGGCAGGTTCAGCGCGTAATTCTGTACGCCCGTCAGGTCGTTGATGGCGTCCTGCCCCTCGTCGTCCCCGCCGCCGCTGGTGACAATCCCCTGGGCGAACAGGTACGCGCCCAGCGCCATGAGCCCCGAGCCGGTGAGTCCGGAGGCGATGTGGTCGATGGCCTCCGCTCCCGTCATCCTGCCGCGCTTTACCTGTATCAGATCGTAGGTCAGGGCCTTTGCCAGCCCGGCCGGGCTGTACTCCATGCCCCGCACCAGGATATTGGCCGGGGTGCGCTTGAAGGGCAGGACGGCCTCACCGGCGGGCCCTAGGTCGCGGGCGATCTGCACCACCTTATCCGATACCATATTCCGATCCTGATAGGTGGCCTTCAGTGCCTCCCGCCCCGCGTAGTCCCGCGCCCGGCTGAGAATCTGCGCGTCCACCGTGTTGTTCCGCATCTGCTCCGCTGTCACGCCGTTGGATTGGAGATAGCCGGCCAAAGCGTCGGCGTAGGTGATACGCTTGAAAATGGCGTCCTCCGCCTCCAGGGCCCAGGAGTTTATCTTGCGGCCCGCCTCCAGAGGGGCGGTTCGGAAAATACGGCGGCGGCTGTTGATTTCCGTTCGAATGTCGTCATACTTGTTCCCGGAAAGCACGTCCTGCACGTTTGCCCAATCGGCCCACGCAGCCTTATAGAGCGCGGGATTGGCCGCGAACGACTTGGTGCGTCCCAGCCTTCCGCCACTGACCTTGGAGACCCCCGCCTCGATGGTTGCCGCCACCCGGTCTTTTGTCCAGCGCAGCGGCTGAAATCCGACGTTGCCTACGACATTTCGGATATGCGTCCTGGGGTTAAAGAGCATCGCCATGTACCGCCAGGCGTTCCATTTATCCTGCCATGTGGCGGGCACCTGGGCGGCCACGTTATCCTTGATTTTA
>OGYH01002596.1_pt1 | contig 14022 bp, 10 predicted proteins | sample 1576511 | NCBI WGS metagenome assembly OGYH01 (sample SAMEA3541522, study PRJEB24748) | human gut metagenome | biome: human gut; feature: human-associated habitat; material: faeces | place: China | collected 2012
TACCCTGATGGGAGCGGAGAACCCCTTCGGGATGTTTCCGCGCCATGTGGCAATTCTGGTGGGAATCGGCGTGGCGCTGCTTTTGGCTCCGGAGATCAAAATCAGCGAAAAGCTGGACGTGTTCTGCCAGGGCATGGGCAATTCCGGCGTGGTGGCCTACAGCGACAAGGAAGGCAGGCGGGTATACATGGCCTATACCCCTCTGGGGAATTCGGAGTGGTATCTGATGGGGTTCGTCCCGGTGGAGGTGGTGAACGCCAAGTCCGAATTGCTTATGCGGACCACCCTGCTGCTGTGCGCCGCCATCACGCTGGCTTTCGCCATGCTCGTGGCGTATCAGATGCTGACCTATTCCCGCCACAAGCATAAGCTCGAACAGATCGCCTACGTGGACCCCATCACCGGCGGCAACACCATTGAACGCTTCTACGAGCTGGCCACGGAACTCATCAAGGCGGCGGGCAAGACCCAATATTCCCTCGTCTACCTCAACGTGGAAAAATTCAAGCTGCTGAACGAGGAATTCGGCCGCCAGACGTGCGACGAAATGCTGCGCTGCCTTCACGGCGGCATCATGTCGGATCTCTCGCCCCATGAATGCATGGAACGGCTGTTTGCCGACACCTTCTGCATTCTGGCCGTCTACGCCAATGAAGAGCAGACACTGAAGCGCTTTGTATGAGGCCGCCGGGCGTTTGCAGGGCGCCAAAAGCGTATGGCTCTCTCCCATTGTGGAGTTCGGCGTCTACGTCATCAACAATGATTCCCTGCCTTTCCCCCACATGATCGACCGGGCCAAGCTGGCCCTCAAGGAAACCTCCACCGAACTCAGAGGACGGCTGCGCTACGCCGTGTATGACGACGCCATCCGCCGCCAGCTTTTCCGGGAGAAGCATCTGGAAAACATCATGGGGGCAGCCCTGCAGAACAGGGAATTTCAGGTCTACCTGCAACCGGACCGAAAGCGAAACCATCAGCGGCGCAGAGGCGCTGGTTCGCTGGATGAGCGCCGAAGGCATGATCTATCCCGACGAGTTCATCCCGCTGTTCGAAAAGAACGGGTTCATCATCCAGCTGGACCTTTGGGTGTTTGAAGAGGTTTGCCTCCGCATCCGGGCGTGGCTCGACGCCGGGCTGCCCCCGGTAAAAGTACCGATGAACTGCTCCCGCGTGCAACTCAAATCCCCTTTTCCTGGAGCGCTACATCGAAATTTGCCAGAGGTGCGGCACGCCGCCGCAATACATTGAAATCGAGCTCACGGAAAACGTGGTGTTCGAGGACATGGGCAAACTCAGCAAGATCATCGAAGCCATCCATGCGGCCGGTTCCGGTTGCGCTATGGACGAATTCGGGAGCGGCTATGCCTCCCTCAACCTGATTCAGAACATCCCGCCGCCTGCTCGATCTTTCGAGTATGCCTTTCACCAGCAGGTACAACACCGCCATGCTCAACAGCATAGCCCGCGACGGCAAACTCTATTACCTGCCCGGACCGGCGCAGGTGCGGGGCATCGTATACAATACAACCCTCTTCGAGGAAAAAGGCTGGAAGGTCCCCCGTACGATTTCAACAGGTTCATAGCCTTGTGCCGGACAATCGAAGCCAGCGGCATACGTTCCATCCAGCTCGGCTTCGGCAATTCCGAAGTGCTGGATACGGCCTTCGTGGGCTACAGCTACGGAAACTGCTTCAGCACCCCGGCCGATGCCCAATGGCTGGCCGACTACAACAAGGGCCGGGGCAGCTTCGGGGAGCATTTCCGCCCCGCCCTCAATACGTTTCAAACCATGATCGACGCCGGCGTCTGGAAAAAAAGCGATCTGAGCCTGACCTATGCCGAAAGGGAAACCATGCTGTTCAACCGCCAGTGCGCCATGGTCGAGGATTCGGTGCTCATTGCCCGAAGGGGATACTCCCTCACCGGCTCCACCGATCAGTTCGCGCTCATGCCTTTCTTCAGCCCCGGCACCCCTTGCGACTGGGCCCGCCTCTATATGGTGTGTTATGTCGGTTTGAACAAGCATCTGGGCGAACCCCAGAACAAAAAGAAATACGATCTCGTCATGCAGCTGATGGATTACATCAGCACGCCGGAAGGACAGATCGCTCTGGCGGCGGACACGGGGGCCATGTATTCCAGCGTAAAGAAAGTCCCCGCGCCGGATATCCCGGAAATTGCGGACATGCTCCCGGCCTTGAGTCATGGGCGGTACGCCATCTTTCCTGAGTTGAAGAACGCTCAGGACGCCTTGCGGGAAGGTTTGGCGGGGATGCTCGCGGGTGCCCTCACGCAGGATGACGTCATCCGGATGGTAGATCACCAAAACAAGAACCCCCTGCCTCCGAAGGCTTGCACTGTCATCGGAGAAGCAACCGCGGACTTCACGCTCATAGAAACGGGGAATTTCCTCACCGATGCCATGAGGGCCAAGGCCGGGGCGGACGTCGCTCTCTTCCTCGACAACGGCAAGGACGGGAAATACAACGGCAAGGGGGCCAGCGCACGGTTCAGGCCCCAGACCACCAATGACGTGTCCGGGCTCTCCCCGATATGAAGCACGGCGAATCGGGCGTGTTGCAGGTCGTGGATATGACGGGTGAAAACCTGCTCCGGACGTTGGAATACGCGATACAGGCCGACAACGACATCCGAGGATGGTTCTACTACTTCTCCGGCCTGAAGATGACCTACGCGCCCTCCGCCATGCCCGGAAAACGCATCATCAAAATAACCGATGCGGAGGGCAAGCCTCTTGAGGCCCAACGGGTCTATACGGTCGCGGTCATGGATCAGACCTTTCCTGAAGATGCGATCCAATCCTTGACGGACACGGGGATCAGTATCCAGGCCCTGCTGACTGAAACCATACAGTCGCGCAAAACCATCACTCCCGGCAAAGACGGGCGGTTCATCATCCGGTAGCCTGCTCCACGCGGTACAGCCGTATCCCCGCCTACGCGGGACCTGCCCAATCTCGAAAAGGCGAATGGCCAAGGGGAAGATCCCTTGGCCATTCAGCATGCTGAGGTATACGCAGTCTCTTGCTCTTCCGAGAATGGAATGAACTTTCGAGCGGTGACACGTTTAAAGGTTCATTCTGCCGAAAACGTCATTTTCGACTGAATCCACACAGGATTGCCTCCCCCGCGCGGACGTCCGCACCAGCGTATTTCAAGCCGAATACCTCTAACCGCATATAAGAGACACCCGCCAACATCCGTGCGGGAGCGCTATTGCGCCGCTGTGCCGGACCCCCCGGCTTCCGCCTCATGCGCCCATAAGGGGGAAGGCGCCTGATGGCAGGCCTTGCAGTCCGTGGGCCCCGCCGGTTTGCCCGCCGCAAGCGATTCGGTATGGCAGGCGACGCAACTCGGGTATGGCCCATGAAACGCGTTATAGAAATAGAAGGGATTCAACGTGGGCTTGGCGTTCTTGTCGGTGCGCAGCGTGGCGGTCAGGCCGTCATGGCATCCGGAACTCGTGCACAGGAGGGACTTGCCGTCCACGTATCCAGTGTGATGGCAAATGGTGCAGTTGATCAGCGGCGTATGCGCCTGATGGGAGAACCGGGCCGGGGGCATGGTCTGCCGCGCTCCGGAAGGCACATGGATTTCCCTTTCGCTCCACTGCACCAAGGGATGGTGCGCCGAAAAGTCCATGGGCTGGCCATGGCACAACGCACAGTTGCCGTAACTCCCGAGCGTGGCCGCCTGTTGCTCGTACTGGAGAGGCGGGAGGTTGTCGAGATTGTCGGCAAGCGGGTTCCTCGCCGGATACACGGCGTGTGGCGCGCCGTGACAGACGATGCAGCGCACCATGAGCATATCGTCGCGGCGTCTGCTGAAGAGTCCGGACAGCCCCTCGCTTCTGGGCGTCCACTTGTTGAAGGCCGACGCGGTGAGCAGGTTGGGCTTTTCCGAGAAATTGTGGCAACTGGTGCAGTCCGGTTCCTGTACCCAAGGCAGCCGCCCCTTGATCTTGTCCAAAGGGACCTCGCGTGCCGTGATGCCGGACATGAGCTTGGCGGCCTGCGGTAGCCCAGCCTCTTGCTCGGCCTTGAGCAGCGCCAGGGAATGATCCTCCATGAACCCGTGGCAGCGCACGCAGGAAAGCCCCCGATCCACATGGAAATCACGGGCGAACAGACGGCGCGGGGCATCCTTCGGATCGTCCCCCGTGCGGCCCAGATCCACATGGCAGGCCTTGCAGGCGTCAGCGCCCCTGTCGGCCAGGTAGGTGGCGTGCCAGCCGTGGATGGCGGCGGAAACGCTGAGTTCCGGCCCACTCTTCCCTTCACCCGCCTTCCCGTCTTTCAGGCCGACATGGCAGGATCGGCAGGCAATGACCTCACCTTTCGCGTGCTGTTCCATAAAGCGGGTGGACTGGTGGCGGTCGTGCACTTCCAAAATGGCCGTCCCGGCGTTCGCGTGGCACTGGGCACAGCCGAAGCCGGGAGAAACAGCCAGCACGGCGGCGCTTTCAGCCAGGAGCTTCCCGGTCTTTTCGTCTTTGGCGCGCAGCGTGATCACCGGATACGGGTTGAGCACACCGTCGGCATTGACGGCGCTCACGGGAATCGACGCCGCGAAAAAGGAATCCTCCACAGCGTTCATCCGTCCCTGACGTGTCGTGGAATCTTTCGCCAACCCAGATTGCGGGCCCAGCTCCCACGTTACGTCGACGCCCTGGGTCACGATCTCGGGGACGGGCGGCCCACGCTTGATGACTTGCGCGTTGAGCTGCGGTTCGGGATAGGAAAGGGTCCAAACGTCGTTCGGCGCGGACGTCTGGTAAAATCCCTGCAATCCGGCTCCCGTCAGCACATACTCCTGAGAAGCCGTAAAAGGCATATTGGGAGTGGCCAGCGAACCCTTGGCGGGCAGAGTGTCCAGCACAGTGCCGAGATCGCTTTGCGCAACCCCCGGAAGGGACGGTTTTTCGGCCTTTCCTTCGATCGGAGACGTGGAAAAAAGAACCCAGCCCAGCCAGATCAGGAACAAAGCCAGCGCGGCCAGCCAAGCCGCCAAGGCCCACGCTCCATAAGACGTTGACGAGGATGACGCGTGCTTGCTCATTGTGCCTCCGGGGAAGGAATGGTCTGGCGCTGTGCGCCCATACGCTCAAGATAGTCCGCCAATGCCTGACGATCCGCAAGATTGCCTGCAAAAGGCGGCATGTAGCCGAGCCGCGTCCCCTGGCCTTGAAGCTGCGCCTCAAGGCCATACCGGGTCAGACGCCGCACCCGGGGAATGATGTCGATACGCGGCCCGCCCAAGCCGTGGCAGACGTTGCATTGCAGCGCGAACAGCATGGAGCCTTTGCTCAGCCCGTCGGCAAGGGGCGCTTCAAGCTTCAGGGAACCGCTTTCGACCGCATCAAGCGTCCGTACCCAGCCGGACACGGAGGCGATCCCCCCGGCCTTGGCCCGCGCATCCTGTGCAACACTCATCCCGTTGGAATACATGTAGCCTTCGGCCACCCAAGGACGGCGTGCGGTTTCGCGTACCCACTCGAAACTCCCCACCAAAAGCAGCCCCGAGCACAAGATGACGATACTCAGGGGCTTGCGGAGGCGCTCGGCCCGCACAAAGGCCACCACCCCGGCCAAGAAGACCACGGGCAGCATCCAGCCGTATGTGATGAGGAAGGGGTGGATATCGGAGGTCCGGCTCAGGACGGCTTCCTGCCGATCCGGCGGCAACGCCATGAAATACCACACGGAACCGCCCAGCAGCAAAAAGAAGGGAAGGATGATCCACAGGCCGCTCACCCGTACCGCGATATGCCGGGCCTCGGCCGAGGCGATGCGTAGGGCGGTGAACAAAGCGAACATCCCCGCTAGGATCAGACAGATTCCCAGGCGGACAACCACACTCGGCCAATAGGTGGGGTTGAAGAAGCCGAGCCACACGTTTCCGGTGGCCAGCCCCTGTCCGGGAGTCAGCATGAACGTGATGATGCCGTTGATCAGCACGAGCGACAGGAAGCCCGCGCAGGCATAGACAATGCCTATGCGCATGTGGGTTTCCGGGCTCATCCGGCCGCTGCGGCTCCAAGGATAGGTATAGTAATAGGCCAGCAGGGAAACCACTTCTAGCAGGAAAAGCCCCCACTCCGCGGCCCAGAAAAAGACGAAATTATGGATCAGCATGGACGTGGCCCCAGGGTTTACCACGCTCATGGTGAACCAGATGCCTACGCCGCTGAGCCCGCCGAAAACCATGGTCAGGAGCAGGAAAAAGTGCGTATGGCGCTCCAGCCATTGCAAGATCTCCGGTGCGCCGTCCCGGTAGGCTCTCCGCTCCATCCATACCAGATAGATCCCCCCGCCCACGGCGAACTGGGCCACGAAGACGTGTAAAACGGAGACAATCCCGATGATCAGCCCTGAACCGATGCCGACGAAATGCCAGACGGGCAATTCCATGTCATCCCTCCCGGATTTCCGAGCTTTCGCTGCGGTTCAAGGCATGAAAAAGGACGCGGCCCAGCCAGACAAGGACAGCAACCACCAAGACGGTGGCTACCAGAAAGAGCGACAAGGCGGCGGTCTGGCCATGAGGCATCGCCAAAGCGGTGGGAGCCGGGGACGCCGCGCCGCTGTAGGGCTGAAGCATTGCGTCGCGCACCATCCCGCGCACGCAGACCATGACCAGAATGACGCCAAGGGCTGCGGCGCTGGCAAGCTTGAGCCCGCCCTGCCGGGCAAGGATAAGGGCGATGCACAGCCCGGATACGGCTAAAACAAGGGCCGCCGTGGACAGCGCGTCTCCTCCCAGAAAAAGGCCGCGCACATCCGGGGGCAATGTGAACAGGAACAGCCCCCCCACCGGAACCTGCGCCAAAGAAACGTAGAAAAACCAATCCAGCCCCCGGCGGAAACGGCGCTCGGCCTCTTCCCTGTCCACTTCCGGATCACGCTTGCTCCACCGGGCGCGCCAGGCCATCGTCAGGCCGCCCACAGCCAGAGAAGCCAGTAAGATATGCAGATAGCGCGGGAATAAGGTGGGATCGCTTGTGTTCAAAAGATGCCCGTGCGGCTCGGAGAACCACCGGAACCAGAAGTCCGGGCGCAGCATCAGGGTACTTGCGTTGCTCAGCAGAAAGGCCGTCATCAGAAGCAGCAGCGCGGACAGGAACAGTATCGGGGTCCGCCGCGCCGGCCTGACCGCTCCGTCGCTCACGTAAAGCCCGTAATACGCCAGCATGGCGAACAAGGCGACGAACATCCACCACACGGCCATAAGCACGATGCTGGGGTACAGGAAATGCCCGTACAGCACCTGCAAAAAGAGAAAAGGAGCGACGCCGAAGTTCACGGCAAGGGCCAACACCTTGGGCATGAAGGCCACCCCGCCCTTTCTGTCCGAAGCCGAAGCCCGCCGATCGATGACCGACAGGATCACCGAACCCAAGAGCACATTGACCAACACCAAATGCACAAAAAAAGTCAGCAGCAAAAGTACCTTTAAAAACCCGGACGGTACCGGCAACGCCATCGGGGGAGAAAGCAGGCGCGGCGCCTCGGGCGAAGCGTAAGCGGCCGCAGCCCAGAGAAACATGCCAAGGGCCATGACGGCAATGCCTATCCGTTTTTTGCTCATGCGTCGTTCCTTTCGTATCCCAAATCCAGCGAAAAATCGGCTCAGACGTATGCTGTTGACGCTACCCGCCCCTCGCCTCCTTTTCCATTATAGATGAGGAAATACCATTAGACTCATACCCTGTGGGCAGGCATTGGGGAACCTCCGTGCCCTTGAGGAACGAAAACGCAACTCACACGGGAATAAACCATATTATCATGGTGCTTTCACTCCCATGCGGCTACTCAACGGAATAGAAACATGTGAAGAACACGCCTCAAAACACGTTTCCTGAGGCGCGCTCCCGCAAGGGTCCGTACGGTTCAACAGTAAAAAGACAGGAGAAATACAGTGAAAAAGGTATTGATCGTCTTTTCAGCCGTGATGCTTCTCTCTTCCTTCGGCGTCGCGTTTGCCGACGGCGATGCGGCCAACCTCTTCAAAACCCACTGCCAGGGGTGTCACGGCGCTGACGGCGGGCGTGTCCCCGCCAGCGGCATTGAACCCATCAAGGGCCAGAGCGCCGCCGATCTGCTCAAGAAACTTGAAGGATACAAGGACGGGTCCTTTGGCGCCCAACGCAAGCTGGTCATGGAAAACGTCGTCAAGCAGCTTTCGGACGAGCAGTTGAAAAGCTTGGCCGACTATGCTTCCACGCTGTAACTGAGCGTTACCCTCCGGCCCCATTCAGGATCGTCCCCCAAAGGGACGGTCCTGATGTTTTCTGTAAGGGACGCGCCGAGACGCCTTCTCAAGGAAGTTTTACCAACCCCGGCGCGGCGTTCCCGCTCCGCATGAAAACTCTTTACGGCCCATCGAGGTCCACTTTCGCCAGCATTCTTTCGACCAAAACACAAGAGGCCACCATATTGGTGGCCTCTTGTGTTTTGAGGAATCAGAAAAATCTCGGTGCTGCCTTCCTGAAACCTTCCGGAGCGTAACGGGCTATGCCAGATCAAACTTTCCGGTCACTGCACGAGAGACGGAATAATTGATGTGTACGCGCATGGCCTTCTGCGCCAGATCGGGATCGCGTTTTTCCAGCGCTTTCAAAATATTCGGCGCGCCGTCCGCATCGCTGAGGAAGTCTTTGTCCCACAATTCCAGATAGTACCACAAGCGCATCATCGTCTGAAGCAGATCATTGACGACACGGGTGAGTTCCGCATTGCCCGCGGCTTCATACAGGAGCTGGTGGAATTGCGCATCCCACGCGGCCGCCGCATCGCTCTTGCCGTCGGCGCAGGAATGGATTTTTTCGACGAGTTCCCGCAGCTTCCCAAGCTGTTCGTCCGTAATGCGTTCCGCCGCCAGCTTGGCGACCACGCATTCCAGTTCCAGACGCAACTCCACAACATCGCGCATATGCTTGATGTCAAGCCGGGTAACAACGGTTCCCATGCGGGGAATGGTTTCGATGAGGTTTTCCTGCTGCAAACGGACCATGATCTCGCGCATGGGAAGGCGCCCGATACCGTAGTCCTGCATGATCTGCTTTTCTTTGAGCAGCTCGCCGGGCTTGAGCTTCGAGGTGATGATGTCGTGCTTGAACGCCGTATAAAATTCGTCGCGGTTCACAATGCGCCCTGACCGTTGAGGATAGGAAAGGAAGCGATCCTACCAAAGCCCCATATCCCTGTCAAAGGAATATACACTATACTGTATTCTATACATACCAAGGCCTTCCGGAGGAAAACAGGGCAGCATCCCCTTCCCCGGAAGGCCTCTCCAAGCGGAAGCCGACACATTGTCCGGACGTAGCCGGAACACGACTATTTGTTCTTGGTGATCAGCTTGCCCTTCGCCTTCTGTACATCCAGCTCGTGTTGCGTGACGACATGGACCTGATCGAACGGCTCATCCATCTGCGCCTTGAGGTCCGGGCGGCGTTCGAGCAGCAGCTCGACGTCGTCGGCCAACAGGGCAAGCTGTTCGATCGGGACGCCGAACCACATTTCATTGCCGGTGATCTTCATGAACTGGCGGGCGCCGAAGCAGCCGAGGGAATACATGGGCTGACGGGTACAGAACGGCCCGGCGATGACGCTCTGGCAGGTGCCGGGGCCGGTCATGCCGTAGCAGATGCCGCCACGGGAATACAGGGTGCCGCGGGCCAGATACATGGCCTGACGCGGATTCAGCACGAAGATGGCCACCTCGTCCCCGCGTGCCGGGCCCTCATTGGCCTTTTCCAGCGGCATATAATAGGCGCACTTCACCGTACCCACGCGCACTTTCGGGGATTCTTCATACATTCTGCGGGAAAAAGCGGGAGCCCGGAACAAGGCACGCCCGTTGTCGGGATAGTCGCCCGTAGCCCATTCGCCGCTGAAATGGCCTTCGTAGCTTTCATCAAAGCCAAGCCAACGAATGGCGTTCTTGCATTCATAGTGATCGTTCTGAACCGTATAGAACGATTTCCCTTCAAAGCGCACCGTGTCCAGCATCTGGCAAGCCTTGAGCGGTTCGCCCTCATAATGGGGCAGGTTGGCGGGAGGGGTATCGGACAGGCCAATGACGACAATCCGGTGCTCCAGACGAAGAGCTTTGCGCAGTCTTTCGGAAATATTCGCAAAATCAGGAAGTTTGGGAGGCATGACCGGCTCCTTGGTTGATGTTGCAAACAGGCCGGGGAATCATTCCGGCCATTCCCGTACCGCACGTGGAATGCGTCGCCTCTCGGCATTTGAGGCATCCCGCGACGATCCGGCGTATACCGTTCCGTTGCGCTCAAAAAATCATATCAATAGATTCGTGTCAAGTATCATCACTGATATTATCAAAAATATTTTTTATGAGTTTATTTTTGAGTTTGATCTATTGACAAGTTTTCGTCATATCAATTAGCTTCGAATTACAGACTTGATTTCATATTGTGGATTTTAAAAAGACGAGGTCATCGTGAAACGCTCTCCGTGGAAGCTCTCGCCTCTCTTTTCCCCACATTCCATTGCCGTCATCGGGGCATCCCCAAAAGGCGGAGCGGGTTCCATCGTCATCAGGAATCTTCAGCGCCTCGGGTTCGCGGGAACCATCCATCCGGTCAACCCCAAGTACGCAGATGTATTGGGCTACCCCTGCCACCCCTCATTGGAGACGATCCCCGGCCCCGTGGACTGCGCCGCCGTCCTGCTCGGGGACAAGGCCATCCTTCCCATCCTGAAGACGGCCCACGCACGCGGCGTCAAGGGTGTATGGGCCTTTGCCAGCGGGTTTGCCGAAACCGGCGAACAGGGAGCGGCCATGCAGCGGGAAATCCGTGATTTTTGCCGGGAAACGGGCCTGCTCTTCTGCGGCCCCAACTGCGTCGGCTACGCCAACATCACGGACGGAGTCGGCATGTACAGCGCTCCCCTCCCCCGCGCCTTCCGCAAGGGCAGCATCGGCGTCATCGCCCAAAGCGGCGCGGTGCTGCTGGCCCTCGGCAACTCGCCCCGGGAAGCCGGGTTTTCCCGGCTCATTTCCTCGGGAAACGAAGCCGCCCTCGGGCTGGCCGATTACATGGATTACCTTGTGGATGCCCCCAAAACCGCCGTCATCGCCCTGTTCGTGGAAACCATCCGCGATCCCGAAGGCGTAGCGGACGCGTGCCGCCGGGCCCGTGGCGCGGGAAAGCCCGTCATCGCGCTCAAGGTGGGACGCTCGGAACTGGCCTGCCGGGTGGCGGCAACGCATACCGGAGCCATCGCCGGGAGCGACCGGACGCTCGACGCCTTCTTCCGGCGCTGGAACGTCATCCGGGTCAACACGCTGGACGAGCTGCTCGAAACCTCCATCCTCTTTTCGGGGTTGCGGGGGGCTCCCACGACCTCGCGGCGCGTAGGCATGAGCACCGTTTCCGGCGGCGAAATGGGGATACTCGCGGACATCTGCTCCGACTACGGGCTTGAGTTCCCTCCCCTTTCCGAAGAGGGCAAGGCCGGGCTCCGCAACGTGCTGCCGCCCTATGCCCCGCTCGCCAACCCGCTGGACGCATGGGGAAGCGGCGACCTCAAGGAAGCCTACCCCGCCAGCCTCAGCATCCTCGCGCGGGAGCCCGCCGTGGATCTGCTTATCGTCTCGCAGGACATGCCCTCCAATATGGCGGACGAACAGATCGCCCAGTTCTCCGACGTGGCCGCAGCAGCAGTGCGGGCACGGGCGGACTCGGGCAAGCCCGTGGTCGTCGTATCCAACATTTCCGGCGGGATAGATCCATCCATCCGCAAAATCCTTGATGACGGCGGCGTCCCCGCCCTGCAAGGCAGCACCGAAGGCGTCGGGGCCGTCGCGGCATGGCTGGACTGGAACAGGGCCCTTGCTGAAGAAACGGAAGCCCCTCTTCCCCTTCCCGCCGATCTCCTCGCCGAGCTGGACGCCTGCGGCGGCATCGTCCCCTACGCGTTGTCGACGCGGGTTCTCGCCCACTTCGGCATCACGGCCCTGTGCGAACGCCTGACCCAAACGCCCGAAGAAGCAAAGGCCGCCGCCGAAGCCATCGGCTATCCCGTGGCGCTCAAGGGCATCTCGCCGGACATCACGCACAAGACGGAAACCGGGCTCGTCAAGCTCAACATCGCCGATGCCGCAGGGCTGCAACGCGCGTGGGACGAGCTCGACCAGTCTATGAACCTCCACCACTCCGATGCCCGCCGGGAAGGGATACTCGTCCAAGGCATGGTGACCGGCGACGTCGTGGAAACCATCGCCGGGGTCAACCGCGATCCGGCCTTCGGATCAGCGGTCGTCGTCGGGCTCGGCGGCATTTTCGTCGAGCTGCTGCGCGATGTTTCGCTGGAGCTGGCCCCGCTCTCCCCCGCAAGGGCGAAAGCGATGATCAACCGTCTCCAAGCCGCCAAACTCCTTCAGGGGTTCCGCGGCAAACAACCCGCCGACATAGCCGCGCTGGAGGAAACGCTTGTCCGCCTTGGGCGGATGGCCCATGCGCTCGGCGAGCGGCTGGTCTCTCTCGATCTCAATCCTCTCATGGTGTTGCCGGAAGGACAGGGCGTGCGCATCGTGGACATCGTGATGCAGGCCCGGCCTTCCGGAGATTCCCCCTCCCAAGCACCTTCCGTAACGCTGGAGAAATGATTCATGAAGGAACTCTTGTCAGGAAATGAGGCCTTGGCGCGCGGCGCGCTGGAAGCGGGCATCGAGATCGCCTGCGGCTATCCCGGGACGCCCAGTTCCGAGATCCTCGAGAATGTGGCGAAGTACAAAGAAATCTATTCGGAATGGTCCGTGAACGAAAAAGTCGCCATGGACGCCGCTGCGGGCGCGGCCTACTCGGGACGCCGCTCGATGGTCACGACCAAGCAGGTCGGGATGAACGTCCTTTCCGACTCCCTGTTCTACACGGCCTACACGGGCGCGGAAGCCGCCCTCGTGGTGATCACGGCGGACGATCCGGGCCTGTTCAGCTCACAAAACGAGCAGGACAACCGCCATTACGCCAAGCTCGGCAAGTTCCCCATGCTGGAGCCTTGCGACAGTCAGGAATGCAAGGATTTCATGGGCGAAGCCGTGGCCATCAGCGAGCGGTTCGACACGCCGGTGGTCATCCGCACGACCATGCGCACCTCGCACTCCAAGTCCGTGGTCGAACTGGGCGAACCGGCATCCTATGGGAAGCAGGTGGGGCCGTTCCCCCGCAATATGGAGAAATATAACTGCATGTGCACGTGGGCCCGCGAACGCCATTATATGCTTGAGCAACGGCTTCTGGATCTGGAAGCCTTCAGCAACGAATGGCCGGGCAACGCCATCCACTGGGGCGACCGCGAATACGGGTTCATCGCCGGGGGCATCCTCTACGAATATGTCCGGCAGGTTTTCCCCGGTGCCTCGATCCTCAAGATCGGCATGTGCTATCCCCTGCCGAAAAAGCTTATCCGCAAATTCGCGGAAGGCGTGAAGAACGTCATCGTCGTGGAAGAACTCGATCCGTTCATGGAAGAACAGATCCGGGCAATGGGCATCGACGCGCGGGGCAAGTCCATCTTCCCCGCCTGCGGCGAGCTGCTGCCCGAAGACATCGCGGAATGCTGCCGCAAGGCGGGCATCCTGAAGGACGCCCCCTCCGCCAGAGCCAACGAGGCGATCCCGGATCTGCCGATCCGCAGCCCGTTGCTGTGCTCCGGTTGCCCGCACCGTTCCACCTTCTACCATCTTTCCCAGATGAAGCTCCCCGTCGCCGGAGACATCGGCTGCTACAACCTCGGCACCCTGCCGCCCTTCAACGCCCAGCATACGATGGGCTCCATGGGCGCGAGCGTGGGCGTACTGCACGGCATGGGGCTGTCCGGCCTGCCCGAGCCCGCCGTGTGCACCATCGGCGACGGCACCTTCTTCCATGCGGGCGTCGCGCCGCTGCTGAACATGGTCCACAACAAGGGCAAAGGCACGGTCATCATCATGGACAACCGCACCACCGCCATGACCGGGCATCAGGACA
>OGYH01002598.1_pt1 | contig 14018 bp, 11 predicted proteins | sample 1576511 | NCBI WGS metagenome assembly OGYH01 (sample SAMEA3541522, study PRJEB24748) | human gut metagenome | biome: human gut; feature: human-associated habitat; material: faeces | place: China | collected 2012
TAGGGGACATGGGTGCGCAGCTCTTCGGGGATGACCACGCTGAACTTGCGGATACCCTGTTCCCATGCGGCATCGAACCAGGGCAGACACGCGGGCTCGTACACCGCTACCAGCGCTTCGATGAATCCCGTTTCCTCTTGCTGATACGTGGTCATGATGGTGCCGGGCAAACGGGCTTCCCGCGCATCGAGCAGGCGGCGAAGCGTCGGGCCGTCCATGAACGGCAGATCGCAGGAGAGGACCAATATGGGCTTTTGCAGGCGGCGCAGTGCCGAATAGACCCCGCCGAACGGCCCCTGACGATCCACCTCGTCGGGAATGGCCTTGAAGGGGGCGGCGTCTTCGGGCGCGCGGCAGGAGACGAACACATCGTCCGTGAAGCCGCCGAGCAGCTCTACCGTGCGCTCAAGCATGTCCTTGCCGTCGCCGTGAATCGAGAGACGAAGCTTGTTCCGCCCCATGCGGGACGACAGGCCACCCGCCATGACTATTCCGTACACGATGCCTCCCAGGCGGTACCCCTCAAGGGGATGGGAATGCGCTGATGTCTGGCTCTTTGTATCATATTCTCGGCTGGAGGCAAAACGGTTGCGGAAAAAAGGGAGTGCTCGTGACAAAGGGAACAGACAGGGGCTGGCTAAGTATTTTTTCCAAAAAAGTTTCTTTGGACAAGGGGCGGAATCCGTTGCGGAGATGGAAATCGGCAAACATCGGCGGACGGGGCAAAGGCTCTTGAGAGCGGATACACCGGCCTTTTCCGAAAAAAGGCGACTTCCCTTTGTGGAAAGCCGCCTTGTCCATAGACGGGAACCCGCTATGGCGGGGGGTTAGTTCAACGTCTTTTCAGCAACGGCCGGAGCCTTGGGATCCTTCTGAGCCTTTTCGTGGCAGGGTAAGCAACCCTTTTGGAACCCTGTGTACTGCTTACGCTTTTTCATATGGCAACCGTAGCAGGAATGATCGCTGTCCTTGGCGTGGAACGCCTTGAAAAGGCTCGGGGCAACGCCGTCGTCGCCACGGGGCACGGAGTGGCATTCCTCGCTCGCGCCGCAGGAGACGTACTTGGCGTCGATGTCGGAAGGCAGCGCGTGGTGGCAGGTCTGGCAACGGACGCGCCGGTGCGACGAGTGGTTGAACACGACATCCATCTTCTGCTTTCCGCCGGTCGCCTCAATGGTGATGGGATTGCGGATAACTTTGCCGACCTCCTTGATATCGCTGACGCCTTTGGGTTCTTCGTCATCGGCGGCGAAAGCGGGGACACACAGGAGACAGGCCACGGCAAGGGTCAAGAGTTCCTTTCTCACGTTTACAACTCCGGGTGCTGAGGACTAAGCCACAGGTCGGCGCAGTTTCGCAAAAAGCTGGCGGCGCGTCATCGGGTTGGCGTCGTTCTGAGCGAATACGGCGAACTTGTGGTACAGATTGGGATCTTCCGCGTACAAGTATATCACGTGTACGATGCCGTTGTCACCCAATACGGCATTGGGAAAACGTTCTTTAACTTCCGCAAGCCGCTGCTCGGCGAGGTTTTCCATATCTTCCCGTTCGCCGAAATTCATGCACCCGGTGGGACAGGACAGGACGCACGCGGGGAGCATACCCTGATGCACCCGGTCGTTGCAGAAGTCGCACTTGTGGATCTGCTTTGTTTGCGGGTCAACACGCGGGATATCATAGGGGCAGGCTTCGCGCACGGCCTGGCCGTCAAGCTGGGCGGTCAGGGGCGTGAACAGCACCGCGCCCGTCTTCTCGTCCTGCACGATGGCGCCGTCGATGGTCGAAGCGGTCATGCACGGGGCCAGTTCGCAATGGCGGCATTGTTCAGGGAAGAACAACATCCTGAAGTCCTTTCCCTTGCCCACTTCGCGCATGTGCACGGTTTTGTAGGTCACGCTGGACAGGTCCGGCGGGTTCGTGTGTCCGCCGCGGTTCGTCGTTTCCTCGGCGGGCAGGTTCTTCCACTGCTTGCACGCGATTTGGCAGCCTCGGCAGCCCGTGCAGCGCGTCAGGTCGACAAAAAAGGCTTTCGCCATGATGGACTCCTTTATCGGGGTGGAGGGGAGGGAGCGGTGAACTTGGAGGGGAGAAGGGGACCCCTATCTGAAGAAGGGGTTCCCCTTCCCCCCTCCAAACCTCCCCCTTTTCCCTAGACTTTTATAAACGGGACGGGCGGCGTTTGGGACGGCCCGGCCGGTTTCCCTTGGCGGAAGTTTCCCGGAACCGCTGTTTTCTTGTTACGTGGTGGAAGGGCCGTTGCAAAGGATAATGGCTTTTCCGCCCGGCAAAATTTTCGCCACGAACATTTTTCGGTTGCCCGGAGGGAGATTTACTAGGGAACCTTTGCCTTTCAGCCGTCCAGTCAACGGAACTCCCGTCGCGCCGCCTCCCCACCAGTCAAAGTTTTTGCGGGTGGGGGTCCGGGGGAGGGAGCGTGTGGGTGTCCCCCACTTTTGAAAAAAGCTCCCTCCCCCGGTCTTCCCTCCCCAGCGAGGGAACCCGTGCACGAAACATCCATCGTCGCAGGCATGATGCATATCCTCGAAGACGAGGCCAGACGCCACAACGTGAGCAGGATCACGCGGGTGCGGCTTTCGGTGGGGCTGTTCACGGCGGTGGAGCCCAAAACGCTGGAAGCGTGCTTCGAGCTGTACGCGGAAGGCACAGTGGCGGAAGGGGCCGAACTGGACATCACGACCGTCCCCGCCGAAGGGAGCTGCCTTGAGTGCGGGCACGGATTTCCCATGACCTCGCCGCGCTGCCGCTGCCCGGAATGCGGAAGCCTGCGGCTGGAAGGCAAGGGCGGCCGGGACTTCCTCATCACCGGCATCGACGCCTGCTGACACCCCAGATTGACTGCGAAAGTTCGTAAGGAATATGCCATGAGCCGTTACATGATCGAATCGGTCCCGGAAAAGTGCAAGGCGTGCCGCCGCTGCGAAATCGCCTGTATCGCCGCCCACCACGGCCTGACCTTTAAAGAGGCCCTGAAAAAGCGCGACGAACTCGTCGCCCGCGTCCATGTCGTCAAGAGCGGCTCGGTGAAGTCGCCCATCTCCTGCCGCCAGTGCGAGAACGCCCCCTGCGCCCGCATCTGCCCCACCGGGGCGCTCCAGCAGGACGACGGCATCGTGACCATGAACGCCCAGATCTGTTCGGGCTGCCAGCTCTGCATCATGGCCTGTCCCTACGGCGCGATCTCGCTGGAATCCATCGGCCTGCCCTCCGCCACGTCGGAAACGATGGCCCAAAAGAGTATGCGCTCCGTGGCCGTGCGCTGCGACCTGTGCAAGGACTGGATGAAGCGCGAGGGCAAATCCGTGCCCGCCTGCGTCGAAGCCTGCCCCGTCCACGCCCGAAGCGTGGTGCAGATAGGCTGATCCCAGCGCAATCATTGATGGTGTAAGCGTGCCGGGGCGGGGCTCCGGCACGCTTTTATTCACCGGGCATTTATGGTACAGGGCACGGATTATGAGCGAATCCATCGGCATTATTGCAGGAAGCGGACAATTCCCGCGCCTCGTGGCGGAAGACGCCAAGGCGGCGGGTTATGGCGTTGTGGTCTGCGCCTTCCACGGCTTCACCGATCCCGGCCTTGAAGCGCTGGCCGACACGTACACGACCGTCTATCTGGGCCAGTTCGACAAGGTGATCGACTACTTCCGCAAGCACGGCGTCCGCAGGCTGTGCATGGCCGGAGCGATCAACAAGCCGCGCGCGCTGGACTTGCGCCCGGACTTCCGGGCGGCGCGCATCCTCTTCTCGCTCAGGGGCAAAGGCGACGACGCGCTGCTCCGGGCCATCATGGCGGATCTGGAAAAGGAAGGCTTCACGCTCATCCAGGCGGCGGAACTCTCCACCTCCCTGCTCTGTCCCGAAGGCGTCCTGACCCGGCGCGGCCCCTCAGCCGAGGAGATTGCGGAAATCGACTACGGCTGGCCCATCGCCGAAGCGCTCGGCCGGTTTGACATCGGCCAATGCATCGTGGTCAAACAGGGCATGGTGGTGGCCGTGGAATGCCTCGAAGGCACGGACGCCGCCCTGCGGCGCGGCGGCGAACTGCGCGGCGAAGGTTGCGTGGCGATCAAACGCTTCAAGCCCAAACAGGACGAACGCGTGGACCTGCCGTCCATCGGGCTGCAGACCGTGCGCCTCCTCATCGAACAACACTACCGCTGCCTCGCCGTGGACGCGGGCAAAACGCTCTTTTTCGACAGGGCCGAAGCGCTGGCCCTTGCCGACAAACATAACTTCTGCATCGTCGCGCTGACCGAAGACTCGTTCGGGAAGCTGCGCCTTCAGGCGAAAGCCGACTAGACACACGAAACCCGAGAGGAAACCAAGTATGGGCAAGGCCGACCGTTATCAGAAACTGTACCCCGTCACATGGGATCAACTCCACCGCGACGCTAAAGCGCTGGCATGGCGCCTTCTGGAACAGGGACCGTTCAAGGGCATCATCGGCGTCGCGCGCGGCGGGCTTGTCCCGGCCGCCATCGTGGCCCGTGAGCTCAACATCCGTCTGGTCGACACCCTGTGCATCTGTACCTATCAGGGCCGCGAACAGACCGGCGGCGAAGAAGTCCTCAAGGCCATCGAAGGCGACGGCGACGGCTGGCTCGTCGTCGACGACCTCGTGGACACCGGCAACACCGCCACCATCATCCGCAACATGCTCCCGAAGGCCCATTTCGCCACCCTGTACTCCAAGCCCGCCGGAAAGCCCCTCGTGGACACCTTCATCACCGAAGTCAGCCAAGATACGTGGATTCTTTTCCCGTGGGACTCCGAAGTGCAGTATACCGCCCCGCTGGTGGAACAGAACTAGGCGTTAAGACGGGAAGCCCCCGGCAGACGGCATTATAAAAAAAGAAAACCGGGACAGCCTCGCGCAACAGGCTGCCCCGGTTTTCCGCATAGGAGAGAAGGAAGGATGGCCGTCGGCTTCGTTGCTGTCGGACACCGAAAGCCTTCGGGAAATGTCTCCGGATCGGCAGCCCGTGACTGCCGCCAATCCGGGGCTCCGCCCTTCCCGCCGGGTGGCCGGAAGGGCGAAGCGGTTTGGGAGGGAAGGATGCCAAAAGGCAATCCGTGCGGAGGAGCTTCAGCCGCGCGGCGCGAAACGCATCCTTGGTTTCCCCTCCCGGTTCAGCAAAGCCTGTTCTTAGAAAGCGTACCGCATGTTGACGGAGGCCTTGTAGGCGTTGCGGTTGGTGTTGTCGAGGACGTTGCCCCAAACGCCGTCGTTGAGGCTCAGGTGGATGTACCCGAGTTCCACGGCGAGGGTCAGATCCTTGTAGATCTGGTAGTCGGTGTCGAAGGTGGCTTCCCACGCGCCGTCCTTGGTGGTCAGGTAGGTGGAGCCCACCATGCTGCCGGTGGCATCAGGATAGCTGGCATGGAAGGTGGTCATACCGGCGTTCGCGGGCATGTTCTTGTTGTTGGTACCCCGATAGTAGCCGACCTGAATGGCGTGAGTCAGGTTTTCCATGAAGGAGATGTCCTTCATGCGGAGCGCGACGCCCCACGTGCCCACGGGGCTGGTGCCGAGGATGGTATCGCTGGAAATGCCGTAACCGCCGTCAAAGCCGAAGGAAGAACCGGACCAGCCGGCGTCCACGGTGGGCATACGTTCGGAGCCGTCATACGGATTGGAGTTGTCACCGGAGCCGTACCACAGGAGCAGGCCGGGAACGCCGAAATCAAGCTTGTATTCCGCGATGGCGGAAGCCAGCCAGCCGCTGCGCTTCAGGTCGATGGTCTTGCTGGTCGCGCCGTCGTATCCGCTGAGCGAACGGACCGTGCCCATATCCACGGAGCCGTAGTTGAAGTCACCGGCGAGGCGGAAGGGGCTGAACGTGGTCATTTCACCCGTGATGCCAACCCACCATGCGTTGCCTTCGCTGCGGTTGCCTTCAAGCGTGGTCAGATCGCTGCCGCTGGGGAGCACGGGGAGCATCCCGGCGCGCATGTCATCGATATCTCCCTTGGCGTCGCCGCCAAGGCTGCGGCTGCCCACGAAACCATACATGCCCCAAGGCGTGATCTTCACACCGTCAAAGGTCAACGGCAAGGTCAGGCCAACGAAATCCATGGCGTTGTTCTGATCGTCATGCCACTTGCCATAACCATTGGTGTTGTCGTTTTCAGCGCGCAGCCAGAAGAGGTTCGCGCCAACGTTTTCGGTGAAGTTGCCGCCGATGGTGATGCCCGCGCCGTCGCCGTCGAGCACGGCGGAACCGGCCACGAAGCCGGGCATCACGAAGGGCTGCAAGCCCATGCGGACCAGCACGTCGGTTTCGGGGATGGCCCAGTCGATGTAGGAGTAGCGCACTTCAACGGTCCTGCCGTCCGTGCCGAGGGAAGCGCCGTCCTTGGCATGGCCCCAATGCGTGTCGCCGATTTCAAAATAAACGACGCCCTTCAAGCTTTCAGACGCGATCACGTCGATCTGGGTGCGCAGACGCTGCGCCGCGCCGAAGCGGTCGCTGCTGTTGTGCTTGTCGAACGAATCGTTCGTATACTCAAAACTGAAGTCCCACATGCCCTTAGCCTTGATGTCGGCTGCATTGGCGGCGGAGAATGCGGAGCAGATAAGCCCGGCCGCAAGCAGAAGCGTGGTGAGTCTCTTCATGACGAAAATCTCCTTTCTTCATGGTGAAGGTTGGGGTATTTCCGACCTCTTCCTCTCAGAGCCGGAAACACCAAAAGCTTCAGGATCCGAGGTGAAGCTTTCAAGGGCATTTTCTCTCACCGAAATAAATATTCAATTATTTGTACGATCTTTATAACAAGCCTCTAACGAAGGTTCTCTCGGCCCGCTTGCAAAAAGAAAAAAGAGGGGCTCCGCGACACGCCCCCTTCCCGCTTTTCCTTGCCCCCCAAGGCAAAACCGAAAGGCCCTTTCCACCGGCCCCCGCCCCTCTCATATTAGACCTATCCCTTGCCTGAAGATGACGGTTCCACTCCGGCGGATGCAGAAGCACATCCCTAAGCCCGCCTCCCCCCACGATGCCGGAACAGGGCCAGCCCGAGGAACAGGTTCAAAAGCAGGCTCACACCAAGCACCGCCCGGAAAAGGACCGGCAAGGCCCACAGCGATTCGCTGAATCCGGACGGGGCGACCTCGCGTTCCACCGTACCTTCATCGGAAAACGTGATTGTCATGGGATGGGAAACCTTATGCCCCATATTGTCCGCAACCACGATGGTCCATGTGCCGGGCTTGTCCGGAAGGAACGCGAATCTTCCCTGAGCGTCCGTACGCCCGTTCTGAAATTCCACATCCGCGCTGTCCGGGCCGTACAGCTTCGCTTCGGCATACGCCGCCACGTCGCCCGTGGAATACGAGAACTCCACCACACGGGCATCTCCGGACGCCAGCTCTTTCGCCAGCAGCGCGTGAGCCTGCGCGTCCGCGGAAAACCAGCCCAGAACCAACAGGGCGGCCAACACTACACGTCTCAACATATCTTCTCCTTGGAAAGGGAACACCGGAAACGGAGCCTCCGGGCACTCCACTTTCATCTCACACTCAATCCGCATCGGGCTTTCCCCATCCAGCCGGGACACCCGCGCATCCTTCCCACGAACAATGCCGCCGGGCCGCGCCCCGACACAGCAGAAACGCTCTTTCCTAGCGCCCCGCAGGGAGACGTATTCCCAACGGAAAATTTCCATGCCGCCCCACCCTCCATCGGCCCTTATGGAAATTTTTGGAGGGGGAGAGGAGGGGTTTGTGGAGGGGCGAGGGAACCGTGGGGGTGCTCCCCCTTCTTCAGAAAGGTTCCCTCGCCCCTCCACAGCCTTCCTTTTCCCTGCTCCCTACTTCATCACCGGGAAAACATAGGTAGCGCGCATGTTGCGCTTGTCGGCGCTGCCGTCGGTGAGCTTTTCGGTAACTTCGGTACGCAGCATCCACAGGCCGGGCTTGGTCACCTTGAACGACGCCATGCCGTCCGCGCCGGTTTCAGCCTTGGCCATGTAGGCATCCTGCTCGGCGCTGTACCCGTCGTAGGTCAGGCCAAGCGGGGCCTTTACCGGCTTGCCGTTCAGCAGCACTTCCGCCTTGATGCCGTCACCGGCCTTGATGTCGGCGGGATTCGTCAACAGCACGATCTCAAGATCATGCCCCAAAACCTTCTTGTACAATCCGTCATTCGCGGCGGGATTGAGCATGGTCTTGGCGAACTTCTCATACTTGCCGACCTTGAGGACCTTCTTGCCCTTGGCTTCGAGATCCTTGCGGCCGCCCTCCAGCACGCCTTCGGTCGTGTCGCTCCAGGTCTGCGGCAGACGATGCCCGACGATCATGGCGGGGCCGTCCGCAGGGAGGGCCGCCTTGCCCACAAGCGCCTTCACCTTGGCGTCTTCGGCAAGCTTCACGGGCTCCTTGGCGTTGCCCTGAATGAGTTCGACCACCACGGTCTCCACCGGCTCGGCCTCTTCGCTGATCATGAATACGTGCGCCGCCTGCGCCTGCACGCCCACGCTTTCGCCCTTGGCGGCCTGCGTTTTGTCGGGTTTGACGATGAATTCATGCGCGGAGGCAAGAGTGGCGGTCCCAACGAGGCAGAGTGAACACATCCCAGCAAGCAACACTTTGAAAAGCATGGCGAACTCCTTGTTTTGAATAACACAGCACAATATTGTGTTATCTTTTTCAAAAAGGTATTACCCGAAAAAATGATTTTCCGTCAATTCAATTTTTATTTTATTTCCGTATGTTATAATCATTTACCCAACAATTCCGACACTGTTCGTACTTTTTTTAAAAAAATAACACGCATACTCGGCGACACACACCCGTGCCCTGAAAAACAGGCTCCTCCTTCCAAAAGCCATCATCGGCGCGGGGTTGCAAAATGACAAAAAGGCAACTGCTTGCCTTTGTTCAGCTATCCGCGTAGATTATCTCCTTTCGCGCGAGCCGGCCCGGTTGGGGTGCGCCCCTCGGCTTCAACGCAGTCCAGACAAAAGGGAAGCATATGAACCTCACACAGAAAATCATCGGCAGTCACCTTGTTTCCGGCACCATGACGCCCGGAAGCGAAATCGGTCTGCGCATCGACCAGACCCTGACCCAAGACGCCACCGGGACCATGGCGTGGCTCCAGTTCGAAGCCTTGGGCATCCCCCGGGTCAAGACCGATATTTCCCTGAGCTACGTGGACCACAACACGCTCCAGATGAACTTCCGCAACCCTGACGACCACCGCTTCCTGCGCACCGTGGCGGCCAAGTTCGGCGGCGTGTACTCCGGGCCCGGCACCGGCATCTGCCACCAGCTCCACCTCGAAAACTTCGCCAAGCCCGGCGCGACCCTCGTGGGCTCCGACAGCCACACCCCCACCGCGGGCGGCATCTGCTCGCTCGCCATGGGCGCGGGCGGGCTTTCCGTCGCGCTGGCGATGGCGGGCGAGCCCTACTATATCCCCATGCCCAAGGTCGTGCGCGTCTTCCTGACCGGGGCGCTCACCGGATGGGCCTCCGCCAAGGACGTCATCCTCGAACTGCTCCGCCGCCGCACCGTCAAGGGCGGCGTGGGCCGCGTGTTCGAATACGCCGGGCCCGGCGTCGCCACCCTCTCCGTGCCGGAACGCGCCACCATCGCCAACATGGGCGCGGAACTCGGCGCCACGGGCACCCTCTTCCCCTCCGACGGCGTGACCCGCGCCTTCCTCAAGGCCATGGGCCGCGAAGCCGATTGGCGGGAACTCGGCCCTGACGCCGATGCCGCGTATGATGAAGAGGAAGCCATCGATCTTTCCACGCTGGTTCCGCTGGCCGCGCAGCCGCACATGCCCGACCGCGTGGTGCCCGTGGCCGAACTCGACGGCCTGCCCGTCGAGCAGGTCTGCATCGGTTCCTGTACGAACTCCTCCTACGCGGACCTCAAGCTGGTCGCGCAGATCCTCGACGGGCACCGCATCAATCCCGGCACCGACGCCATGATTTCCCCCGGCTCCAAGCAGGTGCTCACCATGCTGGCGCAGGAAGGGCTCCTCGAGCCGCTCATCAGCTCCGGCGCGCGCCTGCTCGAATGTTCCTGCGGCCCGTGCATCGGTTCCGGCGGCGCACCCGTCACCTCCGGCGTGAGCGCCCGTACCTTCAACCGCAACTTCGAGGGGCGCAGCGGCACCAAGGACGCCAAGGTCTATCTGGTCAGCCCCCTGACCGCCGCCCAAGCCGCCCTGAACGGCAAGTTCACCGATCCCGCCACATGGGGGACCCCGCCCGCCAAGCCGGAACTGCCCGCCGATCCGCCGTCCATCCGGCACCTGTTCGTGTTCCCGCCGGAAAACGGCGAGGGCGTCGAAGTCCTGCGCGGCCCGAACATCGTGGCGCTGGAGAAATTCCCCCGTCTCGACGCGTCCGGCGACGTGCTCGAAGCCAGCGTCGTGATCCGCCTCGGCGACAACATCACTACCGACCACATCATGCCCGCGGGCGCGGAAATCCTCGCCCTGCGCTCCAATATCCCGGCCATTTCCGAGCACGTGTTCGTACGCGTGGACCCCGATTTCGTGAAGCGCGCCCGCGCCGTCTCCGAAGCGGGAGGCAACGGCGTCATCGTGGCTGGCGAAAACTATGGTCAGGGCTCCAGCCGCGAACACGCGGCGCTGGCCCCGCGCCATCTCGGCATTAGAGCCGTCATCGCCCTGTCGATGGCCCGCATCCACCGCGCCAATCTCGTGAATTTCGGCATTCTGCCCCTAGTCTTCGTGAACAGGGAAGATTATGCTAAGGTCGCTCAAGGTGCGGATATCCGCATCCCGCTCACGGAAATCACGCCCGGCGGCGTGACGAACATTGAGATTGCGGGCGTGGGCGTTCTTCCTGTAAGGAATGATCTCTCGGCGGCCGAACTGGACATCATCCGGTCCGGCGGCCTGCTGAACGCCGTAAAAGAAAAAATGTAAGCCGGATCCCGGGAAGCCGTGCGGGGCGCCGTACGGCTTCCCGGGGCCCGTAACCTTTGAACTGGAGCTGTCATGCTGGATCTCATTCGAGCCAACGCCCAATCGTGGGGCGTCAAAATCGCCTTTGGCATCATCATTCTGGTCTTCGTCTTCTGGGGCGTCGGCGGCCTGACGGGCGGCCCTTCCACGGTCATCCTCACCGTGAACGGGGAACCCATCACCATTCAGGAGTTCCAGCGGAAATACGAACAGCTTGAGCAGCAGGTGCGCGCCCAGTATCCCGATCTCGATGCGGCCGGCCTCAAGGCGATGCAGCTCAAGCAGCAGCTCATCCAGAACCTCATTCTTGAAAACCTCATCATGCAGGAAGCCAAGCGCGTCGGCATCGTCGTGACGCCCGTGGAACTGCGCAAGCTCATCGAGAGCTTCCCCGCCTTCCATAACGAAGAAGGCAAGTTCGATCCCGACGCCTATGTCCGCATGATCAAGGCCCAGCGCAACACCCCCGGCAACTTTGAGGCCGAACTCCGCAACAACATGCTGATGAACAAGCTCCGCGCGGACGTCACCGCCGGGGCCTTCGTTCCCGAAGCCGAAGTGCGCGATCTCTTCCGCTATGAAGGCGAACGCCGCATTCTGGAGTATGTTTTCTACCCGCTGGAAGACTATACCTCCAAGGTTACCGTCGACGACGCGCAGATCAAGGACTATTACGAAGCCAATCAGGCATCCTTCACCGTGCCCCCGCAGGCCGACGTGGAATACCTCCTCATCGGCGCGGAAGCGCTGGCCGCCGCCCAGAACATCAGCGACGCCGCCGTATCCGAGTACTATGAAAAGAACGCCGCCCAGTTCGCCACCCCCGAAATGGTGCGCGCCCGCCACATCCTCATCCTGAGCGACGCCAAGGCTTCCGCCGAGGATCAGGCCAAGGCGAAGGCCAAGATCGAAGAAATCGCCAAGCGCATCAAGGCCGGCGAAGATTTCGGCACCGTGGCCAAGGAAGTTTCCGAAGATCCGGGCAGCGGCCCGCAGGGCGGCGAACTCGGCTGGTTCGCGCACGGGCAGATGGTTCCCGAGTTCGACAAGGCTTCTTTCGCCCTCAACCCCGGCGAGCTTTCCGAGCCCGTCAAGACGCAGTTCGGCTGGCACCTCATCCAGCTTGAAGAAAAGAAGGCCGCCGGGCAGAAGCCGTTGGATGAAGTGAAGGATCAGATCCGCACCCGTCTGGCGCAGGATGAAGCCTCCGGCAAGGTACAGGAAGCGCTGGAACAGGTTCAGCTCGCGGTCATCGGCGGCAAGTCGCTGAAGGAAGCCGGGGAACCGCTCAAGCTGGCCCCGCAGGAAACCGGCCTCGTCAACACGACCGAATTGACCGAAAAGATGGGCATCAAGCCTGAAAACCTGCCCGCGCTGCTGGCCGCCAAGCCCGGCACCGTGCTGGACACGCCTTTCGTGACCAAGACCGGCTATGTCATCGCCAAGGTAAACGAATCCAAGCCTCAGACCGTGAAGCCGCTTGACGCCGTGAAGGACGACATCAAGGCCCGCCTCCAGCAGGACAAGGCCCGCACGCTCGCCTTCGAGGCCGCCAATGCCGAACGCAAGACCTTTACCGCCGATCTGCCCAAGGAACTTCAGGGCAAGCTCAAGAAGACCGAACCGGTCGGCCGTCAGGGCTACATGGGCGAGCTGGGCATGAACGCCGAACTGGCCAAAGCCGCCTTCGCCGCCAAGGTGAACGAATGGTTCCCCGTGGCCTACACGCTCGACGGCGGCGCGGTCATCGCCCGCGTGGCCGAAGTCGTGACGCCGAGCGACGAAGACTGGAAGACCGCCGCTCCGCAGATCACCGACGCCGTGCTCAACGCCAAGCGTGAGCAGATGTTCCGCGGCTTCCTCAGCCTGCTCCGCTCCAATGCCAAGATCGAACTGAAGAACGAAACGATTCTGGCGGATTAGAACCAAACACATTCCTATGTTATCAATAAAAAGAGGCCATCCTAGGATGGCCTCTTTTTATTGAAACCCTAAAAAAGTACTACCGCAAAAATCGTTTAATCTGATGCTTCACCACTAGAACAACATACCGGGCATAATAGAGTACTCTCATTTTTTTATACATATAGAGCATTGTCCATGTATCGGCATATTTTTCCTGCTTCAATGGAGCAGAGACAAGCTGAAGATCCATAGTGAGGTTCTTCAAAACATCTTCCGGCAACGCAGCAAAAACACCACCTAAGGCAACCATATATTCAGAACATTCATCAGCTCTGCCATATCTGAGAAAGTCCCTATACGCACCCCGCAACATATCTCCGATATGAACCGCATAAATCCTCTGGACCACAGGTTCGGTGGCGCGCACGGCGGAAGCCATATTCTTCGCTGCGTGGCATTTCCAAAAGGCGTCCTCACGCCCTTTCATATACATCTTGGATTTGTCACTTCCTTTTCTCTGGCGGTATTTGTAGGTATTGACAGCAAGATACGAAATCGTCTTCGCATGTACGGCCACACGGCACGAAAAATCATTGTCCTCAAACTTAAGCAGTGTCTCATCAAAAAATATAGCATGCTCCACAAGAAAAGAACGCCGTAAGAGCTTATTGCACGCAATGACATTATTTGAGAGAAAACCACATTTTGAGAGAGATTTCCCTCTAATATCCTGGTCAGGATATACCGCTGTATTGACTACGTACTCTTTTCCTGATTCGTCAGGAAACCAATTCACAGTCCTTCCCGAAACCAATTCAGCATCATCTTGTTCAGCAATAGTATAAAGTTCTTTCAAAACTTCGTTATCGTATAAAGCATCATCAGAGTCTAAAAAGAAAACATACTCTCCGCAGGATTCTTTTAATCCTCTATTACGGGTGAAGGATAAATCTCTATTTCTTTCATTGTAAAACAATCGGATTCGAATATCTGATTCAGCATATTTTTTCAAAAGAAACGAGCTATTATCCGTAGAACAATCATCCACACAAACAATTTCTATATCTTTTAGAGTCTGCTGGAGGACAGAATCCAGACATTCGCCAAGATACGGAGCTACATTATACACGGGGATTATAACGGAAACCTTGA
>OGYH01002601.1_pt1 | contig 14009 bp, 17 predicted proteins | sample 1576511 | NCBI WGS metagenome assembly OGYH01 (sample SAMEA3541522, study PRJEB24748) | human gut metagenome | biome: human gut; feature: human-associated habitat; material: faeces | place: China | collected 2012
GTATGTTGGGAGGCCAGGGGCTGCTTGAAAAATCAAAAAAGTTGTCTTCCCCAACAGGAATCGGCGTTTACTGCGCTGAAAATCCTCGGAATACAGCAGGTATTCCGAGGATTTTTGCCTTGTAACCGCTCGATTTTTGCGGGAAATACAGTCTTTCCTCTGTTTCAAACATCCCCTACTCCACGTTTTTTTCGTCACATAAACCGTAAATGGGCGTTTTGCCGAAGGTGCGGGCCCACAGACGGTCGCCATAGCTGTAATGCCACCACTCCTCGCTGTAATTCACAAAACCCGCGGCGGTCATCATATTATAGAGGAGCCGCCGTGTGTTGCGGAAGGCTTCCGCCTCTCCGGCCATTCCGTTGGTCTCGAAATATGCGGTTTGGGCAAGATTCGTAAAATCGTCGAACTCTGTGCCCATAGGCAGCGGCCTGCCCCGATAGCAAAGCGTCAGATCCAGTGCGCCGCCGGTGGCATGAGGAGCCGGCCGGGCAGGGTTGGGGTGGGGCAGCGCAACAAAGTCGTCCACTGCGGCGGCAAGCTGCTCCGGCGTATATTCAGGATGGCTGCGGCGCACCAGGGCAGAATACTCCTCGTACAGCGCCTGCTGTACAGCCAGCGGACGATAAGCGTCGAAAATCAGCAGGCTATAGTCCTCCGGCAGAAGGCCAAGCGCCTGCTGCAGCAGCGGCACGACCCCCTCGCGTACCCAACAGCCTTGCGGCGCACAGGCGATGCCTGCTGCCCGGTAGCTGGCTGCATAGCGGATACGCGCGTCCAGCCCGTCGATGCGCACCAGGGATTCGCCGTTATCCCGGGGACGGGGACAGGCGGGCAGACTTTCGCTGCGCACGCGCGGTACTGGAGCGTAAAAATTGATGCCAGCCATTTTCATCATCTTCCTTGCCGTATATCATTTATGTGTTTTTCGCTCCTATATTTTAGCACTGTAAATATGGGATGTAAAATACAATTTATGTAAAGCCAAAAATCTAAACGCTTTTTTGACGGTAAAAACAAGCATAAAATGGCGATTTTCCGTCTGGAAACGATTCCAAAAATCTCCTATTATAAAAGAAATAATTGAAAATATGTACAAAAGCAGCTTCTTCGAAAATGTAGATTTGTTGAATAGTGAGAAAGAAGGAACAAAGTACCGGCATTGGTAGATTTTCACAAGACAAACGTATAAATTTGTGCTATAATGCCAAATGTAAGGATAGGGGAAGCGTTCCATAAATTAGATGGGACACCTTACGGCACGGGCAAGAGCCTGTTTGTTACAGAAAGGAAAAGCGTTATGGTAAAGCAAATCAAAATTTCAAACTTCACAGAGGTTAAAAACATCATGAATGCCGCGACCCATTGTGTGGATGAGATCGGTGTGCACGATGGAAAGGGCAGCATTGCCGACGCGAAAAGTATTCTGGGGCTGATGAGCCTGGATTATACGCATCCGGTGATGCTTGTGAGCGAAAACGAAAAAGAGCTGCAGCGCGTTTACGAAGCCATCAGCTGAAAACGTGTGAAACAGACAAAAGAGGCGTGCCTTTACAGGCGCGCCTCTTTTGTTATTCTCCGTCCCTGCGGTATTCAATCACATCCGACACCGGGCAATCCAAAATAAAGCACAGGGTATCCAGTGTTTTCAGCGTGATGGTCTCGCCGTGCTTCATGCGGTGCAGGGTATTGGCCGAAACGCCGTGCTTGAAGATCAACTGGTATTCTGTGATGTTTTTCCGGTACAGCGTGCGGTAAAACGGCTCGTAGCTGATCATTTCCCCCACCTCTTGCTTCACTTTATCATACTCAAATCATTGACTATACTAAATATATTGAGTATAATGAACGCAGAATACACAAAAAGGTCCGGCAGGGGTTGACTGAGGGGTATTTTAGAAGCGCGCGGACGATGCCGTTTCGGCTCCCGGGCCCATACTTGAAGATTGAGACGGATGGAGCCTGTGCAAGGGCTGTGAGAAGCAGCTCGGAGAGCCTGTCCGGGAGGAGGGCTGATATGTGAAACAGCGGTTTGTGGGTCTTGCTGCGGCGCTGGCGCTGTGCTGCACGGTGAGCGGCGCAATGCTGGAGCGTGCTGTCTGCTGCCCGGCGCCGCCGGGGCTGGCACACATAGAGAAGCAATTCCAAACAATGGTGGGAATGGAAAAAGGGGACGGAAATTGGCTTTACAGTTATCAGATGCTTTCCGCTCCGAAATATGCGGTATGTGCCACAGCGGTGCGCACCGGAGGCTCCGGCAGGCGTGAGTCTGTGCGGGTGCTGTGGCGGCTGGAGAACGGCGTCTGGCGTTTGGTGTATGCGGTCCGCAGAGAGCAGATCGCATCCCCGGCAATACAAGATGAGGCGGGACAAGGCGGATGAACGGAAAAACGGATGTTTTTCCGGGGCTCATTCTACCGCAAGCGGTCTCGCGCAGCGGGGTATGCACTGCGTGGCGAATGCGGATGGGAAACTCGGAAGAATATTTAGATGCCGCAGCGATGGGATGCCAAAAGCCAAAAACGCCTCCGGGACCTGTCGTGGTCCCGGAGGCGTTTTGTGTTGGTTAAAATCTGTTTGCGGCAATAACAGCTGTATTTCCCGCCAACTCCCGTGAGGCTGCGTTACTCCTGCCAGTACGGCGTGGGAGAACCCGTCTGTACGGGAGAAGCCTTTGGTGCAGCGGGCTGCTGAACAGGAGGAACTGCAGCGCCGGTTTGCTGTGTGGGCTGCTGAGCGGGAGCAGCAACGGTCTGCGGCGAAGTTTCCCGCACTGCCGCAGATATTGGCTGTGCCGCAGGCGCGGTTTGCCGCTGTACGGCTTGCGCCTGCTGGATCTGCTCCTGTGTGATGGCTGTAAACGGCATCGTAGAGCGGGGCGGATGCACAAAGTTGCGTGAAGGCGGAGGCGGCGCAGGCCAGGAGATCGGCTTCACATTCAGCTTTACGCGCTGGTCGCCCTCGGGCTGCTGCACGGTGGGCTGCGGCGTGGGTGCCGGCTGAGGGGGAGGCGCGGGAACCTGCACAGGCGCCGGAACCGGCTCTGCTTCCGGTTGGGGCGCAGGTTGCTGCTTACGCCGGCCGAACAGGCCCAGAAAACCGCGTTTTTCTTTGCGCGGAGCCTTTTCCTGTGCCGGAGCGGCCTGTGCGACACGCGCGGGTTCATTGAAGGCGGCATTGGGTGCTGCAGCCGTCCAGGTGGTTTCTGGCGTAGGCGCAGCAAGCTGCTGCGGTACCGGTTCAGCAGGAATATCAAACTGGATGGGCGTCCATGCTACCCACTGGTTTGTACCGGGCTGTTCGGCTTTCGACGGCTGGGGAGCGCATTGAGAAGGTACCGCCTGAGGTGCGGGCTGAGCAGTCTGGGATGCCTGAGCTCGCTGCGTCTCCTGAGCCAGACGTGCTTCTTCAGCCTGGCGCGCAACAGCAGCAAGCTGAGCCTCTTCGGCGGCACGGCTCTCGGCAGAGCGGCGGGCTGTGCATGGCGGGCGGCTTGCAGGCGCATGGCGTTCGCTTCTGCGCGGCGGGCGGCCTCAGTGTCCGCCGTCGGTTCCGGAAACACAGGCGCTGGCTGCGCCTGTGCTTCCGGAACCGCTTGTGCGGCAGGCTGAAGTTCCGGCTCTGCGGGAATAGAGAAAGAAACCTCGGCCACAGGCTGCGGCGCGGGTTCCTCCGGAATGGAGAAGGATATCTCAGCCGAAGGCTCGTCCCAGGAGAGAGGGATTGCATCCGCGTCCGTCTGCCCAGCAGTCACAGATGCAGGCGCAGCGTCCTCTGTGGGGCCCTCTGCGACGGGGCCCGTCTGAGCCGATGCGGCCTGTGCTTCCTCGGCCTGGTGAACCTCTTCCGCCAAACGCGCTTCCTCGGCACGGCGGGCTTCTTCCGCCAAACGCGCTTCCTCGGCGCGGCGGGCCTCTTCCGCCAAACGTGCTTCCTCGGCGCGGCGGGCCTCTTCCGCCAAACGTGCTTCTTCGGCGCGCCGCGCGGCCTCTATGGCGCGCTGGCGTGCGGCGGCTTCTTCGGCCAGGCGCTGCTGCATGGCGGCGTTGAAATCAATGGGCTTCCACTTGCGTTCAACGGACGGCTGTTCGGGCTGCGGCGCTTGCTGTACAGGGCGCGGCGGGGCGACGGGCGTGGGGGGCACCACCTCAATGGGCTGCAGCACGGGCTGCGCCGGGGCCATAGTCTCAGCAGCAGGCTGCTCCATTGCACGGCCGCGTTTTTTGCTGCGGCCCTGCTTGGTTTTCGGCTGCTGCTTGGCCTGCTTGGGCGCGGGCTGTGCAGCCGGCGCCGGGATGTCCGGCAGCGGCGGAAGCTCGATGGTGGTATGGTCCAGTGTCTGCAGGGGGGCCAGCTCCGGGCGAGGCGTTTCGGCCTCGCTCTGCTGCTGGGCGTCTTCGCTGCGGATGATCTCCCTCAGCGCACGGATTTCCTGTACCTTGGCCACCAGCAAGCCAATGGTGGCGACACCCAGCACCACGGTGCATACCAGCATCATGATGCGGATGGTGTCGCTGAACACATTGCTGCCCAGCAGCAGCCACGCGCACACGCCCAAAAGGCAGCACAGCGCAGTTACCGTGAGCACCGTCGCGGTGATTTTTCGTCTCAGTTCTCGTCTTGCCATATCATAGCTCCACTCATAGAGCGTTCATCCCCGCATCGCGGGAGGGAACGTTTTATTTTGTGCCGAAAATGCGGTCGCCCGCATCGCCGAGACCCGGCACGATGTAGCCGTTCTCGTTCAGCTTTTCATCCATCGCGGCCACATAGATGTCCACGTCGGGATGCGCCTCCTGCAGGCGCTGCATGCCTTCGGGCGCAGCGATGATGCCAATGAACTTGATGCTCTTTGCACCGCGCTTTTTGATTTGCGTGATGGCGTCTACGGCGCTGCCGCCGGTGGCGAGCATCGGGTCCAGAACGATGACTTCGCGCTCGGCGATATCATCGGGCAGCTTGCAGTAGTATTCCACAGGCTCCAGCGTCTCTTCGTTGCGGTACATGCCGATATGCCCGACTTTAGCGGCCGGGATGAGCGCCAGCATGCCGTCCACCATGCCCAGCCCCGCGCGCAGGATCGGTACCAGCGCCAGCTTGCGGCCGGACAGCATGCGCGTCTTTGCCACAGCGATGGGCGTCTCGATCTCCACCTCTTCGGTGGGCAGATCCCGCGTGGCCTCATAGCACAGCAGTGTGGCAAGCTCGCACACAAGCTCCTTGAATTCTTTGGTGCCGGTGTTTTTGTTGCGCAGCAGGCTTACCTTATGCTGTACAAGGGGATGGTCCATGATCATTGTTTTGCTCATTGTTTTCAGTCTCCTTTATGTTCGGCTTTCCGGGATGGCTCGGCGTGTATGTCAGCGCTGCTCCAGCGCGGATATCTTGGCGACGCGGCCCGCATGGCGGCCGCCTTCGAAGGGGGTGTCCAGAAACAGGTCCACCAGTTCGCAGGCAAGGCCCGGGCCGACAACGCGCCCGCCCAGACAAAGGGCGTTGGCGTCGTTGTGCAGGCGTGTGTATTTGGCGCTGAAAGCGTCGCTGCAGCAGCAGGCGCGGATTCCGTCCAGCTTGTTGGCCGCCATGCTGATGCCCACGCCCGTGCCGCAGAACAGCAATGCACAGGCGCATTCGCCGCGCACAACGGCCTCGCAGGGAGGCACGGCCATATCGGGATAATCAACGGATGCTTCGCTGTGCGTGCCGTAATCAACGTAGGGCACGCCGCGTTCGTCCAGGTGCGCCCGGACGGCCTCCTTCAGGGCAAAACCGCCATGGTCGGCGCCCAGTGCAACGGGTTTCTCCATATGATACAACTCCTTGTCCGCGGGCGCAAGCCGGCGCGGTATGTTTTTTATCTTTTGCGCGGTCAGGGCGCGGCCTGCAGACGCGCCGCCCGTTCCCGCTCCGCCTGCGAAAGGCGGTGGTAATCGGGGATAAGCTGTGCAGCGGGCACCGTTTCACCCGCTGCCAGCGCAGCCCGGCACACGCCGCCGGCGCGGCCCAGGCGGTAGGCTTCGGGATACAGGCGGGTCTTGCCCGTGCCGTTCAGCGCCTCGTCCACCAGCTGCGCGCCGTCGCCCAGCAGCCACACCGGCTCCCGCGCGCTTTCCACAAACCCGCGCAGGGAAGCGGCGGGCGCGCTCTCGTCCGGGCATAAGCGCTCCACCGCACCGTCCGCGGCGAAAAAACCGGCCCAGTACACCTCGCCCCGGCGCGCATCCAGCGCGCACAGCAGCGTGCCTTCCACAGCCGCGCTGTATGCCAACGCCTCCAGTGTGGAGACAGCGGCGCAGGGCGTGTCGTGTGGGAAAGCAAGTCCCTTGACGGCAGCCAGCCCGATGCGAAGGCCCGTGAAGCTGCCCGGCCCGGCAGCGGCGGCGAACACGTCTATTTCCGCGGGAGAAAGCCCTGCGGCGTCAAAGGCGTTTTTGCACAGGCAAAGCAGCGTTTCGCTGTGTGTATGGCCCGTAGCCAGATAACATTCATAAATCAGCCGGCTGTCCCGCAGTATGGCAATGCCGGCGGTCTTTCCCGCAGAATCCAGGCCAAAGATCGTCAAAGCTGAGCCCCCTCGATGGTGATGCGGCGGCGGTGCTCGTCCAGCACTGCGATGTCCACATGAACAGCGGGTTCGCCCGCCACGAGCGGCGCGACGTTTTCGCTCCACTCTGCGGCAACCACCGCGCCGTCGTCCAGATAATCAAAAAAGCCCGTTGCCTGAAGGTCCTCCATGGTGGAGATACGGTACATGTCGAAATGGGCGAAGGGCTGAGGGCCGCGGTATACGTTCACGATGGCGAACGTGGGGCTGGAGACCTCGTCGGTGCAGCCCAGCCCGCGGGCGATGCCCTCGCAGAAGGCTGTTTTCCCCGCGCCGAGCCCTCCGGTAAACAGCACCAGGGAGCCGCTGCGCAGCACCTTGGCCAAGCGCTCGCCCAGCGCTGCCGTTTCGGCTCTGCTGCCTGTTTCGTATACCGCCATGGCGCGCCTCCTGCATGCTGTTTGTATCAAAGTGCGCGCAGGTGCGCGCATTTATAGCATATTATATACCAAAAGTGGGGTTTCTGTAAAGTGCGCGGCGCACGATATGGACTGGAAATCCCGCCCGGGAGGGGCTTTCGGAGAAATTGGAACGACAAAAAACGGCAGCGGAGGCCCGCTGCCGTGGAGAGGGGCCGCCCGAAAACGCGTTTTGTGAACGCGGCGCACCGGACGGCCGGAAGAGAGGGAAAACGCGCGGGGCGTTATTCCGCCCGGCGCGCCTGCGGCTCGCTGCCGAACAGGCTGGGAATGGCGCACAGCGCGGCGATACCAACCACGGTATATACCGCGCGGGAGAGCAAACTTGCGCTGCCGCCCAGCAGCCAAGCCACGGCGTCGAAGCTGAACAGGCCGATGAGGCCCCAGTTGATGCCGCCGATGATGATGAGAATAACGCAGATCTTATAGAAGATATTCATGGGAACACATCCTTTCTGCGCTTAGTTTGAGCGGCAAAAAGGGAAAATATGCGCGCCGTGCCCTGTGCGGCGCGTCCTTTTGCGTGATTGGTGCGTTCCGGGGGCTGTTCGGCCGAAAGGAAAGCGGGGCGGCGGCACTTCCGTGCTGTTCCACGAACTGGGAACAGCTGCGCCGCTTTCATTTATATAGGCATTTTTCGACATAGACCATCATTCGGTTGTTTTGAAAGCCGTATTCAACGAGCGCGACCAAAGGTGCTATACCGAGAAGCCATGGTTTGTGAAATACCAGGGAAAATACGACGGCGGCAATCAAAATCAAAGCCAGGACAGCAAAAAGAGAAAAATGTTCCCTGCGCCATTTCTTTTTGAAAAATGTTTTTCTTTCTTTCAACGAAAAGGCGCTTGTACTTGTTGTTGCGATTGCATTTTCGTCTGCTTTATGACGAGATTCTTCATCGGAAAATTTTTCCCCGGCCAGAATTTCGCTGATACTGATACTGAATTCCTCAGCGAGAAGCTGAAGCATTTCAATGTTCGGCATATAATCTCCGTTTTCCCAACGGGAGATGGTTTTGTTGGTAACTCCAATTTTTTCGCCAAGGGCTTCCTGTGTAAGTCCGGCCCGTCGGCGAAGTTCAGCAATGAATTTTCCGATTTTTACTTGATCCATGAGAATCCCCTCCGGCATTAGAGTACCACGGTGTCCATGAGAATTCTATCCCGCAGATAGCGAACAACCTATCAGAATGTCGAAAAAGGCAAAGAAGCATCTGGGGAAAAGCCTGAAAAAGGGATGGTGACCGCGCCCGCGGGCGCGTGTCGGAGCGGTGCGAAGCCTCCCCTGCGGACAACCGCGCTGAAAGCGCGGCTCTTAGCGCTTAGACGCCACTTTTTCATTTAAAATAACCCCGCGACGTCCCGCAGGGCCAGTATAGAGCGAAGCGACCGCCGAAGGCCGCTGTGCGCGGTGAACGGGACGAAAGGCCCTGTTCGCAGGCAGCTTTTCTGACAAGCTGCAACCAGTTTCTCTGCTTTTCAATTGAACTTTCTTTCACAAGATTTGGAGTTATTACCTGTTTAAAGAGTATCATCCCAGTGCCGAATGTGCAAGCTGCATTTTTATAAAAAAAGCCGCCCCGCAGAGGGGCGGCACAGAGAAAGTTCAGTTTTTCAGCGCCTGCAGCGGAGCGGGGATGCGTCCGCCGCGGTTGACGAACACCGACGGCGAGAACGTGCTCACGGGCAGGATGGGCGCATAGCCCAAAAGGCCGCCGAAGTCCAGCACGTCGCCCTCCTTGCAGCCGATGGCCGGGATAACGCGCACGGCCGTCGTTTTGGTGTTCACCATGCCGATGGCGGCCTCGTCCGCGATGAGCGCCGAGATGACGGCGGCGTCCGTCTCACCCGGGATGACGACCATGTCGATGCCCACGCTGCACACGGCCGTCATGGCTTCCAGCTTTTCAATGGATAGGCTGCCGCGCTCCACGGCTTTGATCATGCCGTCGTCCTCGGACACAGGGATGAACGCGCCGGAAAGCCCGCCAACGTGGTTCGAGGCCATCACGCCGCCCTTTTTTACCGCGTCGTTCAGCATGGCCAGCGTGGCCGTCGTGCCGCAGCAGCCGCAGCTCTCCAGCCCGATTTCTTCCAGAATATTCGCCACGGAATCGCCGGGCGCGGGCGTGGGCGCAAGTGAAAGGTCCACGATGCCGAAGGGCACGCCCAGCCGCTCGCTGGCAAGGTTGCCCACAAGCTGGCCCATGCGTGTGATTTTGAACGCCGTGCGTTTGATCAGCTCGGCCACGGTGTCCAGCGAAGCGTCCTTGGGCAGCTGGGCCAGAGCCGCACGCACCGCGCCCGGGCCGGAGACGCCCACGTGGATAACGCAGTCCGGCTCGCCCGGGCCGTGGAACGCGCCCGCCATGAAGGGGTTGTCCTCCGGCGCGTTGCAGAATACGACAAGCTTTGCCGCGCCCGCGCACATTTTATCCCGCGTGCGCGCCGCGGCTTCCTTGATGACGGGCCCCATCATCTTGACGGCGTCCATGTTGATGCCGCTCTTGGTGGAGCCGACGTTGATGCTGCTGCAGACGTAGTCCGTACAGGCCAGCGCCTCCGGGATGCTGCGGATGAGTCGCTCGTCCCCGGCGGAAAAGCCCTTGTGCACCAGCGCCGAATAGCCGCCGATGAAGTTGACGCCCACGGCCTTGGCCGCAGCGTCCAGCGTTTTGGCATACCACACCGGGTCCGCGTCCGGCGCGCTGGCCAGCAGCATGGCGATGGGCGTTACCGAGATGCGCTTGTTTACGATGGGCATGCCGTAGGTGGCTGAGATGTCCTCGGCTGTTTTGACAAGGTCCTTTGCTTTTTCGGTGATCTTGCGGTAGATCTTTTCGCAGGCTTTTCGGCCGTCCGGGTCCGCACAGTCCAGCAGGGAGATGCCCATGGTCACGGTGCGCACGTCCAGATGCTCGTCCGTGATCATCTGGATGGTCTCGAGAATATCGTTCGTGTTCAACATATGCGCTCCATCTCCTTAAATACGGTGCATGGCGTCATAGATTTCCTGCCGGGTGCAGCGCACATCCACGCCCAGCTCGTCGCCCTTCTGCTTCATCTTCTCTGCAAAGGCCGTAAAATCCATCGAGCAGCTGGACACATCCACCAGCATGATCATGGCGAAGGTGCCGCGCAGGATGCGCTGCGTCACTTCCTCCACGTTTACATTGGCCTCGGCGCACGCGGTGCATACCTGTGCAAGAATGCCTACTTTGTCGTTGCCCACGACAGTGATAACAGCTTCCATTTTATTCCCTCTCCTCCGTTGTGCCCGCGCCGTCGGGGCGCGGCGTCCGCAGGCGGGCCCGTCCGGCCCGCGGTCTGTTTTACCAGTATAACAAAAAAATCCGCCGGGGAAAAGAGCCGAAACCGCCGAAATCCCGGCTCCGTGCGCGGTGTGTTTTGTGCGGATGTTTACTTTCGGCGCCGGATTTACTATAATGTACCTAATATCGCCTAATAAATATCGCCTCATAAATGAAGAGGCGAGATGTACAGCGAAGAAAGAGGGGAACATCCATGGAAAAGATACTCAAGATCCTGGAGGAAAACGCCCGTATCAGCCTTGAGGATATCGCCACGATGGTGGAGAGCACGCCCGAGGAGGTGGCGAAGCAGATCGACGCGTACCAGCAGGCCCACGTCATCAACGGCTACAAGGCGCTGATCGACTGGGACAAGGCCGGAGCCGACCGGGTGCAGGCCATCATCGAGCTGCGCGTTTCGCCCAAGCGGGACTGCGGCTTTGACGAGGTTGCGGCCAACATCGCCCGCTTTGACGAGGTGGACAGCGTGATGCTGATGAGCGGCGGGTACGACCTTTCGCTGGTGATGAGCGGCAAGAGCTTTCAGGACATTGCATTGTTCGTGGCAAAGCGGCTGAGCCCGCTGGACGACGTGCTGAGCACGGCCACGCATTTCGTGCTGCGCACCTATAAAAAAGACGGCGTGCTGTACGGCCTGGAACCCACCGACGAACGGGAGCTGCTGTGATGGATTATGCAAAGATCATTTCCGCCGCCGCGCGCGACATGCGTCCCTCGGGCATCCGCAAATTTTTTGACATTGCGGCCGAGATGAAGGACTGCATCTCGCTGGGCGTGGGCGAGCCGGATTTTAAAACGCCCTGGACGGTGCGCGACGCGGGCATCCGCAGCCTGGAAAAAGGGCGCACCTGGTACACGAGCAATTCGGGCCTGGCGGAGCTGCGGGAAGAGACCTGCAATTACCTTTCCCGCCGCATGGGCCTTTCCTACACGCCCGGGGAGACCGTCGTTACCGTGGGCGGCTCCGAGGCCATCGATATGTGCATCCGCGCGCTGGTGAACCCCGGCGACGAGGTCATCATCCCGGAGCCGTGCTTTGTCTGCTATTACCCCATCACCACGCTGACGGGCGGCGTGCCCGTGCCGCTGCCGCTGAAAGCTGAAAACGGCTTTAAGCTGACGGCGCAGGAGCTGGAGGCGGCCATCACGCCGCGCACAAAGCTCATCATCTTCCCGTTCCCGTGCAATCCCACAGGGGCCGTGATGCGCCGGGAGGACCTGGAACCCATCGCGGCGCTGCTGCGGGATAAGGACATCATCGTTCTGTCGGATGAGATCTATGCCGAGCTGACCTACGGCGGCGAGCGCCATGTGAGCATCGCCTCGCTGCCGGGCATGAAGGAACGCACCGTTGTAGTGAACGGTTTTTCCAAGGCCTATGCCATGACGGGCTGGCGTCTGGGCTATGCCTGCGGGCCGGAGCCGATCATCAAGGTAATGACGAAGATCCACCAGTCCGCCATCATGTGCGCGCCCACCACCAGCCAGTACGCGGCCGTGACGGCTCTGCGCCGCTGCGACGCGGATATCGAGGCCATGCGCAGCGAGTATGACATGCGCCGCCGCTTCCTCGTGAGCAGCCTGAACCGCATGGGCCTGGACTGCTTCGAGCCGGAGGGGGCGTTTTATGCCTTTCCCTCCATTCGGAAAACGGGCCTTTCCAGCGAGGAATTCTGCGAAAAGCTGCTGTTCGGCAAAAAGGTGGCCGTGGTGCCGGGCAACGCCTTCGGCGATTCCGGCGAAGGGCATGTGCGCATCAGCTATTCGTATTCCATCGGCCATTTGTCCGAGGCGCTGCACCGCATCGAGCTGTTTTTGCAGGAGCTGGGCGTGTAAGCGATGGGGAAGGAAGTACATTGTTATTCCGTGCCGGACTATGCGTCCGCGGCGCTGGCCGCGGACGTGGAGGACATTTTTGCCCAAAGCGCGGCCGCCCGGGCGCTGGGCCCGCGCAGCCGCGTGCTTGTGAAGCCGAACCTGGTGGCGAAACACGCGCCCGAAAAGGCCGTCACCACCCACCCCGCCGTGCTGGACGCCGTGTGTGCGGCGCTGCGGCGGCGTGGCGTTGAAAGTATCACCGTGGCGGATTCCCCCGGCGGGCTGTACAACCCCGCTGTGATGAAGAGCATCTATAAGGCCAGCGGCCTGCTGGCGGTGTGCGAGCGCCACGGCGCGCTGGCCTACACGGCGTGCGAGGCAGCGCCGCGTAAAACGGACGGCGTGCGGGTGAAGGAGTTCAGCCTGCTGCCCCCCGTTCTGGAGGCGGATTTCATCATCGACCTGCCCAAGGTCAAGACCCATGTGATGACGGGCATGTCCTGCGCGGTGAAAAATCTGTTCGGCACGGTGCCGGGCCTGCAGAAAGCCGAATTCCATATGCGCTTCCCGGAAAAGGAGCCGTTTGGAGAAATGCTGGTGGACCTGTGCGAGACCGTGCGGCCGCAGCTTATCATTGCCGACGGCGTGCTGGCTATGGAGGGCGACGGCCCCGCGGGCGGCACGCCCCGGGCGCTGGGGCTGGTGCTGGGCGGGGAGGACGCGTATGCGGTGGACCTTGCTGTGTGCCGCCTGATGGGGATGCCCGCGATGCGGGTGCCGTACCTTGCCGCCGCCCATGCCCGCGGCTTGTGCGAGGCGGCACTGGACGAAGCGCTGCTGCGCGGCGACACGCAGGCGGCAGCGCCCGTAGCGGACTATAAACTGCCCGCGGGCTTTGCAGACATCAGCTTTGCCGACAAGGCGCCCCGGGCGCTGCGCTGGGCCGTTCCGGGCGTGGAAAAGTGGCTTGCCCCGCGCCCGAAGATCCACCGGAGCAAATGCATCGGCTGCGGCAAGTGCGCCGAGATATGCCCAGGGCACACCATCACAGTGGAAGACGGAAAGGCGCATATCGTGCCGAGGGCCTGCATCCGCTGTTTTTGCTGCCACGAGATGTGCCCCGCAAAGGCCATCGATGTGAAGCGGGCTGGGATATTCAATCTGTAGACGGAAAGAGGCAGAAATGAAAAAAGGAATTTCAACAGCTGTTTTGCTTTCGGCGCTCCTGCTGCTCACGCTGGCGGCCGTATTTCTGCTGCAGTGCTTTTTGGGCGGCATGCTGTTCGACTGGAATTACAGAGAGCCGCTGCTTTTCCTCGCCTGCCTTTTTGCGGGGATGGTGCTGTTGGGGATTTTCAGGATCATTGAACTGCTGGAACAGCGGTAAAGGGAGGTCGTTTTCATGCGCAGCGTCACCGTGCTTGCACCCGCAAAGCTGAATCTCACGCTGGACGTGACGGGGACCCGGCCGGACGGATATCACACGCTGGATATGATCATGCAGGCTGTCAGCCTGCGGGAGCGCGTCACTTTGCGCAGAAGCAGGGGACTTTCGCTTTCGCTGCCCGGCTCCCGCGTGCCGGCCAACGAGCACAACACCGCCTATAAAGCGGCGCTGGCGTTTTTTCACGGCACGGGCCTCCTGGCGGGCGCGGCCATCACGGTGGAAAAGCATGTGCCCGTGCGCGCGGGCATGGCGGGCGGCAGCGCCGACGCCGCCGCCGTTCTGGTGGGGCTGAACGAGCTGTACGGCGCGCGCCTTTCCGCGGCAGAGCTGTGCGCGCTGGGCGCGCAGGTGGGCGCGGACGTGCCGTTTTCCATTGTGGGCGGCACGGCC
>OGYH01002609.1_pt1 | contig 13971 bp, 11 predicted proteins | sample 1576511 | NCBI WGS metagenome assembly OGYH01 (sample SAMEA3541522, study PRJEB24748) | human gut metagenome | biome: human gut; feature: human-associated habitat; material: faeces | place: China | collected 2012
TGCCCCGTTACCGTGGGAAAGCGCCACACGTTGCCAATGCCGACCGCACAGCCGGCGCTGACCAGGATGAAACCAAGGCGGGAAGCAAAGCCCTCTCGCTGTTTGCCAGAATCCATAAAAAGCCTCTTTTCTTGTGATATTGCCGTATGGGTTTACAATAAAACACGCACCAGCTATTATACCTGTAATTTTGCAGGGTTGCAAGGCGTACACTCCGGTGTTATAATAAAAAACAGCGAAAAAGTGAGAAAAGGAGAGCTTTTATGCTTCGTTTTGAATGTGATTACGGCGAAGGCGCTGCCCCCGCGGTGCTGGAACTGATGCAAAAGACCAACTTTGACCAGACCCCCGGCTATGGCGAGGACAGCTATTGCGCCGCCGCTGCGGACAAGATCCGCGCCCTGTGCGACGCCCCGGATGCCGCCGTGCACTTTTTTGTAGGTGCGACCCAGGCCAACCTGACGGTCATCGATGCGGCCCTCAAGCCCTGGCAAGGTGTGCTGTGCGCCGATAGCGGCCATATCCATGTACACGAGACCGGCGCAGTAGAAGCCACCGGCCACAAGTGCCTGGCCCTGCCCAATAAAAACGGCAAGATCACGGCACGGCAGATCCGCCACGCGGTGGAAGAACACCGCGCCAACGCCAGCCACGAGCATGAGGTGCAGCCCGGTATGGTCTACATCTCCAACCCCACCGAGGTGGGCACGCTCTACACCAAGGCCGAGCTGACCGACATCTCTGCCGCCTGCTATGAGCTGGGGCTGTACCTGTTTGTGGACGGCGCCCGCATGGCCTACGGCCTGATGAGCGAAGCCAACGACCTGACCCTGCAGGACTACGCCGCCCTGTGCGATGTGTTCTACCTGGGCGGCACCAAGTGCGGCGCACTGTTTGGTGAGGCCGTTGTTATCACCAACGACACGCTGAAAGAGGATTTCCGCTATGCCATTAAGCAGCACGGCGGCATGCTGGCCAAGGGCCGCCTGCTGGGTGAGCAGTTCCTGGCCCTGCTGGACGGCGAGGACGGCACCGGCAACAGCCTGTACTTTACCCTGGCTGCCGAGGCCGACCGCCAGGCTATGGCCATCCGCAAAGCCTTTGAGGAAAAGGGTGTGAAGCTGCTGCATGATTCCTACACGAACCAGCAGTTCTTTGTGCTGCCGGACGAATGGCACGAGGTCCTGAGCAAGGACTTTGCCATGACCCATATGGGTAAGCCCGACAAGACCCACACCGCCGTGCGCATCTGCACCAGCTGGGCCACCAAGGCCGAGAATGTGGAGACGCTGATTGAGGCAGTGAAGAAGCTGTAATACAGTGAAAGCCTCCCGCCCAGAGGGGGGCGATGCACGGCGCAGCCATTTAAAAACAAAAGCTCCCGGACTTTTAACGTTCGGGAGCTTTTCTTATCATAAAAACAATTACTTCTGAATCCGCTTATCGCATTTGACGGCCAGCTTGGTGCCTGCGGTCTGCAAGATCTGCACCAGCACCACCAGCAGCGCCGTGGCGAAGAACTCCAGCACCACGTTAAAGCGGTAGTAGCCGTAGTTGATGGCGATCTTGCCCAGGCCGCCGCCGCCGATGATACCGGCCATGGCACCGTAGCCCATGATGGTGGTGGCCGCAATGGTGATGTTGGCTACCAGGCTGGGCATGCTCTCAGGCACCATCACCTTGGTGATGATCTGCAAAGGTGTAGCGCCCATGCTCTGGGCGGCCTCGATGACGCCGGGGTCGACCTCGCGTATGCTGGTCTCGATCAGACGGGAGACGAACGGGAAGGACGCAATGACCAGCGGCACGATGGAAGCTACGGTGCCGATGGATGTGCCCACGATCAAACGGGACAGCGGGATGACGATAATCATCAGGATCAGGAACGGCACACTGCGCAGCAGGTTGATCAGGCCGTTCAGCAGCGCCATGACCCACTTGGGCAGCGGGCGGATGCCGTTGGGTTCGCCGGTGACCAGCAGCACGCCCAAAGGCAGGCCGATGACCAGCGCCAGCAGGGTGGCAACAACTGTGGACCAGACAGTCTCCCAGGTTTCAAACGGGATGGTGGGCAGGATCTGCAAAAAAGTCTGCCAATCTTTGCCTGCAAAAAATTCAGCCATCAGTTGTTCACCTCCTCATAGGTAATGCCGGGATAGTTCTTGATGTACTCCAGCGCGGCTTCGGCGTGTTCGTCCTCGGGCAGGGCCAGCAGCATGCTGCCCAGCGTCTGGCCGTTGACGATGCGGGTGTCGGCACCCATGATGGAGACCAGGGCACCGCACTCGATGGCGAGGCTTTCCACCAGCGGCTTGTCGGTGGTCTGGGTGCCGCCGAAGGCAACGCGCACCAGCTTGTGGCCGGGCAGGTTCTCGGCTTTGGGGGCACCGGCAGGATACACCAACCGCTTGGCGGCGGCGCTGGAGGGATGGCTGAAGATCGCCTGGACCTCGCCTTCCTCCACCACGGTGCCGTTGTCCAGGATGGCCACACGGTTGCAGACTTCCTCGACCACGCTCATCTGGTGGGTGATGATGACCACCGTAATGCCCAGCTCCTTGTTGATCTTGCGGATCAGTTCCAAAATCGCGTGGGTGGTGTTGGGGTCCAGGGCGCTGGTGGCTTCGTCGCACAGCAGCACCTTGGGGTCGGTAGCCAGCGCACGGGCAATGGCGATGCGCTGCTTCTGGCCGCCGGAAAGCTGGGCCGGGTAAGCTTCGGCCTTATCAGGCAGGCCGACCAGCTCCAGCAGTTCGCGGGCGCGGGCCTCGGCCTTTTCCTTGGGCACTTTGGCCAGCTCCATCGGGAACATGATGTTGCGCAGGCAGGTGCGCTGCATCAGCAGGTTGAACTGCTGGAAGATCATGGTGATCTCGCGGCGGGCGGCACGTAGCTCGGCTGCAGACAACTCCTGCATCTGGCGGCCGTTGACAACGACCTTGCCCTCGTCCGGGCGTTCCAGCATATTGATGCACCGCACCAGCGTGGACTTGCCGGCGCCGGACATGCCGATGATGCCGTAGATGTCGCCATCCTGAATGGTCAGGTTAATATCATTCAGCGCGACGACCGTACCGCCCTGCGTGGCAAAGCGTTTGGTCAGGTGTTGCAGTTCGATCATGGGTCTCTCCCCTTATTCTTTACAAAGATAGCGAATGGGCGGCAAAACCCATTCGCTATCAATTTTACACTACATCCCGGCAGGTTGCAAGGATTTTTAACTTTTTCATTAGAAGATAGGCACAACGGCACCGTCGTAGGTGTTGTTGATGAAGTCCTTGATGGTGTCGCTGGTCAGAGCAGCGTACAGGGCCTGGATGGCGGGGTCGTTTTCGTTGCCTTCCTTCACGACCAGAACGTTGGCGTAGGTCTGGGCAGCCTCAGAAGAAGCATCCTCGATGGCCAGGGCGTCGGTGCCGACGGAGAAGCCGGCCTCCATTGCGTAGTTGCCGTTGATGACGGCGAAGTCAACGTCGGCGACGGTGCGGGGCAGCTGAGCAGCCTCGATCTCCTCGATCTTGACGTTGTGGGGGTTCTCCTCGATGTCGTTGACGGTAGCGGTCAGGCCAGCGCCGTCACGGACGGTGATGATGCCCTGGGCGGCCAGCAGCTGCAGGGCGCGGGCCTCGTTGGTGGTATCGTTGGGCACGGCGATGGTAGCGCCGTCAGCGATGTTCTCCAGGTCGTTGCTCTTGCCCGGGTAGATGCCGAACGGCTCGTAGTGGATGGCGCCGACGCTGACAAGATGGGTGCCGTTCTCCTCGTTGAAGCTCTCGAGGTAGGGGGTGTGCTGGAAGTAGTTGGCGTCGACCTCGCCGCTCTCGGTGACCAGGTTGGGCTGGACGTAGTCGCTGAACTCGACAACTTCCAGGGTGATGCCCTGCTCGGCCAGGATGTCCTTGGCAGCGTTCAGGATCTCGGCATGGGGCGTGGGGGAAGCGGCAACCTTCAGGGTGGTGCCGGCCAGGGCGGTGGTCTCCTCAGAGGCGGCCTCGCTGGTGGAAGCAGCCTCGCTCTCGGCGGGGGCGGTGCTCTCAGCAGCGGAAGAGGAAGCGGAAGAACCGCAGGCGGCCAGGCTTAGGGCCAGGGTACCGGCCAGGGCAACAGAAATCAGCTTTTTCATAGTAGGTGTCTCCTTTTCATGTGTGTTTTCATGTGTGAATGTGTTGGTTCCAGCAGTCATGTCCCTCAACAAGTACAGCGGCACATTCGCACACCGGGCTGTTTGTAGATCGCAGTCATACAAGTTCCTCCCTCAGTTTTATCAAAGCGGTAAAGGCGGCAGGCTGCCACAAGAAAAAAGCAGGGCTCCGAATCGCTTCGGCGCCCTGCTGCATGCTACCCTTATACGCCAGATTTTGCGCACGGGGAAACAGGCACAGACTGCCGAAGCAAGCTGCACATGCACATCATCATAGTGTTGCTGCGGCTCATGGTCGTGTACCCCTTTCCTCAAGATTTGCTCAGCACCCGGCTGGCTTTGATGTTTGCAGTATACGCCCCTTTTACGGGAATGTCAACACTTTCCCTGCACATTTATGCAGGAACGATGCAATTTTGACAAATTATACAAACCCACCGGTTTGACAGGTTATGGACTTGCCAAATTCCTACAAAGATGCTATACTATAGTCACACAACTTGAAAGGGGAGACCCTGTATGAAATTTTCGACCCGTGACCGCTATGCCCTGCGGCTGATGGTGGAACTGGCCAACCGCGCCGGTGCCGATGCCCTTGTGCCGCTGAAAGAGATCAGCGACGCACAGCAGATCAGCTTAAAATATCTGGAGCAGATCGTGACCCCCCTGACCAAGGCCGGGCTGGTGCTTAGCGTGCGCGGTGCCCAGGGCGGCTACCGCTTGGCTCGCCCGGATACCGAGATCACTGCCGGCGAGATCCTGCGTGCGGTGGAAGGCGAGCTGACGGCTATCCCCTGCCTGGCCTCCAGCGTTGAGTGCCCCCGCCGGGGCCAGTGCCACACGCTGGATTTCTGGAGCGGGCTGAACGATCTTATCAACAAATATGTGGACGGCGTGACCCTGCACCAGCTGCGGAACCTGCCGGAAGAATAAGTGCGCCCAATGCCTCCCTCTGTGAGGGAGGTGGCCCGAAGGGCCGGAGGGAGAGAGCTTGCCCTTTATCCAAAGCTTCGAAGTGCGGAAAGGCTCTCTCCCCCACCTGCTTCGCAGGAGCCCCCTCGCAGAGGGGGCCAAAAGTAAATGCGCAATAAAAAGGCAAGTGCAATTGATCTGCACTTGCCTTTTGCTGTTATGTATTCTCGTTAGTTGTGTTGGCATTGTCTTCGCCGTCAGTTTCACCACCGCCGGTATCATTGCCGTTGGTGTCTGTACTTTCCGGAACAGAAGTGACTTCCGGCATGGGCGTAGGACTGGGGGTAGGTGTGGGTTCCTGGGTCGGTTCAGGCGTAGGTGCTGGGGTAGCGGTCGGCTCAGGTGTCGGCGTCGGTGCCGCCGTCGGTTCCGGGGTCGGTGTGGGTGTTACTTCCACATACGTGCTCTCGCTCTCCGCTTCACTCTCCGACTCGGCTTCGTAGGTCTCGGTGCTGGTCACGACCGGCGTGGTATACGTCACCACGTCCTTTTCGCCGGTGTGCTTGGCAACTTTCGTCACGGTGGGGCGGTCATCCTCGGTAATGCAGCTGTGGGTGCGGATGTAGTCAAACAGCGCTTCCATAGCTGCACGGGTCAGATGGATGCCGTCGCTGAACTCCACATAGCCGCTCTTAGCGTAGCCGGTGGCGGAGTCCTTCAGCACCTCGGCGCTGTTCAGGAACTTCCAGCCCTTCTCTTTGCACATTTCGACGAGGGCCTTGTTGTACTCGTCCACTTGGGTCTGGGTCAGGCTCTGGTTGGAGTGCTGCTGCCCCAGCGGCGGAATGGCGTTGATGAGGATGTCCACACTGGGGTATGCCTCGACGATGCTCTCAATGCCGGTCTGGTAGTTTTTGACAAAATCAGCCGCCTTGTAGCTGGGGCTGAGGTCGTTGGTGCCAAAGGTGATGATGACCCGCTTGGGCTGCATGCCTGCCACAGCCTTGGCCATGGTGACGTAGCTGCCGGAGTTGTTCAGCTCCACGCAGGCGTAGGTGGCCAGGCTCTTGGCGCTCATGCCCACCGAGCCGATGGCGTTATCGTAGGTGCAGAAGTCGAACATGCGGTACATGCGGGCGGTATTGCTGTCGCCCAGGAAAAGCGTTTCGTCCACATAGGTCTGGCCTGCATCACTGCTTTCCGGCAGGATGGTGGCCGAGTAGGCCGTGGTGTCGATGGTGTTTTCCTCTTTATTGTAGCCGCTCTCGGTAATGATGGACTCAGGCTCTACGGCAGAGTCGGAAGCGGCGTCCTCGCTGCTTCCGAACCCGCCCACCAGGAAAAAGGCAACACCTACGCTGGCCAGCAGCATCAGGCTGCAAATGACCAGCACAATGTACATTTTTGCCCGGAGATCCAGCCGCATTTTGGGTTCTGATTGTTTCGTTTTGCCTGCCATTGGCTGATCCTTTCCGATAGGAGGTTGAACTTAAGATAAAAACGCGTACCTGCTATTGTACACCATTTCGGGCGCTTACGCTACCCTTTTCGCAATTTTTACAAATTTTCACAGATGCAGCCGCTTGGCGATCTCGCTGCGCAGGTCGCGCCCCTTAAAGATGACCAGCCCCAGAAAGGTCACCACGCTGATGATCAGGCAGTTGACCCAGGGGATGCTGTGGCCGTCGATGCGGCCGCGGTCGATGCGGAAAAACAGCAGGATATACGGCAAAAGCCCGACGCCGATGTTCATCAGCAGATACACCAGCGCGTTGGCGGTGAACCGGCTGTGGAGAAACGCAAAGATAAAATTACATACCAGCGTTACACTGCACAAGATCGGCACCACAAGGTCGAGACTATAGCCGGTATAGCCGGTGAACCAGTCGGTAAACACGATGAGCGCCGAGACGAGCAGCAGCAGGTTGAACACCAGCCGGGGACCGTTGTAGCGGCGGCGCAGAAGCACCCGCAGCACAGACAGCCCGGCCACGCCCCACACCAGTATCAGCAGGCTGAAATGCAGGTGGGCGGTGTCCAGCAGCAGGAAGTCGATCGCCCCGGCAACGACAGTCAGGGTAAGCACAACAAAAGCAACGATCTTATAAAACAGGCTGGCGCGGTGGATGCGCGGTGCCGTGGGCGGGAACCAGGGACTCCCCTGTTCCCCGTGCAGGCGGTTCTGGCACAGCGGGCAGTAGCCGGTGTCGCCGCCCACCTGGATATGACAATGCGGGCAGGTCTTCATTTTTCTACCTCCGTTGCATACAGCGTTACCTGCAGTCCGGCCTCGGCAAAGCCGCGGTAAAGCCGGCGCAATACGTTGGTGCTGCGGTGGGACGACGCCGTGCCCAGCACCAGATCATCCCCATAGGATGCCACACAGGTAAACAGATCCTCGCAGCTGGAAAAGGCGGCGAACTGCTTGATGTACGGCTTCATCGCATCGGGCAGCGTGACGCGGCCCATGTTGGAGATGACCGCTGTGACGTGCTTTTTCTCCAGCGCGGTAAAGAGCTTTACGGTCAGGTTTTTGACAACCAGCGGCACCGGGCGGATGCCGGGTATATGCTCCAGCTTTTCGTACTCGTCCATTTGTGCCTTGATGTTTTCGGGCAACAAGGCTTCTTTCAGCTGGGCGTCAAAGGCGGCGGCCGCCGTCTGCATCGTGTCGGTCTCGGTCAGCGTCAGGATGACATAGACCGAATTGAAAAAGTTGCGGGCCGTCTCGCTGGGGTAGTAATTGCGCAGGTTGACCGGCAGACTGATGGCGATGGGCTTGCTGCGCTCCAGGGCGGGCATCTCAGCATAGATGGCCAGCATCAGCGAAGCGCCGAGATAGCTGGTCAGAGAGACGCCCAGCTCGTGGGCGCGGGCCAGCACCTCTTTGGCGCTTAAATGTCCCTCAAAAAACTGCAGCTGGTCATACGGCAGGCGCTTGCCCCGCAGGTGGTAGGCATTGGGCAGTTTGGGGGCCTTGCCCTCCCGCTTGGTAGCACCGTAAAAGTTGCGGAAACTATCCTGCTCCAGGGCAGCGGCAGAAGCGCTGTTGGGAGTGGGCACGTCCTGCATCTCGGCGGGGTGAACCAGCGCCAGATAGTTGCGGACGATGGACTTTAAAAACAGGAACCCGCCGTTGCCGTCGGTCAACGCATGGAACATCTCCAGATTGATGCGGCTGCCGAAATAGGTCACGCGGTAGATCAGCCGATTGCGGCGCTCCGGCACATACAGGGGTGCGCAGGGGGCTTTGTCCTCGGGGTGGCAGGTGGGCAGCTGGTCGGTGGATTCAAAATAGTGCCAGAATAAACCACGGTGCAGCGTTACCTGGAACTGCGGCCATTCCGGCGCAGTGACGCGCAGGGCTTCGTTCAGCAATTCTGGATCGATCTGCTCCTGTAAAGTGCAGGAGATGCGGAAGACCCGCGGGTCGCGGCGGGTATTGGTTGCCAGAAACACCTTGGCCACGTTATCAACTTTATACCATTCCTGGGCCATGGACAGCCCCTCCTTACATCATGCGCTGCACAAACCGTCCGGCAGACTCCATCGCTGCCACGGCACGGTGGATGGGCATTTGCTGGAACACGTGCCAGCACTCCGCGTACACTTCCAACACAGCGTAGCCGCCTGCCCTGTGGATGGCCTCGGCCAGCCGCTCACTGTCAGAGCGCAGAATTTCATTGGTGCCTACCTGTACCAGCGTGGGCGGCAGACCGCGCAGGTCGGCAAACAGCGGGCTGTAGCAGGGCTTGGCCCAGTCAGCATCGGGGCCGGTGTAGGCGGCGCGTACAGCTTCGATATATTCGTAGGTCAACATCGGGTCCAGCGCTTTGCAGCTTTTGTAGCTTTTGCCGCTGGCGGTCATGTCGGTCCAGGGGCTGAACAGCAGCAGCGCCCGCGGCTGGGCACGGCCCTGCTCCTTGAGCTTCAGGCAGAGTTCCAATGCCAAATTGCCGCCGGCAGAGTCGCCCGCAACGACGATGTCCCGGGCACCGTAGCCCATGTACATCAGGTAGTCCCACATGGCCAGCGCGTCCTCAACGGCGGCAGGGTACGGATTTTCGGGCGCTAAACGGTATTCAAACGACAGCACGTCAAATCCTGTACAGAGTGCCAGCTTGCTGGCCAGGATGCGGGCATAGCCCAGCTGGCCGCAGGTGTAGCCGCCGCCGTGGCAGTACAGCACAGCGTGGTGTCGGTCATGGCCATGCTCCAGGCTGACCCACTCGGCGGGAATGTTGTTGACACTGAGGGCGTCGTTGCGGATGCCGATGGACGGCGTGACCAGCCGGGCAAACAATTCCTGCGCTGCGCGTTGGTGCTCCAGATCCTCCGGCGTGGTGGAGGTATGGTCGGTGGCGCTGTGTACGGCCTTGATGGCGCGCATCATTGGCCCCAGGTCGTCGGCGTTCTGCCCATGCTGGGGGATCAGCGTTTTGATGACGGCCTCCAACCGCAGGGACAGATCCTTCTTTTTTGGCATGGAAAATTCTCCTTACAGGCGGGCCAGCAGCCGCACCCACAGGGTGCGCAGCAGCGGCGGATGGGCGGCGGGCAGGCAGCAGAGCCGGTGGACTTTCTCCAGCGGCGGGAAGCTGCCCTTTTTGGCATAGCGGCGATACAGCACGGCCAGCTGGCGGTCTTTGGCGGCACCGGGCAAATGCAAAATGCACACGGGGTCCAGTGTGTAGTTGGTGGAAACAAAGTAGAAACGTCCGCCCAGCCAGTAGCGGAACAGGTAGGCGTTGGCGGCACGCACGGGCTGCCCGGCCAGCAGGCTGCGGTAGGCGGCCCCGCACCAGATGGCTTCGTCGCCCTCCCGCGGCGTCAGGCCGATGGTCTGCAATTGGTTAAAGTATTGGCGGCAGAGTGCCATAAAATCGGCGAGCCGCGCCTTGCTGCCGGCCACCAGCTCGCCGCCAAAGTGGGTCAGCACATGGGGCGCACCCTGCGGCTCCACAGCATCGTAAGCTTTGCCGATGGCGGCGGTCATGCCCTGGCTGGCGGCGTGGGGCACCTGGTACATAAGGACGGCCTCGCCGCACTCCCGCCACAGATCATCCAGCGGGTGCTGGGTGTAGGTATCCAGGTCCAGCATGGCGGCGTTGGCAAAGTCCTTATTTGCCAGCACCCATTCCATCGCGCAGAGCTTATAGTAGGCCAGCGCCCAGTTGGTATCCGCCGGGACGCGGTAGCTGGTGAAGGGACAGTCCCAGATTTCAATGCCCGCATTGGTAAGCTGACTGCGGTACGGCTCCTGCGGCGGGGCGTTGGTGACCAGCGCTACCGTGCAGGCGGGGTTGGCCAGCTTGGCACTGCAAAGGGCCACCACGGTGCAGCGGTCATACACAGCACGGCCCAGGTTGGCGGCATCGCCCTCGCGGTAGCCCTCCAGCGCCGCAAACGCGCCAAAGATCAGGTTTTGCATGGTGGCCCCTCCCGTTTTGTTAAATCACTATTTTATTTAGGCAATACCGCATAATTCTAAGTGCCGATACGGCGAGCGAGGTGCGGCAGATGCTAAGCCAAAAGCGCAGATAATACTTTGTGTATTATCGAGCATTTTGGCAACGCAGGTGCCGTGCCGCACACCGAGCCGCAGCGAGGCGCTTCGGAGCGCAACCGCCGCTTGCGGCGGCTCTTGGCGCGGAGATCCGCCGGAGCGGTGCTTAAGCCGTTAGGCGGGAATTGTGCGGTGTTGCCTTTATTATAATCATTTCTGCCCCTTTTGTCTATGCTGTGGGCCGGGCGGCAAAAAACTTCTCCGCAAATCTTGCCGAAACTGTGCGAAACATTTATAATGAGTTGTGACACATGTAAACTTTTTGTGAATCCCCGAAAAATTCCTGAAACGGAGCAGTTTGTATGGCGTTTTCCTCGGTGCAATTTCTGTTTATCTTTCTGCCGCTGTCTCTGGCGGTATACTGGCTGCTGCCCAAGGCCCTGCGCAACGGGGCCTTGGGGGCGTTCAGCCTGCTGTTCTTTGCCTGGGCAGGGCTGAAAGGCGCGGCCATCCTGCTGGCGCTGGCGGCTATCACCTGGCTGGGCGGCCTGCTGCTGGAAAAACTACCCCGCAAAAAGCCGCTGCTTATCCTTTTAATAGCAGCTCACCTGGCGGTGCTGGCGGCGTTCAAGTACGCAGGCTTCGCGGCCCGCAGCATCAATGCGCTGGTGCCGGATCTGCTGCCGGTGTTCGCCCCGGCCCTGCCGCTGGGCATCAGCTTTTACGTTTTTACGGCCATCGGGTATCTGGCGGATGTGTCCTGCGGCAAGGTCGCTGCTGCCCGCAGTCCCTTCCGTTTCTTTGTGTTCCTCGCCTTCTTCGGCCACGGCCCCTCCGGCCCCATTGTGCGGTATGACCAGCAGCTCCCCTGCCTCGACGCTAAAGCGGCCGAACGTCAGGTCAGTCTGGACCGTTTCTGTTATGGCATCAAGCGGTTTGTGCTGGGTTTGGCCAAAAAAGCGATCATCGCCGATCAGCTGGCGCTGATTTACAGCCGGGTCACTTCGGTGCCTGCAGCCACGGTGCCTGCCCCGGCGCTGGTGCTGGGGTATCTGGCTTACATGATGCAGCTCTACTTCGACTTCTCCGGTTACAGCGATATGGCCATCGGCATCGGCAGCTTTTTCGGGCTGGAACTGCCGGAAAACTTCAACTACCCGTATCTGTCCTGCTCGGTGGGCGAATACTGGCGGCGCTGGCATATGAGCCTGTCGGGCTGGTTCCGGGACTATGTGTACATCCCGCTGGGGGGCAGCCGCTGCTCGCTGGCGAAAAACTGTCGCAACCTGCTGATCGTCTTTCTGCTCACCGGCCTGTGGCACGGCGCGGCGTGGCAGTATGTGGCTTTCGGTCTGCTCCACGGCGTGCTGCTGTGTTTGGAACGCCTGGGCCTGCGCAAATTCCTGCAGCGCATCCCGCCGTTCTTTGCCCACGCTTACACGCTGGTGGTGCTGTGGTTCACCCTCATCATTTTTGGCGCCCACGGCCTGGCCGAGGGCCTTGCCGCGTGGAAGGGCATCCTGTCCTGGCAGAGCGGTGCGCAGGGCTACACGGCCGCCGCCTTTGCCGATACCAAGCTGATGGTGCTGCTGGCGGCTTCGCTGCTGCTGTGCGGTCCCCTGCAGGCCTGCTTCCCCCGCCTGAAAAAGGCTCTGTACGCCAAAGAAGCCCCCGGCCTGCCGGGTATGGTGGGGCTGCTGGTACTGCTTTTCCTCTCGCTGATGCGGGTGACGGCGGGCACTTACAGCGCGTTCATCTATTTCCAGTTTTAAAAGGAGGTGCGGACCATGAGAAAAGCAACCAAAATCGGCTTCATCGCCGTGTTCTGCGCCGCCGTCGGGCTGACCTTTCCGGTGTTCAACATCTTTTCCAAGCAGCTCTCGATGGACAGCCACGAGAACCGTCTGATGACCGGCCTGCCCCAGGTGCTGCAAAGCCCGCTCTCCCAGCTGCCGCGCAGTTTGGACAACTTTTTTGTCGATAACTCGCCGTTCCGCTACCAGTTTGTGCTGCTGAACGCAGGCATTGACTACGCCGTTTTTGGCACGAGCCAAAGCGATCAGGTATTGCCCGGCAAGGATGGCTGGCTGTTTTACAAGGACGGCCCCACCGCTGCCCAGCCTGTGGCCAACTACCAGGGTTTGACCGACATCAACGACAGCCCCGAGGTGCTGGCCCAGGCCAGCGCCAAGCTGCAGATTTTAAACGACCGCCTGGCCGAAAACGGCTGCACGCTGGTGCTGGACCTGACCCCCAGCAAGGACCGCATCTACCGCGAGTATATGCCCGACGGTTACCCCATCGTCAACGAGGAAAACCGCACCGACCTGCTGGTCGACTACCTGCAAAGCCACACCACCGTGCCGGTGAATTGGCCCTATCAAGAGCTGCGTCGCCAGGCCCGGCTGAACCCCGACCGGCTGTTGTACTACAAGACCGACACACACTGGAATTCCATCGGCGCGCTGTATGGGCTGGACGGCATTTTTGATGCCCTGGGCCTGCCCATTTTACAACCCGGGGATTATCCCGTGGAGCCTGCCGGGACCACCACCGGCGATATGGCCAACGTGGCCGCGCTGTACGCCAGCCTGCCGCCGGAGCAGACCTACACGGTGCCCGGCTACGCTGATCTGTTTGCCAAAGATGACCGCGTGGTGCGGGTCATCGGCGATTCCTTCAGCGAGTATTACATGCCGTATCTGGAGGCCCGCTTCGCCACCACCTGGCGAGAGCACATCGACAGCTTTGATCCGGCCGTCGTAGAACAGCCGGGGTGCGATATTTTGATTTTGGAGTTCAACGAGCGCAGCCTGGATAAGCTGCTGGCGATTTTGGACAGCATTTGAAGTAATAGAGTATAGGAAAGGCTCCCTCACAGAGGAAGCCTTTCCTATTACCGATAGGTTTACCCTTTCCGCCCCACGCCCAGATCGGCCAAAATATCCGTCCGGGTATCCAGTGCCAGGGCGGCTACGCGGCGGATACGCTCGGGGGTCATGTAGGGGGCCAGGCCGCTGATGGAAAACGCGCTTTCCGCACGCCCGTCCGGCCCGGGGATGGCCACGGCCACGCACCGCACCCCCATCTCGTTCTCCTCATCGTCGATGGCGTAGCCGTTGGCGCGCACCTCGGCCAACTGGTCCTGCATCTCGGTCAGGTCCACCACGGTGCGGCTGGTCAGCTTCTTTAAGCTGCTGTGGTTCCACACGTCTTCCACTTCCTCGGGAGGCAGGGTGGCCAGGATAGCCTTGCCCACACCGGTGCAGTACAGCGGGCTGCGCAGGCCCACCCGGCTGGACATCCGCATAGGACCGCTTTCCGTTTTATAAATGTACACAATATCCCGTGCATCGCGGATGACCAGATGCACGGCCTCGCCGGTGCGCTGGCTCAGCCGCTCCAGATGTGC